>Ga0208566_1002135_pt1 | contig 10781 bp, 10 predicted proteins | sample PL_2010_150m_FD_184159 | JGI IMG/M metagenome (GOLD analysis project Ga0208566, IMG submission 184159) | Freshwater microbial communities from Powell Lake, British Columbia, Canada to study Microbial Dark Matter (Phase II) - PL_2010_150m... | ecosystem: Environmental > Aquatic > Freshwater >...
TTCTTCTCCATCGCGATACCTCAATCGATTTGCTTCGGGTTGTATGCCCGAAGGCTGTTTCGCTCCCCTATGTCAACCATGGCCATGCCGGACACCCCGGACTTGATCCGGGGTCCGGCATCCAGGCATCGTCCCGGCGAACCCCGGATCGGGGCCTGCCCCGGGAACCAGTAAGAAGCTGGACACCGGCGCCCGTCCCGGACCCCGGATCAGGTCCGGGGCAAGCTCTGATCCGGGATTCGTCGGTGTGACGAATAGAGAAGGCTTGTCATATATAATTGCCGCTTTATTACGCGCCCTTCGGACCGGTCTTGAGCGCCTGGATCGTCTTTGCCCACACAGCGCGGAGGATCGTCACGTCGTGGCCAAGTTCGATCGCCTTGACCCCGAGCTCCTTCGCCTTGTGGACCGTCTCCCACTGGGGGAATCCCGCCCCCGGCCAGATGACGAACTTTCCGTACTTGTCGGCCGCCTCGACCGCCTTCCGGAGGCCGCTCATCACCTTTTCGTGCCCCGTCTGGAGGGGAACGCCGGCCGAGATGCTGAAATCGGCCGGGCCGAATAATACGGCATCCACCCCCTCGGTCGCGAGGATCGCGTCCAGATGGGGGATGGTGGAGATATCCTCGATCATCGGGATGACCAGTGTTTCGGCGTTGCTCCACTCCATCCACTCGGTCCCCCCGTTGACGCCCCACTGCCCGGAGAGGCAAAGGCCGCCGTATCCCCGCTTCCCGAAGGGAGGGAACTTGGCCGCCTGAACGATCTCCTCGGCATCCTTTTGATCATGGACATGCGGGACGATCACGCCGCCGGCCCCCGCTTCGAGGGCCTTTCGCACCAGATAGGGGTTGTCCCGGTCCACCCGGAGGAGCGGGCAGATCCCCGTCAGGAGCGCCCCTCGGATCATGCTTTCGGCGCTCTCGTCCTGCCGCCAGGCGTGTTCGTTGTCGATCCGGCAAAAATCGAGCCCCGTATACCCGGCCAGTTCGATGAGCGCCGGGCTGAAACTATAGAGCGCCGTCCCCAGAGCCGTTTCGCCCCGGCGGATCTTTTCCCTCAAGCTGTTCTTTTTGAATTCCATTTTTTCGTCCTTTCTTTAGGTTAAATTCCGGATCCTGGCCACCACCCGCTCCTCGGTCGTGCGGATGTGGGCCTCCATCTCCCGCAAGGCCCCGTCCAGGGACTGTCCCTGGAGCTCGCTCACGATCCGCTCGTGCTCTTCAAGGGCCTCAAGGGTTCGCGAGTCGACCTCGAGACTCCGGACGCTCGCGAGATTGATCAGGTCTCCGATCTCATCCAGGGCGTTGATGAGATAGGAGTTGCCGGTCAGGCCCGCCAGGCAGGAGTGAAACGCCATATTGGCGTGGATCGATTCCACCGGGTCTTCCTTTTGCACGATCTTCTCGTATTTGGCGCGGACACGTTCGATATCGGCCAGGGCCTTTTTTGTCAGGCCGGAGGTAATGTGGCGGATGACGGCCAGCTCCAGGGCAAGCCGCAGTTCGAACAGATTCCGGACATCCTTTTCCGTCAGCAGTTTGATCTTGAAGCCCTTGCGCGGAAAATAGGTGATCAACCCCCGGGAGGCGAGGTGGATCAGCGCCTCCCGCACGGGGGTCCGCGAGATGCCCATTTCATCCGTAAGCGCCGCTTCGGTATACATCACGTCCCGTTCCAGCTTCTGGGCGAGCATGGCCTCCTTGATGGTAGCCAGGGCCATCTCCTTCAGGGACAGCGCGGGGAGCAATTTTCCCAACTGCAGATTTTGTCGAGTCATATACGATTCCTTTACCCGGACATGCCGGAAACAGAAAATAGGATTCGCGATAGAAACTTCGGCCGCTTCACCAGGCCGGGTCTCTAACCGTTCCCACCGGCTGACTCACACCGCCCGCGCCTGTCGCGTCCCGGCGCCCACCGCCGCCAGGCCCATCGGGCCAGGGGATAGATCAGGACCAGGAGGGCGAGCGACAGAAGAACCCCCGCGATGGGCCGCGCAAAGAAGAAGAGCGGGTTGCCGGTATGGGACATGATGAGCGACTTGCTCAGGTTGTTCTCCAGCATCGGACCCAGGACGAAGGCCAGGATCAGCGGGGCCGGCTCGATCCCGAATCGCTTCATCAGGTAGCCTGCCAGGCCGAAGACGATCGTGGCCAGGACATCGCTCACGCTGTTTTTCAGCGCGTAGGCCCCCAGCATGATGAACATGATGATCAGCGGGGAGAGGATTCCGTAGGGCACTTTCAGGATCTGGACGAAGAGCCCGATCATCGGCACATTGAGGACCAGGAGCATGATGTTGCCGATATACATGCTGGCGATCACCCCCCAGAAGACATCCGGCCACTTCAGCAGCAGAAGCGGCCCCGGGGTGACACCGTGGAGCATCATCGCCGCGAGCATGAGGGCCAGCACGCTGTTGGTGGGGATGCCGAGCGTCAAGAGCGGCACGAATCCCCCGGCCGTGGCGGCGTTGTTCGCCGTTTCGGGGCCGGCCACCCCTTCGATCGCCCCGTGCCCGAACTCCTCCGGCCGCCGGGAAACCCGCTTTTCCACCGCGTAACTCATGAGCGAGGCTATCGCCGGCATGCCGCCGGGGATGATCCCGATGCCGAAGCCGAGGAGGCTCCCCCGTGCGATGGGCAGCGCCGATCTCTTCCAGTCCTCGGCCGTCGGCATGAGGCTTTTCGGGGTTTCGAGGATCGCCCCCTGGGCCTCCCGTTTTTCGATGTTGTAGAGGATCTCGCCGAGACCGAAGATCCCCATGGCCAGCGGGACGAGGCCGATGCCGTCCTGGAGGTAGAGTCGGCCGAAGGTGAAGCGGTCCACCCCCTGGATGTCGTCGGTGCCGATCGCCCCCAGCAGGAGCCCGGCGGTCGCCATGAGGAGGCCCTGCGCCCGGGAGCGGCCGGTCAGCCCGCCGATGCAGACGAAGGCGAAGAAGAGCAGCGCGAACATCTCCGGCGCCCCGAACTTCAGCGCGGTTTCCGCCAGAAACGGGGAGATCAGCATCACCGCCACCACGCTGACGGTACCGCCGATGAACGAACCGAAGGCCGACATCCCGAGCGCCGGCCCCGCCCGCCCCTGCCGGGCCATCTGGTAGCCGTCGAGACAGGTGACGACGGAAGCGGCCTCGCCGGGGATGTTGACGAGGATGGAGGTCGTCGAGCCCCCGTACATCGCGCCGTAGTAAATCCCGGACATCATGATGAGCGCGGTGACCATGTCCATGCCGATGGTGATCGGCAACAGGAGCGCCAGGGTCGCCGTGGGGCCCAGGCCGGGTAGGACGCCGATCACCGTGCCGATGAAGGCCCCGAGGAAAACGGCCAGGAGATTCCCGGGCGTGAGGGCGATGGCAAATCCGTGGAACAGGGCGCCGATGGTATCCAAAGTCACTCCTTACGACGGGCCGGTCTCACCAGCCCCGGGGCAGAGGGATCACGCCGGTGGGGAGGGAAACCTTCAGCAGGACCCGGAAAAGGATGAGTGAAACGACTGCCGCAACCAGGGCGATCGTGATGCTCGTCCGCCAGGAGCGACTCTCCACCCAGCGGAGCTGCACCAGCAGCATGACCGCCGTTGCCGGCAGGTATCCAAGCGGTTCGAGCGCGGCCACGTAGAACAGGAGGGTCACGAGGGAGATGCCGAATTTTCCCCAGCGCGACTCCCCGGTCTCTCCCCCGGCGTTCGGGGTCGGACGCAGGATGAGCGTGAGACCCAGGCCCGCCATCACAAAGGCGATAAGGAGCGGCCAGAAGCCGGCGCCGGGGGACTTGGGGCTTCCCACCCCAAATCCCCACGAGGCGACAGCCACCGGTATTGCCAGCATGACGGCCCCCATCCCGAGAAATCGATCCACGTTCATATGCGCTTTCCCTCGAATGCGTTCCCCGAACGTCATAATGGTTACAAAATCACTGGACCCCGGCTTTCGCCGGGGTGACGACTTTTTATGGGTTCATCAAGGTTGATGCCCTCGTAAAAAGTCCCCCAAACCGTCATACCGGCAAAAGCCGGTATCCAGAACTATTTGAATACACTGGATTCCAACTATTTGAATACACTGGATTCCGTGTCAAGCACGGAATGACAAAACAGGGCAAAATCGACTTTTTACGAGGTCGTCAAGGTTACTTCTTCACCGAATCGCCGATCTGGTCATACATGCTCTTCAGGGCCTTGCGGAAATCCTCGCCGTTCAGGTAGGACAACTCCAGCTTCAGCTTGTCGGCGCTCGCCCTGAACTGCGGATCGTCGTAGGCCTTCTTCACGGCGTCGTGGAACTTCTGCCGGATCGGCTGGGGCACTCCCTTCGGATAGACGAACCCCTTCTGGTTATCGATGTAGACGTCATAGCCGAGTTCCCGCATCGTCGGCGCGTTCGGCTCCGTCGGCGAGCGCTCCAGGGCCGAAATGGCCAGGCAGCGCACCCGGCCCCCCTGCACCAGGGCGTAGGCCTCGTTGGGCGAGGCCATCGCCACGTTCACATGGCCGCCGGCCAGGGCGGTGAGGGTTTCCGCGCCCCCCTTGTGCGGCACGTGGGTCAGTTTGATTCCCGTCCGCTTTTCCGTCACCAGCATGGTGGCATGGTGCATACCGCCGGGGCCCGCGGTGGCATAGGAGTACTTCTCGGGATTTTGCTTTGCATCCGCAATGAAGTCCTTCATCGTTTTCCACGGGCTGTCGGTCCGCACATAGAATCCGATCCGTTCCACCATGAGACGGATGACGGGGTCGAAATCGGTGATGGGGTTGAACGGCAGGCTCCTGAAATGGGGGACGGAGACCGTCTCGCTCCCCCCCGCCACGACGAGCGTATAGCCGTCGGGTTTCGAACTGTAGACGTACTGCGAGCCGATGATCCCGGTGGCCCCGGGTTTGTTGTTGACGACCAGGGGCTGGCCGACATACTTGGCCGCCACATCGGCAATGGCGCGGGCCACCATGTCGGTTCCGCCTCCGGGGGCATACCCGACCACCACCTCGATGGGTTTCGTCGGCCAATCCTGCGCCCCGACCGGCAGGGCGCCGATGAGAATCGTGCAGGCTACGGCCAGGATCCATCCGTACTGCCGGGGACGACACCGCAGACCTATCAGGTGGCCGGTTCCTGCCCGGCGGGCGCCGGTGTGGTTCTCCGGGTTTCGTGCACTGAAAAGGGAAGCATCGGGGCGACTGATCTTAGATTGCATGGTTCACCTCCTAAAGCTTTGGGGTTGGGGTGACTGCTACCACCGCATTATTGGTATGTGATATGTGATATATTAGCAGCGCCGCCGCTTGTCAAGCCGAAATTTACGGCTCTCCTGATGCTTACCCCTTTGATTCCTTGTCGGCGGGGGACGTGAAATCGATACCGACGAAGGAGCCGAAGAAATTGGCCATGGCGCTGATATCTTTCTTCGCATAGCCGGCCGTGGCGGCGGCCCGGTAGAGCTGGGCGGCAAATGCGCTCAGCAGCATCGGATTGTTCATCTCCCGGCCCATCTGCAGGCCGATTTCGAGATCCTTGAGCATCATTTCGATCCGGTGGCCGCCGTCGAACGTGCCGGGGATGATGAACTGGGGGAGCTTCGTCTGGAGATGGTAGGAGTTCGCAGCGGTGTCGCTCAGGGCCTCGTAGAACTTGGCGGGCTCGATCCCCATCCGCTTTCCCAGGACGGCCGCTTCGCAGAGGGTCAGGGTGTTGAGGGCGGCGATGATCTGGATGAGGGCCTTCAGCCCCCGGCCCGCCCCGACCGGTCCCAGATGATGGATATGCTGTCCCAGGCACTTCATGAGGGGGGTGGCCCGTTCGACGTCCGGCCCCTCGCCTCCGACAACTAAGGTCAGCTTTCCTTCGATCGCCCCCTTCACCCCTCCCGAGACGGGGGCGTCGAGATAGGCAATCCCCCGGGGCCGCAGCCGTTCGGCGACCTGAACGGCCGCCTTTGTCGAGCCGGTGGTGGTGTCGAGGATGAGAAGCCCCGGTTTGGCCCCCTCCGCAACCCCGCGGGCGCCGAGGAGAACCTCCTCGACCTCCGGATCGAAGGGGAGGGAAAGGACGACATAGTCGCTGGCTGCGGCCACCTCCGCCGGGGATGCCAGGAGCTTTGCCCCCTGTTTTTCCAGTTCCCCTGCCTTTTCCGGGTTCCGCGCGAAGACGTACAGGGTATGTCCCGCCTTGAGGATGTTCCCAGCCATGGGTTTCCCCATCGCCCCGATTCCGATCATTCCTACATTCATTGGTCTGCCTCCTGAATGGACGGTGATTGTTATACTTGCGCCTCTTTGCTCTCCTCGCGTATGGCCGACGGCCAGGCCTGCCAGGCGGAGGTGGCCAGGATGATCCCTGCCAACACCAGGAAGAACAGGGAGATGGGGCGGGTGAAGAAAACGGTGTAGTCGCCCTGGGACATCGACAGGGCTTCGCGCAAGCTCCGCTCCATCAGGGGGCCCAGGATCAGCGTGAGGATCGCTGGGGCCAGGGGGAAGTCCAGTTTCTTGAAGAGATATCCCAGCAGGCCGCAGATGATCATCATCCCGACATCGAAAAGGCTGTTGTTGAGGCTGTAGGCCCCGATGATGCAGAAGACCAGGATGAACACCATCAGGATGTTGTAGGGGATCTTGAGCAGCTTCGCCCACCAGCCGACGAGCGGCAGATTCAGGATCAGCAGGATGACATTGCCGATGTAGAGGCTGGCGATTACCGCCCAGACAAAACCGGCATGCTGGGTAAATAGGAGCGGCCCGGGCGTCAGCCCATTCATGATCAGGGCGCCCATTAGAATGGCGATCGTCGGCGAACCGGGGAGCCCCAGCGTGAAGAGCGGGATCAGGGCGGCATTCGCATAGGCGTTGTTGGCCGTCTCCGGCGCCGCCACCCCCTCGATCACGCCCGTGCCGAATTTGTCCGGATGGTCCGAGACCTTCCGCTCAATAGAGTAGGACATGAACGAGGCGACGGCGGAATTCGTCCCCGGAATCAATCCGAGAAAGAATCCCAATCCCGTACCGCGGATGATCGAGGTGATCGAGATCCGCCATTCGTCCCGTCGCGGGAAAAAAGAGGATACCTTCCCCCCGTCCGCCATCACGCCCGTCAGGGACTTTTCCGCGTTGATCAGGATCTCCCCGATGCCGAAGAATCCCATGACTACCGGGACGAAACGGATCCCGTCCATCAAGGGCGCGATGCCGAAGGTGAACCGCGGCGCCCCCTCGACGGGGTCCACCCCCACGAAGGAGAAGATGAGGCCCAGGACCCCCATCACCAGGGCCTTGGCGAGCGATTTACCGGCCAGGCCCATGACCAGGCAGAGGCCGACGAGGAGGAGCGAGAAGTATTCCGTGGGGCCGAACTTCAGAGCAAAGCGGGTCAACGGGAGCGCCACGAGTACGAGCCCGAAGGTTGCCACTGTCCCGCCGATGAACGATCCGATGGCCGCGATCCCCAGGGCCGCACCGGCCCGGCCCTGCTTGGCCATCTCGTAGCCGTCGAGGCAGGTTACGACGCTCGCCGCCTCACCGGGGACGTTGATGAGGACCGAGGTGATGGTCCCCCCGTACATCGCCCCGTAGTAGATGGCCGCGAGCATGATGATGGCCGCGGTGGGATCGAGCTTGAAGGTGAGGGGAATGAGGAGCGCCGTCCCGGCCGCGGGCCCCAATCCCGGGAGGACACCGATCAACGTCCCCAGGACACAGCCGATGGTGGCGAACAAGAGGTTCATGGGTGACATCGCCGTCACGAAACCCGTCATCAGATGTTGAAATGCCTCCACGCGCCCTCCTCCCTTAAATAAACCCTAAAAATCCCTTCGGCAGCATCACCTGCAGCAGCTCAAACAGGTATGCCATGCCGAAGCCGGCCGCGGCGGAGAGGACAAGCGTCAGCCACCAGGACTGCCGCCCCAGTCTACGCAGCAGGAAGATGCAGAAACCCATCATGGTCAGGCTGAAACCCAGATAATTCATCAGGAACAGCGATGCTGCGAGCGCCCCCATGATACTCAGGATGCGCTTGACGCCTTCCCGATTCGGGATGAAACCGTCCGGCAGAGGTTCCGCCGGACGGCGGTAGGTCATGACGATCTGGATAATGGACAAGACGATCAGCAGGATCCCCAGCCAGAAGGAGAAGAACCCCGGGCCCGGGCCGAAATCGCTTCCGTAGTAGTTGTGGTCCAGCGACTCATGGACGATGAAGACACCGAAGGCGACCAGCAGTCCCCAGACGATGTAGTTGACGCGGCTCATTTGCGGTACATGCCGATCAACTGCTTCGCGCGGTCGTTCTGGCTTTCGAGGAACTTGCCGAACTCCTCGACGCCCATGAACTTCAGGGTAAGCCCCGCCTGCTCCATCCGGGCGATGTGATCCGGATCATCCATCGCCTTCTTGATGGACTGCTCCATGTACTTCACGATCTCCATCGGAGTTCCGGCCGGAAACACGTACCCGCGGGTTGAGGAGGAGATGAGGTCGAAACCCCGCTCCTTGAACGTCGGGACGTCCGGCAGATCCGGGTACCGCTGCTCCATCATCACCGCCAGGATCCTTGCCAGGCCGGACTTCACCGACGGCAGGAAGCCGCCCACGTTATCGAAATTCACGTCGGTATGGCCGCCCAGGACCCGCGTTAGGGCAGTCGGGGTGTCCAGCAGATGAATGGTGTTGAACTTGACGTTTGCCCGGCGCTCAACGTCCAATACCGCCAGGTGGTCGTCGCTCCCGATCCCCGTCGTGGAGGCTTTGATCTGCCCCGGCTTTGCCTTCGCGTCGTTGAGCATGTCCTCCAGCGTTTTGTAAGGACTCTCTATCCTGACCAGGACGGCGCCCGGGTCCTGCACGTGGTTTGCCACCGGCTGGAAGTCCTTCATGGAGAAGAGGGCCTTTCGAGTGGGGTCGAAGACGATGGTTTGCAGTTGCGGGATGTTGATCAGTGCCATGGTGTAACCGTCGGGCTTGGCGTTGTTCTTGAAATCGGTCAACATCACCTGGCTGCCGGCGCCCGGTTTATTCTCCGCCAGGACAGGTTGCCCGATGATCTTCTTGAGGGATTCGGCCAGAAGGCGCACACCCACATCGCTGCTTCCGCCGGCGCCGAAACCGATCTGAATCGTGACGGGTTTGTTGGGGTAGTCTTTCGGTTTGTCGGCCGCCTGGGCCTGCGTCAGGAATAGGCCAAGCGACAACACCAGACCCACGGACAAGCATTGAATACGCCTTTTCTTCATGACTTCCTCCTTACTGATCAGTCGGTTAAAGAAAAAATCTCCACCCCCCGCCGTCACCGGATGGTATTCATCCACAGGCAGTCTCATCCGGCGTGGCGCCTATCACGAAAAACATTGTAACTATTGGTTTCTATTTGATGTTTTAGTTGCCTGCGTGCATTTGTAATATATCACATATCAATAGCGGAAAAATGTCAAGGAGAAAATAGCGAGTCGACAGATATCCGCCGGCGGTGCCTCTTCTATTCGGTGTCAACCTCCTCTTTTCAGCGCCTGGGCGACAACGTGGATCAGGTCCCAGGAGCCGCCGACCGGCGGGGAATAGGCCAGGTCGAGCCAGCCGACGTCGTCGAGGGTCAGACCCGACCAGAGGGCGGCCGAGAGGGTATTGATCCGGCTCACCGCCCCCGCCTTGCCGACCGCCTGCGCCCCGAGGAGCTTTCCCGTCGCCCGGTCGGCGATCAGCTTGAGACCCAATTTTGTATTCCCCGGCATGGACCCGGCGATCGCATTCCCCCAGCTCAACATGCTCACCGGATGGAAACCGCTCTGGGCCGCCTCCCGTTCGTCGAGACCCGTCGCCGCGACCTCCAGATCGAAGACCTTGAAGGACTGCGCCCCAACGATCCCCGGAAAGATCATCGCCCCGCCGCCGATGTTCCGGCCGGCGACCCGCCCCTGCTTGTTGGCGATGTCGCCGAGCGGGATGTTCACCCAGCGGCCGCTCACCCGGTGAAAGGATTCGCAGCAGTCGCCCGCCGCATAGACCCCTTCCCGGGGGGTCATCTGCGAAAAATTGACCCGGATCGCCCCCGTTTCCCCGAGCGGAAGCCCCATCTGTTTCGCCAGCGTTACCTCGGGCCGGATCCCGACCGCCATCAGGATCATGTCCGCCTCCGCCCCGCCGTGGTTCGTGACCAGCCTGAGGCGGTGGTCCTTCCCCGCCTCGACGGCCCGAGTCTCTGTATCCGTGACGAAATCAACACCGTGCCGCCGGAGCTCTTCCAGAACGACCTGTGAAAATTCAGGGTCCCAGCGGTTCACGGGGAGCGTCCCCCGGTGGAAGACCTGCGTCTCGATGCCGAGGTTCCGGATCGCCTCGCACATCTCCATCCCGATGAAACCGGCCCCGACGATAATCGCCTTCCGGCAGGGGATCTCCCGGAGCCATGCCTTGATCCGCAAGGCGTCCGTGAACTTCTTCAGCGTGAAGACCCCTTCAAGATCCTCTCCCGAAATCCCCGGCATCAGCGGCGTCGTTCCCGTCCCGAGGACGAGGATATCATAGGGAAGCCTCGTTCCGTCGGCCAGACGGACCTCCCCCGCCTTTTCGTCGACCTCTTCCACCCGGCTGTCGATCCGGACATCAACCCCCGTCTCCCGGAATTTCTCCGGCGTCCGGGCGATCAGTTTCTTTTCGTCCTTGATTACATCACCGATGTAATAGGGCATCGGTCAGGCGGCCACCGAAACCTGAGAGCGCTGCTCGATCATGACGATTGAAAGCGACGGGTCACCCCGCCGCGCCTCGGCCGCCACGGAGGCGCCTCC
>Ga0208566_1002136_pt1 | contig 10773 bp, 8 predicted proteins | sample PL_2010_150m_FD_184159 | JGI IMG/M metagenome (GOLD analysis project Ga0208566, IMG submission 184159) | Freshwater microbial communities from Powell Lake, British Columbia, Canada to study Microbial Dark Matter (Phase II) - PL_2010_150m... | ecosystem: Environmental > Aquatic > Freshwater > Lake...
CCGCCCCGCGCAGGTGTTATCTCTATCCTGATGGAACCATCGGAACAACTGCCACATGGTCGCACCAGGATGCTTCCTGGACCGACCGCGGGACAGGTTATAACTATTTTGACGGGACTGCCTGGGGTCCCCAACCCACTTCCAGGGTAGAAACCACCAGGACCGGATGGCCGGAATATCGCCCTTTCGGACCGACCGGCGAACTTATCATCTCTCACCAGGCAGCCGGTCCCCTGATTATGAACACCCGCCCCGTTAAAGGAACCGGTTTATGGACACAAACCACTTTACCGGTTCTGCCTGTTGGTATGTATGGAACCCTATGGCCGAGGGTGGTGACGAACGGAATAAATCATACTAACATCCATATTATCGCCTTGACTACGCCTACGGGAAGCAACGGGACGGTGTACAACGGTATGGATGGCGCTCTCGTATACTGCCATTCTCTCGACGGAGGTGTCACCTGGTCGGACTGGATACAGCCTGCCGGCCTGAACTCCGCCAATTATGCCCAATTTAACAGTGACACCTATTGCTGGGCTGAACCTCGCTGGAATGTACTGGCGTTTACCATAGGCAGTGGCTTTTATGATCAGCTGCTCGTGAAATCAACAGACAACGGAACAACCTGGACAAAGACCGTCATCTGGCACTCCCTGTATAACCTGGGCGGAAGCTCCCCAACTTACTTCAATGCTCCGGATGGTAGCAGTGCCATTGCCCTTGATAACCAGGGTATGGCACATGTTGTTTTCGGATTGACTTGTGACAGCGGAACCAATACCTCATGGTATTACAATATTTTCGCTCAGGGGATCGTCTACTGGAATGAATATCAACCCGAACTCAGGCAGGACCTTGACATTGATTCGCTTCTTGCCAACGGGAATCTTGCTGGATGGGTAAAAGATACAAATGTATTCAGCTTGCCCGCCACCCAGATCACTTATTGGGGCAAATCTCTGACATCCTTCCCGGCCCTGGTGATCGATAATAACTGTAAAATATTCCTGATTTTCGCGGGTGCTTGTTCACTTGTCGATCCGAACGATTTTAACTTTCGTCATATCTATGGCAGGGATGGATGCATTTCATCAGGAGAGGTATTTTGGCATAATGACACACTGGTAGACATTACTGGCGACTGGATCCAGTATAATTTCTCCGAATGCATGTATCCAACAGCTTCACCCACATCAGATAGTTATGTTTATATCCTGTTTCAAAGGGACGATTATGCCGGGTCCTATGTATTGAGCACATTGGCCACCGGAACCTGGCAGGGTCAGTCAACACCAGATGATAACTTCATGACACTTATCAGGTGGATGCCATATTCATGGTGGGGGTGCTATAATTGCTTAACCAGTATTCCTGAAAAACAGGAAACATCAACATTATCCGTCAGCCAGAACGTCCCAAATCCTTTTGATGGATTGACTGAGGTAAATGTTTACCATCAGAATACCGGAGATATTTCGCTGAAAGTCACGAATTTCACTGGACAGACATTAATGACCATGGAGAAGACTGATGTCCAACCCGGGGTAAGCAAGTTTGTTATTGATGGAAGCCAGTTTGTACAGGGAATCTATTTTTATACGGTGAAGCAAGGGGATCAGAGGATTACGAAGAAGATGATTATACAATGAAGAATTAAGAATTAAAAATGAAAAATAAAAAACTCGCCAGCTCACCAGTTCGCCAACTCGCCAACTAACTAACGGGCAAATGCGGAAATTCTTTACATTTGCAATCCAATTTCGAAAAATCATCATGTTAGGAAACGAGATCAAGCACCTGATCGGCAAAGAGATCCGTCTTGAATTAAAGCAGAAATATGTTCTGAACGGAATCCTGCTTTACCTGGTTTCCACCATTTTTGTCACCTATCTTGCCTTCGACAGGATCATCGATGCCGATACCTGGAATTCGCTGTTCTGGATTATACTCCTCTTCGTTGCCGTTAACGGCATTTCCAAAAGCTTCATCCAGGAAAGTCCGGCGCGTCACCTCTACTACTACACGATCGCCAGTCCCCAGGCCGTATTGCTTTCAAAGGTCATCTACAACCTCCTGCTAATGACCATCCTTTCGGTGCTCTCTTTCGTCTTCTTCCTCCTTCTGATGGGTAACCTGGTCGTCAACATCCCGCTTTTTCTCACCACGCTGGTACTTGGCAGTCTTGGACTTGCTTCTATCCTGACGATGGTTGCTGCAATTGCCTCGAGGGCAAGCAACAATTTTTCGCTCATGGCGATCCTGAGCTTTCCAATCGTTCTCCCCCTGCTCGGGACCCTGATGAAAGTTTCGAAGAGTGCCCTCTCGGCCGCTCAATGGTCGGGAAACTACGGCTTTATCATCATCCTGCTCACCATCAATATAGCCGTCATCATCCTGGCTTATTTATTATTTCCGTATCTTTGGCGCGATTAATCGGAGGTCAGAGGTCGGAGGACGGAGGTCAGAAGACCGAGGATGGAGAATCGAGAATAGAGGATGGAAAAATCGTAAATCAAAAATCATTAAATTCAATCGAAAATCGAAAATCGTCTAATCGTAAATATTTTTAAGTGATATGGATTTGGTGACACACATAAAAAAATATTGGTGGAAGGTGCTTGCGGGGATCCTGCTGCTCTATGCCATTATCGGCGGTTTTTTTATCAAGTTTCCTTTACTGCCTATAGTTGAAGAATCCATGCGGAACCTTTTTTATCATGTAGGGATGTGGTTCGGCATGCTCACCATGCTGATCACGGGGTTTGTTTACAGCTTGCGGTACCTGCAGAAATTTGATGAGATGGAGGATATTAAAGCGGTGGAAGCCGTAAATGTAGGCCTGATGTTTGGCTTTCTGGGTATATTCACAGGAATGATCTGGGCCAATTTTACCTGGCGCTCTCCCTGGGTTAATGACCCGAAACTGAATGGTGCCGCCGTTGGTTTGCTGATCTATCTTGCCTATGCAATCCTCCGCGGATCCATTGACGATACACACAAAAGGGCCAAAGTTGCAGCGATCTACAACATTTTTGCCTTCTTCCTCTGGATCGTCCTTGTCATCATCTTGCCCCGATTAGCAGGCGAAAGCCTTCACCCGACCGGGGGAGGCAATGAAAATACGATATTACCGATGCACCTGCCGCCTTCCATGCGCCTTATATTCTATCCCGCCATGCTGGGATGGATACTCCTGGGCGTCTGGATATATAACCTCAGGGTGCGGTTAAGAAGAATTAAACTGATCATCGATAATAAATAAAAACCCATGTTAGGAAACGGAAAGATCTTTGTTGTAGTTGCCGTGCTGGCCCTTATTCTTGTCGGCATCTTTGTTTATCTTTTTACGATCGACAGGAAGGTAACGAAGCTGGAAAAAGAATTAGAAGAAAAAATTGCTGAACCTGAAAAATGAAGACCATCCATATTGTCATTCTGCTTGTACTGGTGATTGCAATTGCCGTTGTAGTAACAACATTGACGGATTCCAGCACCTATTCAAATTTTTCAGAAGCCTCTGCCAAGCCCGGGAAAGAACTTCATATCATCGGGAGCCTTGATAGAAGTAAACCCATCGACTATGATGCTACAAAGAATGTCAACCGGTTTACATTCTACCTGATCGATGTTAAAGGATTGGAGAAAAAGGTGGTGTACAACAATCCAAAACCGCAGGATTTCGAAAAATCCGAAAAAGTGGTCATCATCGGTTCTATGAAAAACGATGAATTTATTGCCACAAGCCTGTTGCTCAAATGTCCGTCGAAATATAACGCCAACAAACCAGAGAAGTTTGGCGAGAAGACGTACAAGACGAATTGAAGACGGAGGCCGGAGGTCAGAAGTCGGAGAATGGAGGATTGAGGATGGAGTTCAGAGGTCTGAATTTAAAATCTGAAGCCTAAAACCTAAAACCTAATACCTACTACCTAATACCCAGAACCCGGAACCCAATGGCCTACAAGACCCTTTCTCACTTCATAGACGCCCTTGAATCTGCCGGGGAACTGGTGAGGATCAAAGCGTTTGTTTCTCCTCACCTGGAGATCACCGAGATCACAGACAGGATTAGCAAAAACAATGCTAAGGCGCTCCTGTTTGAAAACAATGGTACCGATTTTCCCGTTCTGATCAATGCATTCGGTTCGGAGAAAAGAATGTGCATGGCATTGGGAGTGAACGACCTGGATGCAGCAGGGGAGGAGTTGGGGAAGATCCTGAAGGAGTTTCTCGGCCCAAAAGAAAGTTTTCTTGAAAAACTGAAGATCCTGCCTACCCTGAAAGAGATTTCGTCCTGGCTTCCAAGGTCAGTTAAGAAGAAAGGCAGTTGCCAGGAAGTGATTATGGAAACGCCCGACCTTACAAAACTTCCGGTTCTCACTTGCTGGCCTGCCGACGGCGGACCCTTCATCACCCTTCCTGTCGTTCATACCAAAGATCCTGTTACCGGCATCCGCAACCAGGGCATGTACCGCATGCAGGTATTCGGCCCTGTACTCACCGGCATGCACTGGCACCGGCATAAAGGATCTGCACATCATTTTTCGAAATATAAGGAACTCGGGAAAAAGATGCCGGTTTCGGTTACCCTCGGTGGTGACCCGGCCTATACCTACGCCGCAACGGCCCCTTTGCCTGAGAACTTAGATGAATACTTGCTTTCGGGATTCCTGCGGAAAAAGAGAGTCGACCTGGTCAGGTGTTTGACAAACGATCTGGAAGTTCCGGGGGATGTTGACTTTGTTATTGAAGGATATGTCGATCCGGAAGAAGAATTTACCATGGAAGGCCCTTTTGGCGACCATACCGGTTTTTATTCCCTTGCCGACCGCTATCCCAGTTTTCATGTAACCTGCATTACACACAGGAAAAATGCCATTTACCCGGCAACGATAGTGGGAATCCCTCCCATGGAAGATGGCTGGATGGGAAAAGCAACCGAACGCCTCTTTCTTTTCCCGATGAAACTGGTTACCGTTCCCGAGATGAAAGACATTAACATGCCTGTGGCCGGGGTTTTCCACAACATCGTGCTGACGAAAATCGAAAAATCATTTCCAGGCCAGGGAATGAAAGTCATGACTTCCCTCTGGGGTGCGGGGCAGATGATGTTCAACAAGATTATGGTTGTTGTAAGTAATGATGTGGATCTGACAGACTACAAAGCCGTCGCCAGGGAAGTTACACTAAGGACCGATTCTCTGCAGGATATTCACTTCATTAAAGGCCCGGTCGACATTCTGGATCACTCCAGCCGCCATTTTTCATTTGGAAGCAAAATGGGGATCGATGCAACTGTAAAATTACCGGAAGAATCAGAGGAATCCTCTCCCGATGCTGTTCAACCTTTCATTGATACCTTTCTCCTCCAGGAAAAATTCCCGGAAGTGGTTGCTGTTAACGATACTTTTCTCCTGGAAGGGATTTCCCTTGTGATACTGTCGGTAAAAAAGGACCGAGTCAGTCATGTCCGTGAGATCAGCGCTGAATTCCTGAAACAGGGATTTGTACGTGATATTAAATTCCTGATTTTCCTGGATTCCGGGGTCGACATTCATTCCCCTGGCGATATCGCATGGATCGCAGCAAACAATATCGACCCGATGAGGGACTGTTTTCACCCGGTTTCAGATGAGGGAACACCATTCCCGATACTGGTATTGGATGGTACCCGTAAAACCACCGGATTTGACGGGTTTAAGCGTGACTGGCCCAACATCATCGTGATGGATGAACCTACTATCCTCAAGGTGGATGAAAGCTGGGAAAAATACGGATTGGGTACCCTGGTGCCATCCCCATCCCGAAAATACAGATCATTGTTACTCAATGATGGGGCAATGGTGCAAGAAGGTTTTTGAAATATTTTTGATAAATCTATCTATATTTGTTCCATAAACCCTAAGGTATGAAACATTCTTACCTCCTTTTCGTAACAATGGTTCTTGTCTTTCTTTCCTCAACGGGAATCGAGGCACAGACGTGTGTTGTACAGGGAAAGATACTGGATGAGCAGACGAATGAGCCACTGCCTTTTGTCAACATCGGGATCAAAGGACTGTCCACAGGTACATTCAGCGACAGCCACGGGTTATACCAGCTTGAAATTTCCAGAGGCGATACCGTCCTGATTTTTTCCTGCGTGGGTTATGATAAACAGGAAAAGCATATCAAGGTTGACGGCAGGAATAGATTTTTTCTCGAAATACAGATGACACCGGTCTCCCAGGAGCTAAGCACATTAGTGGTTTCAGGATCAAAATACGAACAGAAAGTGGAGAATTCAATTTCCACGATCGAAGTGTTGAAATCACAGTCCATTTTAGCCTCCAACCCCAGCAGCATTGATAAAGCAATCGACAAGATCCCCGGGATCACCATCGTGAACAATGAACCACAGATCCGCGGTGGAAGCGGATTCAGTTCCGGCCTCGGAAGCCGTGTCATGGTGATGGTGGATGATATTCCTGTTTTGCGGGGTGATGCAGGCCGTCCCGACTGGGGTTTTCTTCCGGTGGATGATGTTGAACAGATCGAAGTGGTAAAGGGAGCCTCATCGGTTGTTTACGGTTCCTCTGCCATCACCGGCGCGGTAAACATCCGTACAGCCTATCCGAAAGATCAGCCGGAAACCAAAATAAATTCGTTCATCAGCGTCTACAGCAAACCCGACCGGAGTTATGCAACTCCATGGTCGGGCATGAATCCTTTGATCTATGGATTATCTCTTACCCATCTTCAGAAAGCCGACAACATTGACCTTGGTTTCGGGATCAACCTGTTTGCCGACCAGGGGTACATCGGCGGCACACCAACCAATGTTAAGGATAAAGTACCTGATTCGGTGTTTAACAAAGGCGTTTTTACAAAAAGGGGGAAGGTATACTTTAACACACGGGTCAGAAACAAGAAAATCGAAGGTTTGACGTATGGCATTAACGGGAATTTCATGTATGACGAAAATGCGGAAACCTACTTCTGGTATAATGCTGATACGAATCTTTATCATTCTTATCCGGGAGCATTATCACACTTCAAGTCGTTTACCTTTTTTGTAGATCCGTATATAAAATATTTTAATAAAAACGGGAACAGCCATTGTTTCCGGAACCGGATCTATTATGGGAACACCGATGCCAACAACAATCAGTCGAATCGCTATCTTACCCTGTATGATGAATACCAGTATACACGTCATTTCAGGAAAGCAAAAGACCTGGTGCTTCTGGTCGGCATCACAAATATCTATTCCCATTCTTACGGCAAGGTATTCTCAGGGAAACTGGCGGCCGACAGTACAACAACGGCAAACCAGAATGGTGAATATGGCGCGGAAAACCTTGCCGTTTATGCCCAGCTGGAGAAAAAATTCTGGGACCGGCTGACGATCCTGCTGGGAGGACGCTGGGAATATTACAGTATCGCGGGAACTGTTGAGAACAATCCCATTTTCAGAAGCGGTCTTAATCTGCGCGTCGGAAAGGCTACCTTTTTCAGGGCATCCCTTGGACAGGGGTATCGCGCGCCAAGTATCGCCGAGCGTTATATCACGACCAATTCGGGCGGTTTTGGATTTTATCCCAATCCTGGCCTGAAGTCTGAAACCTGCCTTTCCTATGAAGTCGGGGCAAAGCAATTGTTCAGGGTGGGCAAGTTTCTTGGGATGGCCGATATTTCCGGATTTCTTGAAGATTACAAAAACTATATCGAGTTCAATTTCGGATACTTTGGAAGTTCTCCTCTCTTTATGAATAATCTGGGTTTCAAGTTTCTGAATACGGGACCTGCCAGGATATATGGTGTGGATGCATCCATTAGCGGGGAAGGAAGGATCGTGAGGAATCTCGAAATGTCACTGCTCATCGGTTATACCTATTCCATCCCCAGGGCCCTGCATCCCGATGAGGTTTATTATTCTCATAAAGAAACCGCAACCGGATTAGTACGGAATTACACTTATGCCAATACCTCTACCGATACCAATGGGAACATACTCAAATACCGGATTCAAAGCCTTTTCAAATCCGACCTTCAACTTACCTTTAAAAAAAGATTCGCGATCGGGTTTTCAGGGAAATATTACGGATTTATGAAAAACATTGATAAATTCCTTTACGACTTGGATAAGCCAAAACCATTAATGAATACAGGAATAAAAAAATACAGGGAAAACAACAACAATGGAAATTTCATCGTGGATGTCAGGGTGAGTTACAGCATCAGGGATTTCAAATTTTCTCTCCTGGTGAATAATTTCTTTAATACAGAGTATTCGCTTAGACCCATCACCATTGAATCACCACGAACCACTTCTTTGCAGGTTCTCTTACACATCTGATCCTATTTAATTAATCATGTAAAAATGTGCATTATGAAAAAGATTATTACACTGACAGTCCTTACACTTTGCATTTCTGCTTACAGTTTCGGACAACAAAACATTTATGGCGGGGGCTTCGAATCATGGAAATACCGTGCCGGATGGAATTACTATGAGCCGGACAGCAGCATTTTCTCAACCCTGAACATCCTGGATTCCGTTGGAGCCGGCATTACCGTGTATCCAAGCGATACCGTGCATTCAGGAAATCATTCAGCCAGGCTCATTACCAGTGAGTTGAACTTGGGCTTTCCGATTGTAATTCCCGGTGTTATCGGAACCATAAAGATCGATTGGGCTTTACAAAGAGCAATCCTGGGAATTCCTTATCCCTATGGGAGCGCATTGCCCGTCAGGTTCTCCGCCTGGTATCAGTCCTTCCCTGTCGCAGGAGATTCCACCGCAGCAGTTGTATTACTTTCAAAATGGAGTACGACAAATCACAAGCGCGATACAATTGCTTACAACCGCCTTACTTTTCACGGTACAATTAATACCTGGGCCCAGTTTGACGTACCCATTACTTACCTGATTCCCTCCACAATACCCGATACTCTTACCATCCTTCTTTTGTCCTGCGGTGGTTTTAATGCCAGCAATATGTTCGGCAGTATCGGACAGGTCGGTACAATGGCCATGTTTGATGATGTTAACCTATCCGGTGTAAGCGGAGTTCCCTTGGAGGTTATCCCTTCGGGGAATGTAAAACTTTCGCCGAATCCTGCTTCTCAATACATGAATATCGAACTTGGCAATAAAATTGAAGACGGTTTTTTTGAAATCTATGATAACCAGGGGAAAATGATCAGGACGATTTCGATGAATGGTAACTCAGGAAGGGTAAGCGTCAGCGATCTCAGTTCGGGGACATATTATTATAAATTGACCGAAAACAAAAAACTGCTTAACTCGGGAACATTCATTGTTGCAAGATAAAACTATCAGAACTCTTTATGAACGAAATTAAAACCTCTCAGATGGCAATGGACCTGGAAGACAGGTATGGTGCACACAATTATCATCCATTGCCGGTTGTTCTTACCAAAGGACTAGGAATCTTCTTGTGGGATGTTGAAGGCAAGAAATATTTTGATTTCTTATCCGCTTATTCCGCCATTAACCAGGGCCATTGCCACCCGAAAATCATCCAGGCGATGATCGACCAGGCAAACACCCTGGAGCTGACCTCTCGAGCCTTTTATAACGATGTGCTCGGCATTTATGAGAAGTTTGTGACAGAATATTTTGGCTACCAGCGGGTTCTCCCGATGAATACAGGAGCCGAAGGTAATGAAACGGCGCTGAAACTGACCCGTAAATGGGCTTATAAAGTAAAAGGTGTTCCGGAAAACCAGGCCAAAATAATCTGTTGTGAAAACAATTTTCATGGCCGTACCATCTCTGTTGTATCAATGTCAACCGATCCCCAGGCCAGGAACGACTTCGGTCCGTTTACGCCCGGGTTTGTCACCATTCCCTATAATGACCTGAAAGCGCTGGAAAAAGCCCTTGAGGATCCCACCGTTGCCGGATTTCTTGTAGAACCGATCCAAGGGGAAGCAGGCGTGTTTGTTCCGGATGAAGGTTACCTGAAAAAGGCGTATGAAATGTGTAAGGCAAAGAATGTTTTATTCATTGCCGATGAAGTACAAACCGGGATCGCACGTACAGGGAAACTGCTTGCCTGCGACTGGGAAGGGATTCGCCCCGATGTGCTGATCCTTGGAAAAGCATTATCGGGCGGAGTTTACCCGATATCTGCCGTACTGGCCGATGACGATATCATGCTGGTGATCAAGCCTGGCGAACATGGATCCACCTTCGGAGGAAACCCGGTTGCCAGCCGTGTTGCCATTGCCGCACTGGAAGTGATCAGGGATGAAAAACTGGCAGAAAATGCTTACAAAATGGGTGTCATTTTCAGAGAAGAACTGGAGAAAATAAATTCACCGATGGTTGAACTTGTCAGGGGTAAGGGCTTACTCAACGCTGCGGTTATAAAACCGATGAAAGAAAAAACTGCATGGGATGTTTGTCTCAAAATGCGCGACAACGGACTACTGGCAAAACCCACTCACGATCACATTATCCGCTTTGCACCTCCGCTCGTCATCAATGAAGCACAGGTACGGGAATCCGTTGAGATCATCCGCGTTTCGCTGAAATCATTTTAAAATGTTGCCTGGAACTTCAGGTTGAATTGCCTTGGGGTAAGGTAATTCGGAACGGCATACTGGCGGTTATTGATATCGGTAATCCACAGGTACGAAACCGTATTGCTGATCTGCAGCAGGTTGAATACTTCCAGTGAGATCCACATAGAATGAAAAACCCTGAAAGGATTCTTTTTAGAAAAAATGGTGTTTCCCCCGATAATCTGTTTTGAT
>Ga0208566_1002138_pt1 | contig 10771 bp, 5 predicted proteins | sample PL_2010_150m_FD_184159 | JGI IMG/M metagenome (GOLD analysis project Ga0208566, IMG submission 184159) | Freshwater microbial communities from Powell Lake, British Columbia, Canada to study Microbial Dark Matter (Phase II) - PL_2010_150m... | ecosystem: Environmental > Aquatic > Freshwater > Lake...
TATGCAGGTCGGCAATATCACGCAGAAGATTGCGCGCTCGTTCCAGGATGCGCGCCCCGGCTTCGGTCACGTTGACGGTGCGGCCGGAGCGGGCAATCAGCGGTGCGCCGATTTCCCGTTCCAGGGTATGGATCTGCTGGGCCACGGTGGCCGGCGTGATATTCAACTGCCGCGCTGCTGCCGCCATCGAACCGCTGTCCACCACCGTCACAAAGCTTCTCAGGAAAAAGATATTCATCGCAGGATTCCGCCGTATGGTTGTGCACAGAACGGATTCCCATGGAGGAACAAGCGTCTGCGCGGCCTGTATCGATCGCCGCCGGCGACCCCGGGTTCGTCGGGATGGTTGCTGCAATAGTGATACGAAACAAGAGCTAGCACATCGTCATCGAAAAACTGCCGGATCAAATCAGACCGCGTCGTCGCGGCGCAAGCCGGGACCCAGGAACGCACTGGATCCCGGCCTGCGCCGGGATAACGCTTGGGGAGTTAACCGACAAGCTGAGTTAACCGACAAGCTGCCGATCCATGGTAACGGGTAATCGACGTAGCCAAGAGATACAAAAGGCATTTTTTGAATATGCCTTTCCATGCTTCTTATCTCAAGGGCAATCGCACAGACTGCATAAAACAGAAATATTGAACCTCTTCGTAGCGAGGGGCGGTTTCTCGATACTGCGGGCAAGCCGATCGTTGGAGCATTCTTTGGGCGGTTGACGGCGCTTCGCAACTGACAGTATGGCAACCCCTGACATGATTGGCCACGAAGTTCAGCCTGTCATTCCGGCGCACGCCGGAATCCAGGTTAGCGCCCACTGGACACCGGCTTTCGCCGGTGTGACGAGAAGAATTGAGTGTGACGGGAAGAATTGAGCGACCTGTACGCAAATTGGTGGTCGGCTGAACTCCGTGGCGAATCATGTCCCCGGATTTCTTATGCTAAAGATACAAAGCATATTGTTTGAATATGCCTTTAGGTGGTTTTTGTTTGGTGCAAATGCGCCCAGACTTTCGCCAACAATAACAACGATCAACTTCAGCCGTACCTTCTTGCAGGCCTTCAGAGTGCCCGCCATGGAAGTTTGAAACAGCTTCTGCCCAACAAATCCACCTAGAGGAACCCCGGACCATGATGAAAACACTTCCCTTCAAGCAGACCACACTGGCGGCGGCATTTTCGACGCTATTGATCGCACCGATTTCCACCGGCGTCTTTGCCCAGCAAGCCGCCGGCGTCGGTGAGGAAAAGGTGGACCGCATCACGATCACCACGACGACCAGATCCCCGAAGGCCGTCGACAAGATTCCCGGCGCGATCACGGTGATTTCGCCGGAGGAGATTGTCGACAAGATGAAGTTGACCCAAGACGCTACCGCGATTCTGACCGCAACGGTTCCGGGCTATTCGGAGTCCTCGCAGAACATGGCCAGTAATGGCGAGACGTTGCGCGGGCGCACGGCGCTACGCCTGTTTGACGGCGTTCCGCAGACCATCCCGCTGCGTGACGGCAACCGCACCAGCACATTTACCGATATGAGCATCATCGAGCGCATCGAGGTCATCAATGGGCCGTCGGCGGCCGAAGGTATCGGCGCATCGGGCGGCATCATCAACTACCTGTCGAAGCGCCCCACCAAGATGGGCACCGAAGTCTCGGTGACGTCGCAGTACGAAACGCAGTGGCGCGAGGACAGCGGCGGCTGGAAGCTAGGTTTCAACATTGCCCGCAAGGAAGATGCCTACGACTTGCTGCTCGCGACATCGGCCAGCGACCGCGGCATGGAGTGGGACGCCAACGGCCGTCGAATTGGAATGGGCCAGAGTGGTTCATCCAACGACTCCGAGAGCAAGAACATGTTTGCCAAGCTCGGCATCAACTTCGGCGCCAATGGCGAACAGCGCCTCGCCGCGAGCGTCAGCCACTTCAATATTCGCGGCAAGGGCAATTACATCGAGCAGGTGGGTAATCGCACCACCGGACTCACCGACACCGCCATTCGGGCTTCAACGCCCGGTGGCCAAACCGAGTTCAACGAATTCAACCAATCGATACTGACCTATACTCACTCCAATTTGCTGGGCGGCATGTTGAATATCCAGGGATACAGGGCTGACCAGCACACGCGCTTCCTCTCCGAGTGCGGGACCACGGACTGCCTACCCCTTAAGGCAGACAACTCGAATCTGAACCGTGGCAAACAGGATCCCCTATTTGCGCCGTTGGGATCGTTGGTGGAGGCATCCGAAACCATGTCGCAGAAGAATGGGGTGCGTTCAAACTGGAGCACCGACCGTCTGGCGGGGATCCAGAATCTTGAGCTGAACGCGGGGGTCGACATCGTCGAAGACACTGCCCAGCAGAAACTGGCCCTGACCAACCGGGTCTGGGTCCCACCCATGCAGTACAAGAGCAATGCGCCTTTTGCCCAACTGTCGTACAACGCAGGGCCGGTGACCGTGAGCGGCGGCATGCGTCGCGAAAACGGCGAGCTCGTTGTCGATGACTACACTACGGTGTGGGCGGTCAACCGTGCCTTTGTCAAGGGCGGTACGCTGGAGTATTCGGCCTCGCTGCCCAACGTCGGCGTGGTGGTGCGGTTGCCCCAGGGCTGGTCTGGCTTCGCCTCCTACAGCAAGGGCTTTACCCTGCCGAACGTCGGCATTCCGCTGCGCAACGTGAGTGTTCCGGGCAGGTCCGTGAAGGGCCTGTTTGCCGACTTGCAGGCGGTCATCAGCGACAACAAGGAGGTCGGCTTTACCTGGCGCGGCAAGGGTGCATACCTGAGTGCATCAGCCTACCGCTCGTATTCGGAACTGGGCGCTTCAATTGCCGGCAACGCGACCGTCGGCGACTACGTATTGACTCGCAAGCCGGTTGAAATCAAGGGCTACGAGCTATCCGGCGAGTACAGTTTCAGCAAGGCGCTGAAGGCCAATGCGCTTTACTCGCACATGAGCGGCATGACGTCGGCGACCCAGGTGGTGCCGGGGTTGCCGCTTCCACCCCTCGCCGTGCAACTCAACGCCAACGACATCAGCCCCAACAAGCTCAACGCTTCGGTGACCTGGAAATACAGCGAGGTAGCGAGTGCACGCCTCGGGTCGATGACACTATTCGATCTCGATACCAACATCGGGAATCCGCTGGCGACGGCAGAGCGCTTCCAGGGTTACACGTTGTTTGACCTAAGCCTCAACTACGACCTGAGGAAATACGGCAACCTCTCGCTCGGCATCGACAACTTGCTCAACAAGCAGTATTACCTGGCGTTCTCCAGCCACGACTTGTTCCAGAACTACTTCGCGGGCCGCGGCCGGAAGATGACGCTCTCCCACAATATCAAGTTCTGATCCAGTCGGCTCCGTTCGGCCGCCGGCTGCGCCCCTCGGGGACGGCCGGCGCTCGATGGTGCGGGCGGCCACGACCGTCTGGTGGTGGCGTCGTTACCTGCAGAGCGTCATATTCCCTTTAGCTGACCGTGTCTGACGCTATAGTTCGCAGACCAAAATGAGACTGATCGTTACCCTGTCCTGGCGTCTTGCGCTCTGCTTTGTCGGCCACACCGCGCTGGCGCAGGCATCCTCGCCGCTGGCGGTGTCTGCGCCGGCGCAGGAGGGTTTCTCCGCCGCACGCCTGGAACGCGTCGGCGCGGTCATCCAGCCGCTCGTCGCTGCGGGTGACTACCTGGGGGCGGTGACGCTGATAGCGCGCAACGGCAAGATCGTCGACTGGCGCACCTATGGGCATCGCGACCTCGCGCAAAAGGTGTCGATGACCCGCGACTCGATCTTCCGCATTTATTCGATGACCAAGACCGTCGCCTCGGTGGCGGTGCTGATGTTGATGGAGGAGGGCAAGCTGACCCTCGAGGATCCTGTCGAGAAATTCATTCCGGAATTCGCTGGACTCCAGGTATTCGCCGGCGGTACGGCAGAGGCGCCGCTGTTGCGGCCGCCCAGGCAAGCGCTCACCATCCGCCATTTGTTGACGCACACCGGCGGCTTCGCCACCAGTGGCGGCAAGGAGGACCATGCGGCGAAGCGCTTCAAGCGCTTTGATCTGCACCAGTCGCCGACCTTGAAGGCATACACGGACTATGTGGCGCAGCAGGCGTTGGGCGCGGATCCCGGAGAGCGCTTCAGCTACGATGGGGTTTCCCTTGAAGTCCTGGGCCGATTGGTCGAGGTGGTGTCGGGGATGCCCTTCGATGCATTTCTGGAGAAGCGCATCCTGGCGCCACTCCAAATGCGGGACACGGGTTTCAGCGTGCCCGCCGACAAACGCGCGCGAATCGCCGATATGGTCACGACGAACACCGATGGAAAGCTGGTGATCGCCGCCACCCATAGCGCGTTGCATCCGGGGGAGCCGTTGAATCCCTATCCCAGCGGCGCGGGCGGGCTGTATTCCACGGCGGGGGACTACCTGCGCTTTTGCCAGATGCTGTTGAACGGGGGATCGCTCGACGGCGTGTCGATCCTCGGTCGCAAGACGGTCGACCTGATGCTGCTGAACCACCTCGACGAAGCCCGGATTCCCGCAGGGTCGCTGCGCCAGGGCGAGGGCTTCGGGCTGGGCGGATACGTGGTCGTGGACGTTGGGCGCAGGGGGCGACCGGGGTCGCTCGGGCAGTTCGGCTGGTCGGGTGCCGGCTCGACCTACTTCACCATCGATCGCCAGGAGAAACTGGTAGCGATACTATTGATGCAGCACCTGCCGCAGGGCTTGCCGAAAGATCCGTCCAAGCCCAGCGCCCGGTTCTACAACGCCGTCTATCAAGCGCTCGTCCATTGATCATTCGACCAGACATGATCTTCGTCGCCGGATCCGCCAATCTCGATTTCGTCGTCCAGGCGCCGCATATTCCGGCGCCCGGAGAAACGGTGCTGGGGCGCGACTTCAAGACCTTTCCCGGCGGCAAGGGCGCCAATCAGGCGATCGCCTGCGCGCGCGCCGGCGGCGTGGCAACGGAAATGCTGCTGGCCCTGGGTGACGACGCCTTCGCCGCACCCATCGAAGCTTCGCTCAAATCGGCGGAGGTGCGCCTGCACACCATTCGTGTAGCCGGTCAGCCCACCGGCACGGCGTTCATCTGCGTATCGGACGCTGCCGAAAACGCGATCACGGTCGCCCCCGGCGCCAACAGTTGCCTGCGCGATGAACACCTGCCGGAACTCAAGGGCGTCTCGCATTTGTTGCTGCAGCTGGAAATTCCCCTCGAGACCGTCGCCGCCTATGCGCGGAGCGCACGCGCCCAAGGCGTCAAGGTCGTGCTGAATGCCGCGCCGATGCAGGCGCTGCCGCCGGAACTGCTGTCGCTCATCGATGTGCTGATCGTGAATGAGGGAGAACTGGGCAGCCTCTCGGGTAGCCGGAACAATATCATGCATAGCCTCGCCGCGATCTCGGTGCCCTGGGTGGTGGTGACCCTGGGCGATCAGGGCTGTGTGGCGCGCATCGATGGAAGGTTTTATTCCCAGCCGGCCTATCCGGTCGATCCCGTCGACAGCACCGCCGCGGGAGATACCTTCTGCGGCGTGCTGGTCGCGGCATTGTCGAGGAATCTCGGCATGCAGGATGCCTTGAGGCAAGCCAGCGCCGCCAGCGCTCTGGCTTGCACGCGCCTGGGCGCGCAGCAAAGCATTCCCACACTGGCCGAGGTCGGCGCCTTCCTGGCTTCCGCGCCGGAGATCGGCGAGGAACGCCACGCGGCGCTGCGCAAGTATTGCGGCCTGCGGGACTGAAGGACCAATTCAACCATTCAACCATGCAACCATGACCAACCTGCCGACACGAAGTAGATAAACCATGAGCCATCGCGATACTTCCAAATCGGACCAGAGCGGCGAGCTGCCGCTGGGCGAGAGAGCCCCGAAACCATTTACCCAGGGCCTGCCTCACACCCTCGGCCTGTACCTGCCGGTGCCTTGCAAGGTACCGGACTGGCCGTACCAGAACATCGGCCGCTGGAAAGACGATGTCCCCGCCGTGGCGCAAGGCTGGCGGGATGCCTTCAAGGTATGGCGGCACGAACACCTGGTGCGCCTGGGCTACAACGACGCACAATACCGGCGCGAAGACCTGAAGTGGTCGCAGCGCAATTTCGTCCATGTGCAGATGATGGTCGAGGATCGCTACTTCTACGATCCGGTGCAGCGCAAGTACACCATCGACAGGTACCTCGACGACCTGGAGCACCGCTACGGCGGGATCGACAGCGTGCTGATCTGGTCCATCTACCCCAACATCGGCATCGACGACCGTAACCAGACCGAACTGGCCCACGACCTGCCGGGCGGGATCGACGGACTGAGACAGGCGGTGGCGGATTTCCACCGCCGCGGCGTCAAGGTGTTTCTGCCGACCATGCCCTGGGATCACGGCACCAACGATTCGAAGAGGAACGGCTGGGATGCCATCGTCGAGTTGGCCAAGGCGGTGAACGCCGACGGCATCAACGGCGACACTTACTCGGGGCTGCCGCAGGCCTTCCGCGAGGCATCCGACCGAATCGGTCATCCCCTGGTGCTGCAGCCTGAATCGGGAAACATGGTGCGCGAGAGCCTGATCTGGAACAACCAGAGCTGGGGCAAGCCTGTGCCCGAGATGAAGGAACTCATCCCGGTGGTCAACAAGTTGAAGTGGCTGGAACCGCGCCATATGGTGAATATGGAGAACCGCTGGGGCCGCAACCGCAAGGACGACCTGCACTACATTTTCTTCAACGGGATAGGCTACACCGCCTGGGAAAACGTCTGGGGCATCTGGAACCAGTTCACCGAGCGCGACGGCGCTGCCCTGAAGCGCATCTCCGCCATCTACCGGCAATTCCCCGAGTTGCCGGTCAGTCTCGACTGGGAACCGTACGCCCACACCCTGCAGTACGGCGTTTTTGCCAGCGGCTTCCCCGGCCCCGAATGTGAGCTCTGGACTATCGTCAACCGCAACGAGTTCGGTCTCGACGGCGAGCAGTTGATGGTCGCCCATCAGGACGGCACCACCTATTTCGATCTCTGGCAGGGCATAGCGCTCACGCCGAAGCTCGGGGACGGCCAGGCGATCCTGTCCCTGCCGCTGGAAGTGCATGGCTTCGGCGCGGTGCTGGCGCTCCGCAAGGGCGCGGTGATCGCGGGGCTGGACGAATTCCTCAAGAAAATGGCGAATCACGCCAGTACGCCGCTGCATTCACTGTCGGCGAAGTGGGTTCCGCTGCAACAGAAACTCGTCGAGATCGCGCCCACCAAGCCGGCCACGAGCGCGCCACCGGGGATGCTGGCGATTCCGGCGGCGGAATTCGACTTTGTCGTCCACGGTGTCGAACTCGAGGGCTTTACCGCGGCCGGTACGGGTTTCCAGTATCCCTGGGAGAGCGTGCCGCGACGCCATCACCGGCATACGCTGAGCATCCCGGCGTTCTACATCGACCGCACGCCGGTCACCAATGCCCAGTTCAAGCAATTCATCGACGCTACCCGCTACCGTCCTGCCGACGCGCATCACTTCCTCAAGGATTGGGTGACTGGCGCGCCGCAAGCCGGCTGGGAAAACAAGCCCGTCACCTGGGTTTCCCTCGAGGATGCCCGCGCCTACTGCGCCTGGGCCGGCAAACGCCTGCCGCACGGGTGGGAATGGCAATACGCCGCCCAGGGCACCGATCAACGGCTCTACCCCTGGGGCAACAGTTGGGACGCCGATCTCGTTCCTCCCGTCAACCAGGGACGCAACCTCCTGCCGCCGGCCGACGTCGACGCGAACCGGCGGGGCGCCAGCCCGTTCGGTGTGATGGATCTGATCGGCAACGTCTGGCAATGGACCGACGAGTTCGCCGACGAACACACGCGCGCCGCCACGCTGCGCGGCGGCAGCAGCTACCAGCCGCAGAGTTCACACTGGTATTTCCCGCAGGCCTACCGCCTCGACCAGCACGGCAAGTACCTGTTGATGGCGCCGTGCAAGGATCGCTCGGGTTGCCTCGGCTTCCGGTGTGTCGTCGATGCGTAACGAGAGCGCGCTAGTCAAGACCACCAGAGGTCCGCCTGCCGAGGGTGGCCCGGACCGCAGTCCGCCTGAATCCGGCCGGACGCCGAAGGCAACGGGCGCCGCTTACAACATCAAGCTGGGCGGTCTGCTCGGGAAGGCGCTGTCGGCCAATCACAACGGCCGGCTGACGCATTTCATTACCGACGAAACCAGCCCCGCGATTGCGATCTTCGACCCCGAGCGGGTCAATCGCAACCATGAAGGCGACTGGTACGGCGAACACGCCGGGAAGTGGCTGTACGCCGCGGCCAAATCGGCGCAACGCAGCGGAGACGACCAACTTCTGGCGAGCATCCGGCGTGTCGCCGACTATCTGGTGGCTTTGCAGGACGACGACGGGTATCTCGGCACGTATGCGCCGGAGCGGCGCTTCATGCGCAAGCAGGCGCCCGTGCCGCGCTCATGGGACGGCGCGCCGAGCAAGCGCACCTGGGACATCTGGAACCACAGTTGTCTGGTACTGGGACTGCTGGAGTTGCACAAGCATTTTCCCGACCAGCGCTATTTGACCGCCGCCTGCCGCATCGGCGACCTGTGCTGGCGCACCCTGAACGCAGGCGGCATCAATATCACCGAACTCGGCCTGCATCATGGCCTGTCGGCCACGGTGTTGCTGGATGCCGCGGTGGACCTGCATCTGGCGACCGGAGAACAGAAGTATCTGGATCTGGCGACGCTGATTCTGCGGCAGGCCGATCAGCATCCGGAACTGCAACTGCTGAAGCAGGCTTTGGCAGGCACCGATGCGGCCGAAATTGCCACGGGCAAGGCCTATCAAATCTGCTGGAACCTGGTCGGGCTTGCCAAGCTGCACAAGGCAACCGGCGACGCGCAGTATCTGCGCGCCGTGGAGAATCTCTGGAGCAGCATACGCCGACACCACCTGACCCTCGGCAGCGGCCCTTGGGGCGGCGTCGGCCTGCGTTCGCGCGAGGTATTCAATCATCCGAGCATTTTCAGTCCGAACGGTTACGTCGAGACCTGTTCGATACTCTCGTGGATCCAGCTAAACCGCGAGTTGCTGACGATCACAGGCGACGCGAAGTATGCCGAGGAAATCGAATGCGCGGCCTATAACGACCTGCTCGGTGCGCAGGCGCCGAATGGCGAAGACTGGTGCTACTACTCCTTCCCCAACGGCCGCCGCGTATTCACCACCTACTGGCGCTGCTGCAAATCCAGCGGCGCGATGGCGCTCGAGGAACTGCCCGCCGTCGCCTATCGCGTTCATGCCGAGAATAGCCTGGCGATCAATCTGTATGGCCCGGGTGAGGCGACGCTGCCGACCCTCAGTGCCGGGATGGTGACGCTGGAGCAGGTGACCGACTATCCGTTCGACGGCGGCATCCAGATCGTCGTCAAGCCGGAAATGCCGGGAACATTTTCGATCCTGTTGCGCATCCCCTCATGGGCGAACGGGGCAGGGCTAAAGGTGAATGGCGTCCCGTGCACTTGTGTTGCCGCTCCTGGCAGTTATGCCGTGCTGGAGCGCGACTGGCACTACGGCGACACTATCGATCTGAAGTTGCCGATGTCACCCGAGATCCACCGCAGGACCAGCCTCAGCGTCCAGGAGTCGAAGGACCCATACGGCGAGTCGATCCAGCAGGACGTGCTGCGCTACGACTACCTGGCCATCACCCGCGGACCGCTGGTGTATGCCACTGGATTGATCGACGGCTTCAAGATGCAGGAGACGATACGCCTGGCTGACGGCGACATCAGCAAGCAGCTCGAGGTGATCGAGACGCCAACCGGTGGCGAAGGGCCGGCAATCCGCCTCAATCTCGACTATCGGTCACCACTGGTGTTCCATCCGTACTACGAGGCCGGCGGTCGCGAGGACGGCACCTGGCGGCTGACCTGGCTGCAGGTTACGGCCTAGGGCGCGCGGCGGGCAGCATGGCCTTCTGCGCCTCCTCGATGAAGGCCTTGACCAGGCGGATGCGTATCGTCGAGCGCGACCAGATGATGCCGACGCGATTCGGTTCGAAGGGGTGCGGCAGCGGCAGCCTGACCAGGTGCAGGCCTTCCGGCCAGGGTCTGACCCAGTCGGGAACCAGGGAGATCCCGAGGCCGCGATCGACCATGACCGCGATGGAAGTCAACGAGTTCAACTCGAAGCGTTCCAGCGGCGTGATCCCCACCGCCTGCAGGTAGCGGTCGGCCTGATGCCCGCCCCAATAGTTGCGGTCATAGCGGATCAAGGGTTCGGTCGCCAGCAGTTCGTGCGGATCGCGCCCCGCCATGCTTTCCGGCGCCAGCACCACCAGCGGTTCCTCGCGCAGCAATTGCCAGCCAATGCGCTTCGATATGGAAAACGGGCCCTGCATGACGATCGCCGCGTCCAGTTCCCCGCTCTCGACCTCGGGATACATCCTCACCGAAGTGCTGCGCTTGATGAACACGTTGATGCGAGGAAACCGCGCCACCATCAGCGCCAGGATGTCCGGCATCATTCCGGTGAGCGCATTGGTGCCGGCGCCGAGCCGCAACTCGCCGGCCGTGATCTCGTCGTTGGCAACCGTATGCAGGTCGGCCACGTCGCGCAGCAGGTTGCGCGCCCGTTCCAGGATGCGCGCGCCGGCTTCGGTGACGTTGACGGTGCGGCCGGAACGGGCAATCAGCGGTGCGCCGATTTCACGTTCCAGGGTGTGAATTTGCTGCGCCACGGTGGCCGGCGTGATGTTCAACTGCCGCGCCGCCGCGGCCATCGAGCCGCTGTCCAC
>Ga0208566_1002139_pt1 | contig 10771 bp, 8 predicted proteins | sample PL_2010_150m_FD_184159 | JGI IMG/M metagenome (GOLD analysis project Ga0208566, IMG submission 184159) | Freshwater microbial communities from Powell Lake, British Columbia, Canada to study Microbial Dark Matter (Phase II) - PL_2010_150m... | ecosystem: Environmental > Aquatic > Freshwater > Lake...
TAGCGCTGGACGAGGAAATCGTCGTTTGTACCGTTGTAGTGCTTGCCGGCAACGACAATCTTGCCATCCGCTTGCACCTTGATCGCCGGGCCGAACAAATCGCGGCCCCCGTAGGCGGTGACCACCCTGCCCGCACTGCCGAAGCTGCTATCGAGATCGCCCGGTGCCGCATGCACAGGGGCGAAGGACAAGCAACATATGGCGCACATCAGGCTTGCGCCAATTAGTCTGTACTCTTGCATGTGCGCTCCTGCCATACAGGCGGCTCCTGGAGTTCGAAACTAAGCATGAGGCTCCTGGCCAAGCGGGGGGCGACAACCGGCGTCCCCAAGGTTGTTTCGCGGCCGGACAGCGTGATTCAGTAAACCGCCGGCACGAACATTTCCTTCGGCACCGGATTGCGCAGGTAATTCGGATTATGCACCCTGTCAGGGAGCATTACCGAGTCGCGCTCGATCTCGGCGTAAGGCACCTGGCTTAGCAGGTGATGGATGCAGTTAAGGCGCGCTTTCTTCTTGTCCACCGCCTCGATCACCCACCAGGGCGCTTCCGGCAGGTGGGTGCGCTCCAGCATGGTCTCCTTGGCCTTGGTGTACTGTTCCCACATGCGGCGCGATTCCATGTCCATGGGGCTGAGCTTCCACTGCTTGAGGGGATCGCGGATGCGCATCATGAAGCGCATGTGCTGTTCGTCGTCGGTGATGGAGAACCAGTACTTGATCAAGATGATGCCGGAGCGGATCAGCATTTTCTCGAACTCCGGGACGGTGTTGAAGAATTCCTCGTAATCCTCCTCGGTGCAAAAATTCATGACTCGTTCGACACCGGCGCGGTTGTACCAACTGCGGTCGAACAGGACGATCTCGCCGCCCGCCGGCAGGTGGGATACGTAGCGCTGGAAATACCACTGGGTGCGCTCCCGCTCGCTCGGGGCAGGCAAGGCCGCCACACGGCAGACGCGGGGATTGAGGCGCTGGGTGATGCGCTTGATAACGCCGCCCTTGCCGGCCGCATCGCGTCCTTCGAACAGCACCACCACCTTGAGCTTCTTGTGCACCACCCAGTCCTGCAACTTGACCAGTTCGCCCTGCAGCCGGAACAGTTCCCGAAAATAGAAGTGCCGGTCAAGATCGGTCTGCTCACCGCCGGCAGAAGTCTCGGCGACCAGCTCGTCCATCAGCTTGTCGTCGATCTCCATCTCCAGTTCTTCGTCCAGGCTGTCCAGCATGTCGGCGCGGGCCCGTCGGTCGATGTCTTCGCGATCCAGGTTCTTGTCTCTCTTCATTCCAACCCCCAATAAAATCTGGCGCCCGCGTTCAATGATTGAAAAAACCGCGGGCCGTTCAGCCCGCGGTTTTCAGGATTGCGGCCCGCCGCTGCCAGGCCCCGGCAAACCGGGACCGGCTGCGGGTATCAACGCATCGCCGGAATGCCGGCAATGTAGCCTACTTCGGCCTTGTCCGGATTGATGCCGCCGATGATGCTGTCGAAGGTCGCCTTGGTGGTACTGTTCAGGTCGCCGGCGTGCTGGTAGTTCGACATGATGTAGGCGAAGCCGTTCATGTTGTCCACCACCTGCAGGCCGGTGGATTCGGCGCCCATCGGCAGCGAGAGGATGCGCACCAGCTTCTTGGTGTCGACATGATAGGCCCAGAGATAGTTGTTGACATGGTTGCTGGTGTCCTCGCCGATGAACAGTACGCGCATCCGCTCGGAGAAGAACACGTTATCCGGACTGGCGATCTTTTCGATGTTTGAACGGTTGCCTTCGGCATCTGCCGTGATGTCTTCGCCGATCACCAATGCCTCCATCACCACTGGCACGAATTCGCTGTCGATGGCGTCGCCGTTGCTGTCGATCTGGTTCGACTTCAGGGTCAGCTCGTAGATCGCGCCGGACAGGTTGCGCTTCAGGCGGATGTCGTTTGCCGGTTCGGTCGGCTTGTCTTCCATGCCGTTGCTCATCCGCGACATGGCGGTGTAAGCCTTGCCGTCCCGGGCGTTGTAGGCGACACCCTCGAATTTCTCGAACTCGGTCGTCGCGCCCGCGTACGCGGCATAGCGCCGGGTCTCGAGGAAGGCGGCCAGGGTCGCGATATCCACACCGGTGGTGCCGAAGGTGCCGGTCTTGAGCTTCAGATCCTCAGTCGTCGCCACGTCGTGGCCCGCCTTGATGCGCTTGTAGCCGGCCGGGGTGGTGCCGGAGGTGTCCACATCGAACAGGTCGGTGAATTTGACCCCGGCGTCGACCGCCTTCTTGATGTCGTCGTGCTTGGCCTTGCCCAACTTGATCCAGGTCAGCGTCGCCTTGCCGCCATCGGTGCCGGCTGCAGAAACCTGGTTCCATCTGGCGGCATACAACGAGCCGGCAGAAAGATCGGCCGCCTTGTCGGCAACGAACATGGTGAGCGATGTAAATGTGCCGTCATCGCCCTGGATGGCGGTGCGGGAATCGCCGAAGAACTGGATCTTCTCGCGCGAGATGCGGCCGGGCGTGTGCCACTTCTTGACCGAACTGGCGCCGTCCGCGGCAATCGTGACCTCCGGTACCAGCCCATACTGATAAGGCGACGCCGTCGGGATACCGTAGAGCGTGCGGAAAGCCGCCATGCGGACCGGGTACTCCGTGGTGATGCAGGCGCTGCCGGCGGTTGCGGCATACTTGCTGTCAACTTCGCAGCGCGCATCCGGCTCGTACTCCTCGGAACCGAGATGGGTGTTCCACGGCGAACGCGCGCCGGCGCAAGGAATCCACAGGCCATTGACTGCCGAAAAATCCACCGGCTTGATCGATGCCACGGTGAACTTGCCGTCCGTGACGCTTTGGCTCAGCTTGGCTACCGTCATGGTCATCGGCAACTTGCCGTACCAGTTGACGCCCGCGCTGTCGAGGTTCTCGTATTCAAAGTGCGTCACCAGATACGGCGTACCGCCGACACTCATCAACGAGTTGGCGTCCGGGGTCTGGGGTACGAAAGGCTTGCCTTTCGAATCCTTCAGGATGACGCCGTTCTTGTCGCGGATCGCCGCGGCTGCGGAGCCGTCGGCAGTCTTGTTGGTGTCGATGTTGTTGAACAGGTTCACGTAGGACAGCGGAAACTCCTTGGTGGTGTTGTCGCTGTAGGTGACCTTGACGGTCGACGTGGTGTAGGTGACCGCACGCTGGGCAACGCTGAGGCCAGTGACCGGGGTCGGGGTGAACTCGACCGATTTGACCTCGGCCGGCGCCGCCAGCAGGTGCTGGGCAACGTTGGCCAGTGGCGTCGGCGTCAGCCCGGCGCTGGCCAGGGCGCTCTTGGCTTTGTCCAGTGAGTCGATCGTGGCGGCGGTCACCGAGGCGAACTTGGCCGCATTGAAGCTCACGTCGATGGCGGTATCCGTGGGCGACGCCGCGGCGGCCGTCTGGATGACCTGCGCCACGGCCAGCGCGGCGACATCGGTTTCGCTGGTCACCCCAGCCAGATCCTTGGGCCGAACCACCTTGTTGCCGCCCTGGGTGCCGAGTGCGGTCCCGGCCATATCGACTGTGCCGAGCGTGATATTTCCGATCTTGAAGGTGACCTTGTCGCCAGCCACGTACTTGAACTCGCCGTTGGCGGCGGTGGTACCGGTGACACTGCTGCTAGTCGAGTAACTCACGCCCTTCACCGCAGAGTCGGAGAGTGTCCCCGAGAGTTGGGGAGGCGCCGGGGGCGTATTGTCGTTGCTGTCGCCGAGACAGCCGGCGAGGGTAAGGCTAGCGGTTACCGCCAGACAAATCGGTTTCATTTGCATTGCAGAACTCCATTTCAGGTTGGGATGGTCGAACAGGGATCGGGCACGACAAGATAAGAAAGGAGTATTGCCGGACGATTACAATTTTGTTGTACTTGCAAATACGCCCATCTCCTTGAGAGTTGCGTCGATCGCCGCCACGGCCCGTTGCATCACCGCGGCGTCGATGGCGCCGATGCAGCCGACACGGAAGGTGTCGACGGTGGTCAGCTTGCCCGGGTAAAGGATAAATCCCTGCTCGCGCACCCGGCGGTAGAGCTCCGCAAAGTCGTAGGCCGGATGGTCCGGCGCGTGCAAGGTGACGATGATCGGCGCCTGCACCGCAGCGTCGAGAAAAGTGCGCAGACCCAGGGCGCTCAGCCCGGCGACCAGGGTCGCGCAGTTCTCCGTATAGCGCGCGAGACGCGCCGGCTGGCCGCCCTCCTCCAGGTACTGGTCGAGCGCCGCGCGCAGTGCCGCAACCACGTGGGTGGGCGGCGTATAGCGCCATTGGCCGGTCTTCTGCATGTAGACCCATTGGTCGTGGAGGTCCATCGCCAGCGAATGACAGCGACCGCCGGCCTGTTCCAGGGCGTCGCGTCGGGCAATGACGAAGCCCATGCCGGGCACACCTTCCAGGCACTTGCCGGATGCGGCAATCAGGGCGTCGAAAGGCATGTCGGCGACATCGATGGGAATCGCCGCATAGGAACTCATTGCGTCGACAATCAGGCGCCGTCCGCGCGAGGCGACCACCGCGGCGATTTCCGGCAGCGGATTGAGGATGCCGGTACCGGTTTCGCAATGCACCTGGGCGACGTGGGTGATGGCCGGATCGGCCGCCAGGACCGCGTCGATGCGCGCCGGATCGGCGGGCTCGTTCTCCCGATGCTCCAGCACCGTGACCTGACGGCCGAGGTAACCGAGAATGCGCGCGATGCGCTGGCAATAGGCGCCGTTGCTGGGCACCAGGACCTTGCCGGATCGGGGCACCAGCGTGCCGAGCGCCGCCTCCACTGCGAAGGTGCCGCTTCCCTGCAAGGGTACGCAGACGTGGCTGGCGGACCCGTCGACGATGTTAACGAGATCCCTGCACACTGATGCCGTCACGGCATTGAAGGCAGCGTCCCAGGAACCCCAGTCATGCAGCATCGCCGCCTTGGTGGCCGCGGAGGTGGTCAAAGGACCGGGGGTCAAGAGTATCGGATCTTGCATGTTCGGCTCCAGCAGGTCATGGAACTATGGCGGCACGCAGTACCCGCCGCGCCGCGGCCTCGGCCATCGCCTGATTGACTTGGTCGAGCGAATACTTGCCGTCGACCAGATCGTGGAACGGAAAGCGCTGGCGATTTGCGACAACGAAATCCAGCGCTTCGATCAGATTGCGCGGGTGATAGTTGTGCACGCCGCGCAGGGTCAGCAGCTTGCGCAGCAGCAGGTTGGCGTCGAGCGTCACCATGGCCTGCGGGTTGACCACGCCGCCCAGCACATAGGTCCCGCCGACACGCAGCATGTCGATACCAAGCGGGATCACCTCGGGTACGCCGCAGACTTCAAGGACCGCGTCCGCGCCCTCGGGCCGGCAGATGGCGCGGATCTCGCGCAGAAGTTCGGCGCGCTCCGACGAGGGATCGAAGCTGAAATCAACGCCGAAGCGCCGCGCCTGTTCGCGCCGTTCAGCCACGGTGTCCAGGCCGATCACCAGGCGCGCGCCGCGCGCCTTGGCGATCGCTGCGCCATACAGCCCGAGCAGACCGAGGCCCTGCACCACCACCGCCTGCCCGATGCGAATGCCGGCTGCCTCGGTCACCGCAATCATGGTGGCCACGCCGCAATTGATCGGGGTCGCCTCTTCGTCGCTGAGTTCGTCCGGCAGGCGCAGGATCCACGACTGCGGCAGGATGTAGCAGTACTCGCCGAAACCGCCGTGATGGTGCGGCAGGGTCGCCGCCGCCATGTGGCCGTACTTGTCCACGCCCGGCGACTTGTGCGGCAAATCCAGCACTTCGGTGTAGTAGTTGCGGCCCGGAATGAAATACTCGCTCCAGGTGATCCGCTGACCGACCGCCAGCGGATCGCCGCGCATGTCCCGCTCCACGCCCGCGCCGAGCGACTCGATGATGCCGATGATCTCGTGGCCGAGCACGCCCGGGCAGGGGTTGGGGCGATGTCCCTGGTAGGAATGGATGTCGGAACGGCAGATGGTGGACATGCGGATGCGCACCAGCACTTCGCCGGGTGCCGGCGCGCGCAGGGGAAACTCGACGATCTCAAACGGCGCGTTGGGCTCGGCGTAAACGGCCAGCCTGCCGGTGGCCGCCGTCACAAGGCAACCCCGACGCCGTTGATGGCATAGTCGAACAATTGATAACTCTTCAGCGGCGTGGTTGCCGCCCGCTGCCGATATTCCGCGTTGAGCGGATGACTGAGGATAAACGGCACGCGCGCCTCGGTCACCGCGCCGTGGCTGCGCAGGCGGGCGTCGGCGAGGTTCGACAGGTCGTGCTCCGCCTCGGCGGCGCCGATTACCGTGCCGATGTCGCCGATCACCGCCACATCGCCCTCGCGGTCGGGCGGCAGTTCGAAGCGGCGGCAAACTTCCGCCTTGTCGAGCGCCTCGGCGACGCCCGGCAGATCCTTGACCAGGTCGATGACCGCCTGCGGCGTCGCCTTTCCGCCCAGGCACCAGACCCGCACGAAGCCGCCCAGCGCGCCGTGGTGCTTGACGAAGGCATCGGTGATGGGACAAATCACCCGGGTGTCGCCCTGGCCGAATTCCCGGTCGAGGATGTCCTGCAGAAATATTACTTTGGGTCGGCCTTCGGCGGTCGATTTGTCGTTCATGCCGTGGTCGGCGGTCAGCGCCACCACCGCGCCAAACGCCGCGAGCCGGCCGAAGGCCGCGTCGATGCGGCGATAGAACTCGTTGGCCACCGGATCGCCCGGCGCGTGCTTGTGCTGGATGTAGTCGGTGAGCGAGAGGAACAGCAAGTCCGGGCGGTCGCGCTCCAGCAGCTTGATGCCGGCCTCCAGGACGAACAGCGACAGGTCCATCGAATACATGTCGGGCAGCGGCATGCCGACCAGTTCGAGGACATTCTCGATGCCGTTCTCCGCCAGCGTGCATTGATCGGCCTTCTCCGAGGAAAAGCTGATGTCGCCGTGGGCGAAGGTCAGCCCCTTGCCGAGTTGCTTGCGCAACTTGTCCTTGGCGGTGATCGCCACCACCTTCGCACCCGCCTCGGCGAATTCGCCGATGATGGTGTGGCAGCGCAGCAGTTCCGGACCGGTCATGACCACGGCCTGGCCGGTGGCAGCATCGAGGTAGTAATTTCCGGAGATGCCATGCACCGCAGGCGGGGTCCCGGTGATCAGCGAGATGTTGTTGGGGCAGGTGAAGCTCGGCACGGTGCCATCGGCCACCGCGCTGAAGCCCTCGCGCATGAACCGCGCGATGTTGGGGATGATGCCGTCCTTGAGCCCCTGTTCGATATAGGCAGGATCGCCGCCGTCGATCACCACCACCACCACCGGTCGCTGCGGCCAGGCGTAACTGATTTGATTGGCGATCACGGGCTGATGCTGCATGACAACTCCTTGTGGATTGGCGATACTGGCACTGGGTTGGAAGCTGCGCACCAGCCGCCAATGAACTCGATGAGAATCTCGATTGCGGCCAGATAGTCGCCAAGGCCGATCGACTCGTTGGGGCGGTGCGCCTCGGCGATCGAGCCTGGCCCGAACACCAGGCCAGGCATGCCGCCGCGGTTGACCAGATGCCGCAAGTCGCAACAGAACGGTGCCCGTTGCGGCGCCGCGGGCAGCCCGCGGCGGACCAGCGAGACGGCGAGCAGCGCTGCGGCTGCGGCAGCACCTCCATCGCTGACGCCGTCGTTGTGATGCAGGTATTCGATCCGCGCCGGTCGCGCCGCCAGCAGCGGATGGCGGGCATTGACGGCGGCCACCACGGCGCCAAGGCGCCGCATGAGGTCCTGCGGCATGCCAAGTTCCGGCGCGAAGTAGACGACTCCACGAAGCGTGGCTGCACCTGCGGTGACCGACTCATAGCTGCCGCCGATTACCTTGCCCAACACCAGGGAACATGGCGTCATGCCATGGCGCGCGCCCTCGTTCAGGGAACGCTCCAGTTCGAGCAGGGCCGTGATGAACTTTGGCAGGAGTTCGATGGCGCTCACGCCGACCAGCGTATCGCCCTCCCAACGCGCGCCCGGCGAACGCGCCACCCCGGGAACGACGATCTGCCAGTACAGGCCGCCCGGGGCGGCCGTAAGGATGCGGTTGTCCGTCGGCTCCAGGACGATGGCGACGTCGGCGCGCTGGCCGCGGCGCACCAGGTCGAGGGTCCCGTTGCCGGCGTGCTCTTCGTTGACGACACTCTGCAGAGTAATGTCCCCGGCGGCCTGGAATCCGGCTTCGCGCAGCAGGGTCAGCGCCATCACGGCCGCACACAGGCCGCCCTTCATGTCGGAACTGCCGCGTCCATAAAGCCGTCCGTCGCGAATCTCCGCGCCGAACGGCGGGGTGTGCCAGGCATCGTCCGGCTCGGTGGTGACCGTATCGATGTGGCCGTTGAGGATCAACGAGGGCCCGCCGCCGCTGCCGGCAAGCAGCGCAGTGACATTCGGCCGCCCGCGATAGCTGTGCAGAATGCGCGGCCCGTCGAGTTGCAGTGCAGCGTAATCAGGCATCTCCGCATACGGCAGCACCAGGTCGTGCTGCCAATGCGTCGGGTATTGGGCAATGCCGGGATAGGCGGCGAACATCGCCGCAACATCGGCCTCCTCGATGCGAACGTTGGCGCCGACCTGGCGCAAGCGGTGGGCAAGAAATTCCTGCGCCGCCCCCTCTTCCCCGGTTCGGCTGGGAATGCGCACCAGTTCGCCCAGCATGGCCACGCTGCGCGCCTCGGACGCGCGCGCCGCCTCCAAGGCGTGGGTCACCGCGAGCGGCAACAACCGCGGGGGTTCCCTCAAATCGCCCACTGCCGGATGCGCGCCGAGAAGAGATCGATCAGGGTGACCGAGATGATGATGATGATCAGCACCGCCGCCGTCTCGGCATAGTCGAAGCCGCGAATCGCCTCATGCAGCACCACACCGATGCCGCCGGCGCCGACGATGCCGAGCACCGAGGCCGAGCGCACGTTCGACTCGAAGCGGTAGAGCGAATAGGATATCCACAGCGGCAGCACCTGCGGGATCACGCCGTAGAGGATTTCTTCGAGCGCGTTGGCACCGGTGGCGCGCACTCCTTCCATGGGGCGCGGGTCGATCGCCTCGACCGCCTCGGCAAACAGCTTGGAGAGAACGCCAGTGGTATGCACCCACAGCGCCATCACCCCGGCAAACGGGCCGAGGCCGACCGCGACGATGAACAACATGGCAAAGACCATTTCGTTGATCGCCCGGCACGCGTCCATGACGCGGCGCACCGGCTGGTAGACCCAGCTGGGTACCAGGTTTTCCGAGGACAGCAAGCCGCACGGGATGGCGCAGACGATTGCCAGAACGGTGCCCCAGACGGCGATATGGACGGTGATCACCATCTCCTCGAGATAGATTCGCCAGTCGTGGAAATTCGGCGGGAAGAATTCCCTGGCAAAGACCGCCATGTTGGCCGAGTCCTTAAACAAGGCGTAGGGGCGCATGTCTGCGCCCCCCCACGACCAGATCAGCACGATGAAAAAGGCTCCCCAGGCGAACTGGGTCATCAGGCTGGTCCGCGGGGGACTCAGGGGCACATCGAGGATTAGCGGCTCTTTCTGCATGCTTGGACCTGGCGCGAAGAATCGCCGGACGGCACACGCCGTCCAGGCGCGACGAGAATTACTTCATCAGCTTGGCGAGTTGGGCCAGCTTGGCGTCGATCTCCGCCAGCTTCATCTTCTTGTCGGCTTCGGCCATGTTGGCGTCGTCTTCAAACTTCTTGCGGTCTTTGAACAGCTCGAGTTGGCGGATCGGCAGCAACTGCGCGTCGGTAGACGCCTTGTAGGCCTTTAGGCGATACATGTTCTTCAGCACTTCCTTCTCGCGCTCGTCCTTGCCGTAACCGACAACGAAATCCTGAATCTTCTTCTTCAGGTCGGCGGGCAGGTCCTTGCGCCAGACCAGCGGATCGCGCGGAATCAGCGGCGAGGTCCACAGGATGCGGATCTGCTCGGCCTTCTCCGGCGTCTTCTCCTTGACCTTGGTCAGTTGTTCGCTGTTGTTCGATGCGACATCGATCTGCCGGTTGAGAACAGCCAGGAAGTTGCCTTCGTGGTTGGAAGAGCGCACCACCTTGAAATGGGACTTCGGGTCGAGGTTGTTCATGGCGAAGACGTAGTAGCCGGGCACTAGGGTACCCGAGGTGGACTGCGGATCGCCCGTGCCATAGGTGTAATCCTTGCCGTTCTTCAGCATCTGCTCGAGCGAGGTGATGCCGCTGTCTTTGTGGGTGATGATGTAGGAGTAGTAGCCGGGCGTGCCGTCGAGGTCGACCATCTGCGCGAAGACCTCGCCGCCGGCGCGGTCTACCGCATCGATGGCCGACTTGTTGCCGTACCAGGCAATCTGCACCTTGTTGAAGCGCTGGGCTTCGATGATGCCGGCGTAGTCGGTGGCATAGAAGCCGTTCACCTTGAGCCCCGTGGCCTTGGCCATGTCGTCGAGGAAGGGCTGCCACATCTGCCGCAAGGCGCCGGCTTTTTCGGTGGCGATAATGCCGAAGTTGAGTTCGGTGACGTCGGCGGCCTGGGCCAGTCCGGCGACAGCCAGCGCCGCGGCGGCCAGCAGGGATTTGAACGAGTGCTTCATGGTTTCTCCTGTGAGATGGTGAAATGGCAATACAGCTTTCAGGCGGCCAGCGCGGAGAGGGCTGCCTTGCTTGCGGGAATCTTCGGAATCGACCCTTCCGGCGCCTTGCCGAACAACTCCTCGGCATCCGCGCCATACAGCTCGCCCAGCATTTGCGGCGTCAATGCTGCCGACGGGCCGTCATACACCACCCGCCCCTGATT
>Ga0208566_1002140_pt1 | contig 10762 bp, 9 predicted proteins | sample PL_2010_150m_FD_184159 | JGI IMG/M metagenome (GOLD analysis project Ga0208566, IMG submission 184159) | Freshwater microbial communities from Powell Lake, British Columbia, Canada to study Microbial Dark Matter (Phase II) - PL_2010_150m... | ecosystem: Environmental > Aquatic > Freshwater > Lake...
GCCGGCGCGTGGTGCGCGGCTGGGTCATGATGTGGTCCGCGATCTGGTAGGCGCGCGCGATCAACTGGTCCTGCGGCAGCACTTCGTTCACCATGCCGTATTCCAGCGCGGTCTTGGCGTCGATGGCCTGGCCGGTGAGCAGGGCGTAGGCGGCACGCTTGACGCCCAGCAGTTCCTGGAAGCAGCTGTGGATGCCGTCGCCGGGCACCGAGCCGATGTCGTAATGCAGATCGAAGATCGTCGCATCCTCGCTGCAGATCGTGATGTCGCACATCAGGCAGATCTCGGTGTGGAATCCCGGACCGTTGAGAACGCCGATGGTCGGAATCTCGAGGTCGTTCACCAGCGAGCTGACGTTGATCCGGCCGTCCTTGTAGGCGTACTCGTAGGCCCAGTATTCGAGCTGCTCCTCCTCGAGCTTGAAGCCCGCCGGATCGGAGTCCATCATGAACTCGTCGCCGCTTCCGGTGAGGATCAGGATCTCGTTTTCGGGATCGGCGCCGATGACCTTGAGCATCTGCCCAAGCGAACGGTGGTTTTCGACGCTCAGTTGTATCGGGCCTCCGTTCGTGTGGGCGCGCACGAGCAGCACGCCGTCCTCGCGCCGCTCCATCTTGTAGAAATCCTTGAACTGTTCCCGGTAATCCTCGAGCTTCGGTGTCTGGACGAATTTCTGCAGCGACATTGTGGATCTCCCATGGGTTGATGCGGTTGACGCGATCGAGCCCCCGCCCGAGGGCGAGGGCGCAAGTCTCAGACGGGCGAATAAGTTCCCGGCACGTTGGCCAGCGCGGGTGCGCGAGGCGCCGCTTTGCCCGGGGCCATCTGCGCCCAGACGGCGTTCACGATGTCCTGCACGCCCAGGCCGTACTTCTCGAACAGAAATTCACGGCTTCCCGATTCGGCGAACGTGTCCTGCAGGCCGATGCGGCGCAGCGGCACGCCGAGCCCTGCGCCGGCGAGCGCTTCGGCCACGGCGGAGCCCAGCCCGCCCACGATGGAATGGTTCTCCGCGGTGACGATCACGCGTGCTCCGCGGGCCGCACCCAGGACCGTCTCGGCATCCAGAGGTTTTACGACCGGTGAATTGACGACCGTGGTGCTCACGCCGTTCTCGCGCAAGGTCTCGGCCGCCGCCAGCGCCGCCGGGACCATCATCCCCGAGGCGACGAGGCACGCGTCGCTGCCCTGTACGACGACCTGCGCCCGGCGCAGCGAAAACCGGTGCGTGTCTTCGAAAATGACGGGAATCTCCCCGCGCTTCAGGCGCAGATAGACCGGACCCGCATGGGCGGCGACCGCCTCCACCGCCTGGCTGATCTCGGTGGCGTCGGCGAGATCGACCACGGTCATATTCGGCAAGGCGCGCATCAGGGCCATGTCGTCGATCGCCTGGTGGCTGGGTCCGCCCGGGCTGGAGATACCGGGCATGAAGCCGACGATCTTCACGTTCAGGTTCGGATAGGCGACTGACATCGCGATCTGGTCGTAGCAACGGCGCGTGGCGAAGACACCGAAGGTGTTGGCGAAGACGGTGTGGCCGGCCCGGGCCAGGCCACCGGCGATGCTGATCATGTTCGCCTCGGCCATGCCGACGTTGATGAAGCGCTCGGGCATCTGGTCACGCATCAGATCGGTTTCCGTCTGGCGGGTCAGGTCGGCGCCCAGGCACATCACCTCCGGCCGCCGGCGCGCAAGCTCGACCAGCGCCATGCCGTAAGGCTTGAGCACGATGTCATAGGGCGGCTTATGCATTCGCGGCCTCCAGTTCGGCGACGACGGCCTGCAGCAGCGGCGGATCCAGCTTGACGAAATGGCCGTCCACCGTCGGAGGGAAGCATTTCATGCGCCCGAGAATGTCGGTGCGTGCGATGACCACGAGGGGCTTGTCCTTCACGCCGGATTGCAGCGCCTTCACCAGCGCCCCCACGTCATGCCCGTCCACGTCCTCCACCTGCCAGCCGAAGGCCTTCCACTTGTCCGCGATCGGCTCGATGGTGCTCACGAACGTCACCGGGCCGTCCACCTGCGAATTGTTGGCGTCGATGACCACGGTGAGCCGGTCGAGCTTGTGGTGCGAGGCGAACATCGCGGCCTCCCAGAGCTGACCCTCCTCCATCTCCCCGTCGCTCACGAACGCGTAGGTGTGGCGGTCGTCCTTCGCGTAACGCGAGGCGAGCGCGAGGCCGATGGCGCCGGAGAGGCCCTGGCCGAGCGACCCGCAGGCGATGTCGATGAGCGGCGTGCGCTCGGTGCTGATCGCCTCGAGCAGCGCACCGTCCAGGCCGTAGCGCTCGAGTTCCGCGAGCGGAATCAGTCCGAGCTCGGCTGCCACGGCGTAGAACACCACGACGTAATGACCCGGAGAAAGCACGAAGCGGTCGTGCCGGGGGCGCAGCATGCCGCTGCCGAACAGCGCCGCGTAGATGTCCCCGGCGGACAAGGCCTGGCCCAGGTAGCCGAAGCCCTGGATGCCCACCATGCGCACCGCGTGGAGCCGTATCCTCGCGGCAAGGCGTTTCAGTTCTTTCGTCGATGTGGTTGGCGTAAAGGTCACGTTGGCGGCCCGCGGTTCCGGAGAGCAGCTAGCGTAAGCGGGTTCGCGCCTGTCAGGCAGAGGCGAGATTAACCACCTGCTGGAGATTCTTCAGGTGGCGCAGCGCCGAAGCTAGGGAAGCGCTGAATAAGTCATCCCCGCGTAAGCGGGGATCCAGCAACTGATTAAACTTCCTGGATTCCCGCTTACGCGGGAATGACAAAACCTCACTTATTCAGCGCTTCCCTAGTGCCGCTGCGCCTCGCGAACCAAGGCGAAACGCTCGCCGGGTGCGCCGGCCTCGCGCGGGGCATCGATGGTGTAGCGCGAGCGGAACGCGAGCGGCGCGCTGCCCGTGATCTGCTTGAAGCGCCGGCAGAAGTAATCGAAATCGGCGAAGCCGACGTCGGCCGCGATCTGCGACACGCGCATGTTGGTGTAGGCGAGCAGCTCGCGGGCGCGGTCCATGCGCTTTTCGGTCAGCAGTTGCACGAAGGTCTTGCCGGTCTCGCGCTTGAGCAGGTTGGCCAGGTAGTTCGGCGACACGGCAACCCGCCGCGCCGCATCGGAAAGCGAGATCTTTTCCGCGTAGTTGGTGCCGATGAACTTCATCGCCCCCTTCACGTGCTTCTCCGCGCCGCCGATCGGTGGCCGCGCCTGCACCAGCGCCCGGATCTGGCGCTCGTAGCGTTGGGTGACCTCTGCAAGCAGCAGCACGAGGTGCGAGCGGATCACCTCGTCCGAGCACAGTCGCGGCGAGGCATGCTCCGCGGTCATGCGCTCGCACAGCCCCTCGAGCACTTCCGCGTCCTCGTCCGAGAGCATGAAATCGATGTCTTGCTGATACACGAAGGGAGCGAGTTCCGGCACCCGCTTGAGCAGTTCGATGTCGATGTCCCCCGGCACGGCGGCCAGGTCCGGGCGCAGAAAGGCCAGGTCGAAATACAGCACGTAGCACCTGTCGGTCGAGGTGAAACGCACCTGGTGCGGCGTCATCGGCGGTATGAAGAATATGCTTCCGCGGCGGGTCAGGTGTTCACGGATCGCGATGCGCTGCGGCGATGCGCTCGACACGAAGAACAGGACTTCGAAATAGTCGTGCCGATGCAGCAGCCGGTTCCCCTCGGCCACGCGCTCGGAGCGGATGCCGAAGCGCGGCCCGACTTCCGCGTCGGCGTACGAACACAGCGGAACCATCTCGACGTCCTTGCGTGCCATGCGCGCTCCTCCGGGGCCCGGCGGTGCGGCGGAATTGTCGCCCGCCTGCCAAGCGTCGGGCATCTTAAACCGAACGCGCGTCGGCCGTGCAGCACCGGGGCGATCCCGCGGGCAGTGCCCGCAGTCCGTGCCGCGCGGTCAGTGTCCTTCTTCCTCGGGTTTCATCACCAGTCCCGATGCCTCGGCCTGCTGCAGCAGCAGGGTCGAGAAGTCCTGGTCAGAGTAGCCGCGGTTGATCAGGGTCTGGATGAGCTCGCGGGTCATGCTCGCCAGCGGCAGCGACGCGCCCAACTCGTGTGCGAGGTCCAGCCCCAAGTCCAGGTCCTTGCGCATCAGCACCGGCGTGAAGGTGGCGTTGAAATCCAGCGCCAGCCAGTGCGGCGTCTTGGCGCGCGTGTAGGTGGAGCCCATGGGACACACGTTGATGAACTCGAGGAAGGCCGAGCGAGTCAGGCCCGCTTTCTGGGCCAGCACGATGACCTCGGCGAGCGACTGGGTCAGCGCACCGAGCCAGACGTTGTGGCAGATCTTGGCGATGCGCGCGAGTTCGCCCTCGCCGACATAGGTGGCCGACTGCGCCATGGCGAGCAGCAGCGGGCGCACTTCGTCGAAGGCGGCGCGCGGGCCGGACACCACGAAGCCCGCCTTGCCCGCCTCGACCACGTGCGGATTGCCGCTGACGGGCGCGGCGAGGAATGCGATGCCGGCCTCGGCCAGCGTGTTCCGGATCTCGGTCGATTGGTCCACCGAGATGCTCGAACAGTCGACGATGATGCGCGGCCGGGACCCGCCGGCCAGCAGTCCCCGGTCGCCGATCAGCAATTCCTTCACGACGTCACCGGTCGAGAGCATCGTGAAGACGATGTCTCGATCCGACAGCTCCGCCATGCTTGCGACGGCGCGGGCACCGTAGGCCACCAGGGGCTGCGCCTTTTCCAGCGAACGGTTGTACACGGCAACGGACGCGCCGGCCTCGGCCACGCGACGCGCCATCGCGAATCCCATGCGGCCGATGCCGATCCAGCCAATGCGGCCGGCACCCGCCAGGGCCTTGCTATCGCTGCTCATGTTCGTTCTCCGTGTTTCATAGCGGCCAGCCTATTGAGGATTACGTAAGTGCGTGACACGAATTCCTATCACTCCGTCATTCCCGCGAAAGCGGGAATCCAGAATGAGAAACCTGGGTCCCCGCCTGCGCGGGGACGACGAACTTTTGTCACCGAGTTACGTAAAGCTCATTAATCCTGCGGTTTGATGCCGGCGGCTTTCACGATCTGCTCGGTCACCTTGAATTCCTGCGCAAGGTAAGCCCGGAATGCTTCGACGCTCATCGGCATCGGCTCGGCGCCCAGCTTGGCATAACGCTCCTTCACCTCCGGCGTCTGCAGCGCCGCGACCACCTCCTGGTTCAGCTTGGCGACGATGGCGGCCGGCGTCTTCGCCGGAACGAACAGTCCCACCCAGAAGTTGTAGGCGGAGTTCGGCACACCCGCCTCTTCCGTCGTGGGCAGGTCGGGAAGCTGGGACAGCCGCTCCTTGGAGCCCATCGCCAGCGCGCGCAGCTTCTTCTCGCGGATCTGGTTCAGCACCGATACGCCCGGCGCAAAGAACCAGTCGATGCGTCCGGTCATGGTTTCGGTGACCGCCTCGGGCGTGCCCTTGAACGCGATGTGTTCCGCGACGATGCCTGCAGCGATGCGGAACTTCTCTGCGTTCATGTGTGTTCCGCTGCCCATGCCCGCTGAAGCGTAGTTGAGCTTGCCCGGCGCCTTGCGTGCCGCCGCAACGAGTTCCTGTACCGAGTTCAAGGGCGACTGGGGAGAAACGACCAGGATGTTGGGCAGGTTCGCGAGCGGCGTCACGCCGGTGAAGTCGGTCGCGCTATCGTAAGGAAGATTGCGGTAGAGAAACGAGTTGACCGTATGCGCCGCCGAATTGGAGAGGATGGTATACCCGTCCGGGTCCGACTTGGCGACGACGGCCGCACCGATCGTCGTGCCCGCCCCGGCGCGATTTTCGATGATCACCGGCACACCCAGGCGCGCCTGCATGCGCTCGGCGACGGTGCGCACCAGGATATCGGTCGCGCTGCCCGGACTGATCGGCACGATAATCTTCAGGGGCTTGGATGGATAGGCCGGCGTCGTCTGGGCGATCGCTGCGCCAGCCAAGGTCAGACCGATACCCAGCATCACGGTTGGAAGAAGTCTCATCGCTTTCCCCTTACTTATGGAATGCCGCATTTACGCACTTGCCGCCCGGCTCTGGGTAGCGTCGCCCTTAATGTTTTACTGGACGAATCTATGTACCGCTATATGACTGCATTGCCACCTGCAGGGCATCTTAATCGACTCTGCATGTCCCGTGGCAAGCCCGGGGATCCGAGGCATGGCGCCCGGGTGATCTAATTCACGCATGTTTTCCGCAAGCCTGCCGTTAATTCAGTCGAAGCGGCGAGTCGGCTGAAATTCCGGCCGCTGCCGTGAGTTGGCACGGGAGAGTCGCGTGAGACTGAGGCAATCGGTTCTAATCGTTTCGTCATGTCTGCTGAGCGGCATGGTCCTGGCGGCCCATGCGGCCGGGCCGATGTCCCGGATCAAAGTGGAGAATTTCACGCGGCTCAACATCGAATCCGTGCGCGCGGAAATCGCCGCAGGTCTTCCCCACGCTTTTGTCAGGGAACTGTCCAAGGGCAAGTACGCGCTGTTCGCCATGACGGACAGAATCCACTTCGACGGCGGCGGCAACTACTGCGTTTCGCAGGTGGGTCTTGCGTACCCGCAGCCGAAGGGACACAACCCGCGCGTTCCGGCCGGGCAATCATGGGGGATCAACAAGCCCGGCAAGGTGGAGGATCTGAGCGGAGAGGAGTGGGCCGCCTGCGAGGGCGGCGCTTTGCTCGCGGCGCTTGGCCATTTCTCCAAATTGAGTCTTGCACAGGTCAGGAAGTCGGCCGACAAGTACAGTCGCGACGAAGGAAGTCGCGCCAAGCTGCCTTCGAAGGTCAAGTACCGCATGTTCTACACCAGCAGCGCGGGCGTCGAGGCTGCGGTGGATCGCGCCATCCGCAAAGCAGTGTCGCCTCGGTTCCAGAAGGCATTCGACTACCGCCACCTCGCTCTCGTGGTCGAATCGATCGCCTTCCGGCTGGACAACCGGGTCGTGTGTTACGCGGTCGGCGGCGTATCGGCAACAAGTCCGGACAACCGCAGCCCTCGCTTTCCTGCGAAGCGCTATGCACGGTTCAGGCTGCTCCAGCCTGGAACGGGCGGCGAGGTATCGGCCAAGGTCGTCGGGGAAGCGTGCGAGGCCGCAGCAGCCGGTGCCGTCGTCGCCGCGGTCATGCAGGATTCCTGGGACCAGAACGGGATTCTCCGACAGTTCGCCCGCACCCGGGAGCCGGACATTCCGCTGGTCACCGCAACGCGGAGGATTCCAGCGGTCTCAACCCGTACGCGAGTCGCAACCCAAGCGAGAACGTCCTGACTTCCCGATCAGACAGTAATTCCGCCTGCCTTCCGCCCGGATCGCCGTCGCTCGCGACCGTCCGCTTCTGGCCAAGAGTTTGAATTCGCAGTCGAGCCCGTAACCGGTCAGTCGCAAAATCCTGCGTTTCTTCTTGGGGCCGCTTTCGGCGAGTATGCGCAATTGCCGCTCCCGGCCAGGAGGAGACGGTCGAAAGGTGTTGATAGCGAGCGCGTGGAGTATGGTTACGGCGGCTAGTACACGCTAATCCGCAACGCTATCTATCGTGATAGATAACGATTCTTCCCGCGAACCCTGAGCAAAGCCCTCGGGGGGCGACGAGATTCGATTACTCGCAGTCTGGATGTCCGCACTTGCACCCAGTTGTCTGGTCCTTACCACCCGCCGCACTATCCGCGTGTTCGCAATGCTCGCTGCAATAACTCTCTCCCGGATCAACAAGGCATTTGCAGCCAGTATGGCCACACTTGCCGAGATGCCGGGAAGACAGAATATGCTCCGTGCAGTCTGGATGTCCGCACTTGCACCCGCTTGTCTGGTCCTTGGGTTTACGATCCGCTGCACTATCTGCGTGTTCGCAATGCTCGCTGCAATAACTCTCCCCTGGATCAACAAGGCATTTGCAGCCCGCACGGCCACACTTGCCGAGATGCTGGGAAGACCGAATATGCTTCGCCATGATTAGCTCTCGAGTTCAAAGTGTTGCGTTAGAAAACCACCCATCTTGTTTCGATGATGAGTCGCGCCGGATTAAGCTTGTGGGTCTCTTCACGGAATCGCGCGAGTAAATCTTAGCATTTTTCGGTACGCGGCTCTGAATGTTTGAACAATTGATCTGCGTGCCGCATGGCGTCATGCAGATACTATGCAGGGCTTCCAAAGTCAGAGCCCTTTGCCGATCACCCTGGCTTTCTTACTGCTGAATGACGGATTTTGAGAAACGAGAAAAACTGCTTAGGGTCGAAAGCGCCAGCACAATTGTTTTGGGGAGCGGACGCTCGAATCGGAAGCGCCAATGACTTCTTCCTCGAATCCGCACCGATAACCGGCCGTTCACAGTTCTTTAGCCGAGCTTACGGAGCCTGTCCTCAAACTTGGCGGCCACGCGGCGGAATCCTGATTCGGTGGGGTGCAGTTCGTTTGCCCACCAATCCTTGTAGTCGGCGGGCTTGTTGGAAAGGGTGTCGCGCAGGTCGACGTGGTAGACATGCGGGAAAATGGCGGCGACTTTTTTCAGCATAGTGTTGAACTGGTCGATGACGTCGACCATCATGGCGACGCGAACGCGCAACTCTTCGTATCCTTTGGAACGGAAGCCGGGTTCGAGCCAGGGACCGGGCAGTGGACCCCAGCCGCCCATGAATCCGCGGCCATCGGGTACGGCGTAGTCGTAGCCGTGAACGAGGATGGGCACCGGCGCGCCGATCTTGCCAACGCAAACGTCGGTGATTTTCTGCAGGATCATGATGTAGGCGTTACGCACACGGCGGCCGATGACGCCACTCACGACGTCGTCATTGAGTCCCGGCGCGGCGGAGCGCGCGTGGTCGAGGAGCATCGCGAACTCGTCGCCGGCTATGTCATTGCCGCCGCCGGAGAGCAGCACGGCCTTGAGCGGCGTGCCGCGCGCGAGGACCTTTTCCACCAGGCGCGCGAAGGCCTCGAGCTGGCCATTTCCATAGGCCATGTTCTCTATTGGGTCGCCCTTGTGCGCGACCGACTCGACGTCATAGCCATGCCGATCCTCGAGCTCGGAGAGAACATCGTTGAACGGGTAGTCGAACCACGAATCGCCTTCGGCCACCAACACGCCCGCGGTCTGCATTTCGGTTGCGATTGGCAGGCGCATGCGTGCGCCGGGGCGGGCAGCGCGCTCGATGCGCAGGCGCACCGGGGCGGGATGTGCGCGCAGCGCGCGGCGCCGAAGCTTCAGGCGTTGTTCGCGGCGCTTGAGGACGGCCTCGGCGTCGCGATGAGCGAGGGCGATGGCTTTGCGGGCGGTTTTGTCGAGCGGCATGGTGCCTCCTTAGACAGCGAGCAGCCGGTCGAGGAATTTCGACCAAGCGGGATAGTCTTTATTAGACAGCATGTGGCCTCCGATACCTAAAACGCCCGTCCGCCGAGCCTTGTTGTTCGATACGTCCTTGCGCAACGAGCCACTCAAGCGCATGCAATACATCATCGTGAGAATACGCTTTATCCTTCGGTAGCCACCACCGACAGATGCCATCTAGCGTGTCCGCTGCTTGCGGATGTGTCTCGAGATACGCCAGGAGCGCATTCACTATCTGCCTGACTCCCTCCAACTCGGTGCCACGCGGTGTCATGCTGGCTAATGGTTGAGCTAATCCAGCTGCCGTAGGGAGCCTGAGTTGCGCGAAGGATTAGATGCCTTTCCAGCATAAGGCGGTAAGGCGTGATGAATGAAACCAATGCACCAGGTGGGTTGCTCTGAACTCATACAACCAGCCGTTTCTCAAGCTTGCGTGTGAAGTAGCGTGGTCCCACGAGCGTGGCCGACGAGGGCTCAAGTTGAACACTGATCGTAAAGAAGGACGCTGGTGTCAAAGACATTGGTCCCAGCTTTAAAGAGGCACCAGGCGACTCGAAAAGTATCAGGTCTCCAGTGCGAGATTTGGGATTGAAGCCGACCGTCGCCATGGCCACGTTCAGCTTTCTAATGAATGCATCCTGGTTGGCGCATGGAATAGTGCGGGTTATCGTCATCATCATTGGAGCCGTCACGAGCCCAAAGAACAAGCCGAAGAAGAAGCCATCGAACGTAGCTTCTTCCACACTCTTCCCGAAGACCTGGCTTGTCAGCAGTACATAAGGAATTGCCGTCATCGCGAAGATCATCGCCCATGTATTAAGGAATCCACGTGGTGCCATATTGGCTCTCCTCAGCGTCGTGGTGAACGGCGGGCCAGCACGATGGTGCTGGCGAACGCACGGTGGCTGGCGGCTCGATCGCTCGACCTAAACTTCGCCGACACTTGTTTCGCTCCCGTTCGAGTAACGCTGGACCGCAAATGCAAGACCAGGCCACTGCTGATCCGGGCGGCTCCCCAAGCAGTGCTCGAATGAAGGGTCCGTGAAATGCGAGGGAGTGACCGCATGAGGGGCGCTCCCTGAAGGACGCTGGTGAATTGGCATGTCATGCCACCTCCCCGCACGTGACGCGAAGAGCGAAACCGGCTGGAAATGCGCTCCAGTAGGCGATCTTCGCGAGCCCGCCCTCCCCAAGGCGTGCTTTATTCTGCGCCGCCCGTGCAGGGTATGCAAGGGGTGGCGGGCTGGGTCTTAGGCGGATTCCAGTGCCGCGGTGCGCGCGCGCAACTGGCCGCAGCCGCCGTCGATGTCCTGTCCGGCCGAGTCGCGCAGCTTGGTCAGTATGCCGCGCTGGAGCAGGGTGCGCGCCATGGTGACTGCGCGCTCCCAGGCGGGGCGCTTGAAAGGCAGGCCGGCGACGGCGTTCCAGGGAATGAAGTTCATGACCGCGTATTTGCCGCGCAGGAGTTC
>Ga0208566_1002141_pt1 | contig 10757 bp, 8 predicted proteins | sample PL_2010_150m_FD_184159 | JGI IMG/M metagenome (GOLD analysis project Ga0208566, IMG submission 184159) | Freshwater microbial communities from Powell Lake, British Columbia, Canada to study Microbial Dark Matter (Phase II) - PL_2010_150m... | ecosystem: Environmental > Aquatic > Freshwater > Lake...
CACGTTTTTCAAAGACCGTCAAAGGTGTTGACCGCCGTGATTTGTCGCGGGATGAGCTCTGCAGGGCGCTGGAAACGGAGATCGGAATTTCCGGCAGCCTGATCCATGAATGGGTCGGTTCCGGTAGCCTGAATGCCTCATTTGAACCGCCCTCCGGAGCGTCGCCGCCACCTTCTGCATTGAAACCACCTTCACAAAGAGTGAGCAATGAGCAATAAAGAAAACAGCGAAATTTGTTTCAATTTCTTACGTTTATTACGTTGACTGATATATCTAATTCTTACTTTATGAGAACGACCATAATTTCAATCTTTTTTCTGCTTTCCCCAATCCTTGTTTTCTCACAGGAACAGGCAAAACCCTATAATCCCAATGCGGATGCAAGGGCCGACCTTCAGAAAGCCATTCTGGCGGCGAACGTCCAGAATAAACATGTGCTGATCCAGATAGGTGGGAACTGGTGCCCCTGGTGCCTCCGGTTTCATGCCATGGCTACCAGTGCAAAGAAAGTGGATTCACTGATCCGGGCCGATTATGTTTACCTTATGATCAATTACAGCAAAGAAAACAAGAACATGGATGTGATGAAGCAACTGGAATATCCCAACCGTTTTGGGTTTCCTGTGTTCGTAGTCCTCGATGGAAAAGGCAAACGGCTTCATACCCAGGATTCAGGATTGCTGGAACATGCTACAGTGAAAGGATACGATACCACAAAAGTCGTTACCTTCCTGAAACAATGGAATGTGAAGGCACTGGATCCGGCAGTGTATCCTGAGAAGTAGGTGTTGGGTATTGGGTTACACTCTTTTGCACTTATTAGTGAGACTCAAATTTCAAAAACGAAGTGAATTGAAATTTGCAAGTCGAACAATCCCGACGAAGTCGGAGGGTAAATACCCCGCTACTCTGCGGCGGAATTTGGGTCCAGGGCTTGCCTTGGGGTTCATCCCCGTGATTAGTTAAACTTAGAAGATAATAAAACCTGAAAAATTACGTTTTTTATAAAATGATAAAAATGAATATGAAACGACTCCTGCCTTTGTGTTTTGCCATTACCGTTGCATTTCTGATCTCCTCCTGTGCAACAATCCATCCCAACCAAAAGTACCTGATCGGAACCTGGAAAGCCGAAAAAGTTGAAAAATACAATGTGCCGAACCTCCAAATCCCTGCAGCAAGTACACAGGGGAAAACCAAACCCGATACAGGGGATACAAAAGCCTCAGCCGATACAGCCGGGCAGTCCTCCAGGGTAGAAGGGCAGATTGCCAGGCTGATCCAGACCGAACTCAGAAGTACGCTGACCCTGAACGCAAATAAAACAGCGATAAAGGAATATCACGGAAAAACCGTTCATGGGAAATGGAAACTCACGAACCACGGAACCCGCTTGTTAGCCAACAGCAAGGAAACCGGGAAGAAAATGACCTTTGATATTCTTAATATCAACGATACCAGCGCGGTTGTAACGAAGAGTTTCCCTTTCGGCAGCCTGAAGATTACCTATAAAAAAGTAAAAAAGTAAAAAGAAATTCCCCAATTCAATTTGCCTGCCTGCCATGCCTTAGACAGGTAAAGCGGCAGGCAGGTGAGGTACGATTTGTTTTACCATCTTACCATTTTACTATTTTGCATTTGTCTTGCCCCTATTTTCCAAAAACCTTTTTCAGCAGTTCAGTTGTACGGGCAACAGGGTTTTGCCGTATCTTTAATTCTTCTTTGGCAATCATCGTGAACAGACCGCTGATGGCTTTATCCGTAACATAACCCGTCAGATCCGGATTTTGTTTGTTGATAAACGGGATCTGGTTATAGGCTGTGATCAGTTCGGCCCAGAGCCGGGTAGCATCGACCTTATCCAGTGAGGATTTTATCACCGGGCTGAATTTTGTTTTGAGTTCCGGCGTAGTTGTTTTGGAAAGGTACTGTGTGGCAGCATCATTTTTCCCCCTTACGATTTGCAGGGCGTCGGAAATATTCATGCCGGTAATTGCAGAAATAAAAATTTGTTGTGCGCTTTTTGCCGCATCCTCTGCAGCACGGTTAAGGGTAAGGATCACTTCATCCACCTTGTTGCCAAGCCCTATGCCCCTCAGTTTAGATTCAATCGCCCGCGCGTTTTCGGGAAACGGGATTTTAATTTCCGTGTTTAAAAAAAAGCCATCCAGTTTCGAAACCAAAGCCACACTTTCCCCGGTTCCTTTCACCAGGGCTTCTTTGATTCCGTCCACGGCATCTTTTTCGGTTAATCCTCCCTTGCCCTGATCGATGATCTTCATGGCGTCCTGTAAAAACTGGGCCTGCGACCCGAAGGACAGGATTTGGATGAAAATAGCTGTTAGCAGGAGTTGTGTTTTATTCATGGGGCAGGATGTTTTTTATAAAATGTAACGAGATCTTGTTGAAATAACGCAGAGAATGGTCATTTGGTATGATTACATCTTATCATCCGGCAATGCTGACTACCCCCAGGATGGGATATGGAAAGATTGTTTAATTTCCTCATTCATAAGAAACCTTATTTAAATCAAGGAATAAATTACAAGCGCGCTCATATAAAAAGTGGTAAAAATTATTTCGCGGCGCTTAACAGGTCTTCTTCTTGATTTAAACCAGTCTGTTACAAGAATAAACAGCAATACTCCCAGAAAGGGTATAGCCGGGACCGGGGAAAACATAAAACAGATAAGCCCCAAAACAAGCAGCAGATAGAATTTTACAAGTTTTTGTATTGAAATAACCAGGATTTTCCGGGCGGAATATACTTTACGCATGAAGATCAAGTAAAAAAGTATCCAGAAAACCACGAAATGAAGCAATCCCATTAGTAAAATATGGCCGCCGTTTGCGAAAAAAATACGGGATATGCTCAACCCGCTTTCCCCGTCTTCATTTCCTGGCTTACTGATTAATTGATGGGCGTCAACCAGTGTATTAATCGTAATTGCCGGAAGCCCGGGTACCATTTTCAGATCGTCCATGGTTTGAAATCCGAGGTTCCTGTCCCGGAATTGGATAATGTTCAGGGCTTCCTCCCGGGTAATTCCCGGAAAACTCTTCAAATCGGTTTCATCTGCAGTATTCAGGTTCATGGTATAAAACGGAACCGTATTTCCGCCAAACTGGTCCATCACCAGGAAACTGTGGGGGTGGTTCGCATTCATTAACCATATCTCCGGCAAAGGATAGCGCATAAAAGTTGTACCTGTAGCCTTCTTGTAAACCTGTTCCACTATGGCTTTCTCTTCCGGAAACTGTCTTTCCCAGGAAATTACAAAAAGTTGCAGGAAAGAGGTGTCACCCGGCTGATGATTCATCTGACAGTGCAATACAGTAAAAAGTTTCAGATAATAGTTTTGCAAAGGAATCAGTGCCTGTTTTGGTACAAAACCGATGGTGTCTTTTTCCGTAAAAAAAGGAAAATAAAAAGCCGGAGAATTATATCTATCCTTCAACTCACTCTGCAGTAAATGAGTGAAAAAAGCATTGATTACTCCTTCGTTGGAAGCCAGCTGGGCCATATTACGAAGTTGTTTATTCTCAAAACCCAGGCCGGTATTACGGTAAAGAATGTCCTTTTCAATGTTCCCGGAAGATAAGGTTTTGTTCTTGCAGGAAACATCATCATACATTGCCCACTGATAGCGTTTATAATCTTCGAAGGCTTGGTACCAGAGCAACAATCCTGCCCGGTAATAACTCAATCGCAAAGGAAAGCGAAAATCCCTGTCCAATCCATTTACTCTGTGAGGAATACGATCTGACTGAAGCCTGGTATCCTTTTCGATGCCGGTTTTAATTGTTATATCCGGTTCGTATATCCGGGAAGCATTTTCAAAATGTTCGGCAAAACCTTCATTAAAAGCGGTGAGGTAATTCGTGGTTACACTGAAATAATGAATGTCGGACGAAGATGCCTGGTAATTTTCCCTGGCCTGAGGAGCAAGCAAGGAAAAAAACACATGCCCCATTTCGTGTGGGAATATCTGGGTCATAGAATTGAGACTGGAAACATTCTTATCCAGATCCGGCATATCAATATACCACGTTTGTCTTTTATCGGAAATTTTTCCTTTTTCTTCCAGAAAAAAACCGAGTATGGGAAAGCCTCCTTGCCTGCCTGATAACAAAAGATAAGCCGGTTCCACTTCCTTTTTTTCGCCGGTATTCACAAGGTATTGTTGCAGCTGCCGGTATAAATCTACCGATCTGGCAATGAAGGTGTTTTCAAAAAGATTCTTTGCCTTTGAATAGCGTGGGTCGCTTCGGGGCAGGGGTTTTAATACCGGAAGATTATTTTTGATTTTACCGGCAGGAACCAGTATCCTGTATTCCGGATTTAATGTGGTTCCTTTCGGATTTTTTGCACAAAAAACAGGAACCTGTATAGAAAAAACGAAGAAAAGGAGAGAGAAGAACACCAAAAAATACTTTTTCATATGATTGGAATTTGCTCTTTTTGACGGTTCTTCCGGTTTTTAGTTACAAAAGTACTTTTAACCCTGACGCTTTGTAACGTTTGAAGTCCTAATATTGTGGGAAATGGTAGGACCTGCCTACGGCAGGCAGGTGGTAAAATGAAAAATGGTAAAACAGCAATGCCATTTTACCATTTTATATTTAACCCAGATTATGCGGTGAATTTTGTTTGCATAGCATAATATGCTCAAAGGTATTAATTTAGCTTAAAATACGAAACACCTAAAAAGTGAACGGACTTATCCCTTACGAATACTGCGACAAGAAGGTTTCTCCCTGGGGAGGAATGCGTATTATCAAAGAGTTTTATGACCGGATTGGGTTATTTGAAAAGATCCGCGAATTACCCTTGCATTCCGCTGGTTCGGCGATCGGCGTTGAACATCATGAGATTCTGGAGAGTTTTATGATGAGCGTGATACTTGGTGCCGGTAATTGTTTTGGAGCTTCACAAATCAGCTATGATGAAGTTTTAAAAGAGATTTTTCAATGGGAGAAAGGGATGCCCTCGCAAAGTACTTTATCCCGATTTTTTCCAAAATATGACCATGATAAATCTGATGCAATATTTTCTGAGCTATTTACATGGTGGTTTGAGCAACTTGGCAACAAAGATCTCACACTGGACATCGATTCAACAGTAATCACCCGGTTTGGTAATCAGGAAGGGGCTGAAAAAGGGTATAATCCCAAACGGCGAGGCCGTAAATCACATCATCCGATCATTGCATTTGTTGCAGAAACCAAAATGATCGCCAATGCCTGGATGAGAACAGGTGATAGTGCAAGTGCTACTGAGTTTAAAGAGTTTTTGGATAATACCTTCACGATGATCCCACGGAATAGAATTGGGCTTGTGAGGGGTGATAGTGGCTTTAGCGGCAATAATATCTTGAACGATCTCGAAGAGCGTGAACTTGATTATATCATTGCCCTGCCTATGAAAGCAGGTTTGGTGGACGCTATTCTTCATACACGGAAATGGGTTGCATCAAAAACCGAAGGAGTTGATCTGTCTTCATTTAGTTACCAATCCAGGGGCTGGGGTAAAAACCGTCGCGTTGTGGTGGTGAGAAAAGATGTGGACAGATTACCTGAATGCAGCGGAAAAACCCTTTTCAGTCACGAAGATGATTATTTACGGTATCGATATTCAGCGTATGTAACGACAAGTAATCTGTCTGATGAACTAATCTGGGTTACATATAAACATAGGGCCGAAGCCGAAAACCAGATAAAGGAATTAAAATATGATTACGGGATGGAGGGGTTTTGCTTCAAAGAAATCCATGCCACTGAATTTGCCTTCAGGTGGGTTATGATGGCGTATAATTTAATGAGTCATGTGCGTAATTCAATTGCGGTCAGTAAGGTAAAGCACACATTATCAACACTAAGATTTAACTGCATTGCAATCGGAGCATATTTGGTTACCTCTGGTCGTCAAAAGAAATTAATGTTGGCAGTTTCCGGCAAAAAACGGGATTACATTGATAGTCTTTTTGTGAAAATAAATGCATTTGGATCAGCAGAGGTAAATTCCACTGCATAATCTGGGTTTAAGCATTTTGCAATTAATTTTGGATAGTGATCAACTCCGTTTGGGTAAAATCATCCGAAGTAACATTCAACAAATAAATGCCGTCAGGCAATTTCACATTCAACTCCAGGCCACCCGGAGTCAGCGATTGCGTGAAAACCACTTTCCCTTGGAAGTTGTAAATGTTGGCCAGCAAACACTTTTGATGGTTATTATTACCCATTTCCAGATGAATATCTCCAGAACTGGGATTTGGATAGACTTTAAAGAGACCGGATTGTACCGGGGGGGAAGTGATGCCATCGTTAATGCCGTAAGAACAGACAGAATCTTTATATATTTCTACATTCTTCTGAGGATTTCCATAGGGATAATTGGTGAAGGACCATCCGCCGGCAATCAGCATGGATGAGTCAATCGTAACGACGGTATGATCATTCAGGCGATCGGGCATGGTCATAACTGACCACTGGTCGGCGACCGGGTCGTAAACGTCAATGGTATCCGTATCTGTATCCCATCCCCAATTGAAAATCCCTCCTCCTACGAAATAGGCTTTTCCGCATACGGTTGCACTCTGGCCGAAAAATCCCCTGGCCAGGGAAAGAGTATCGGTTGTCCATGTATCGTTTTCGTAATCGTAGATGTCAACCCTGTCACTGGGCACTCCGTTAGAGATACTCCCGCCTGCAAATATTACCTTGTTCTGGGCCACGGTGGCCCCTATAAAACTTCTTGCCTGGGAAAGTGTTGCAGTATCCCAGGCGCCGGTTGTAAAATTATAAATATCAACCCGGTCATACACAACTGAGTTATCGGCATTACTACCTCCTGCAAAAAATGCAAGATCCCCTACCACTGCACAACCCATACAGGCCCTGGGTATCGAAAGGTATTTACCAGGTAACCATGTATTGGTATTTGTATTGTAAATATCCACCACATCATATGCTTGATTAAGCCCAATATCATACCCACCGGCAAATAAAACAAGGCTGTCCTTGCTTACTGCACTTAGCGCAAAACGAGGTACAGAAAGATCAACTGTCCCCCAGTAGCCCAGGGAATTATAAATATCCACATTAGAATAGCACGTAAGTGCAGGAGAATTCATATCAATACCACCGGCAAAGAAAACCTTATCACCGCAGGTTACTCCGGATGCAGCTTCCCTGGCTTGTGTCAGGTAGTTCATTTCCCACAATCCGGTCTCCAGATCATAAATCTCAACCTTATCCACATCGACCCAGTTTGAGCTTACAACAACTGCTCCGCCGGCAAAAAATGCTTTGGACCCAAGCGTAGCTCCGCCCATCCGGATCTTGCCTTCCGATAAATAGGTTGTCGACCATTGTCCATAAGAACTCAGAACAGCGAAAAGAATAAATGCCGGAAATAAAGTACCTTTTTTCATAAGACCTCCTGTTTTGAAATTGTGAACTCTGGCAAAATTACCTCACCGGGTAAGGGAAATCAATACGCATTTCGTTGTATATAAGGGGGATATTATCGCGGGAATACTTTATTCAGTGCTTCCGTCCGTGATTGCACATGGAGCTTCTCGTAGATGTTGTGAATGTGGGTCCTGACTGTTTCAAAGCTGATGGAAAGCTGATCGGCGATTTCTTTGTACCGATACCCCTTAGCCAGCAGATCAAGCATTTCACGCTCCCTGTTGGTCAACTTTTCCATATCCTTGTTTTGCTCAACCACTGGCCGGAATGCCTGGATCACTTTCCGGGCAATGACAGATGACATGGGAGAACCGCCATGGTAAAGGTCAATAATGGAATCGGTGATTTTTGAAGGCGGACTGTTTTTCAGCAGGTAACCCGTTGCACCTGCACAGAGCGAATCAAACACATTTTCATTATCCTCATAAACGGTGCACATCAGGAACTGTGTAAAGGCGAGGGTTGGTTTTAATTTTTTGATACAGTCGATTCCTGAGATTCCCGGCAGATGGATATCCATGAGCACAATATCGGGAATATTTGAAGGGATGGATACAAGCGCTTCCTCCCCGGAGGAACAGGTTTCAATGCATTCCAATGCAGGATTCGACTGGACGATCAGTTCCAATCCTTCCCGCATCTCTTTGTCATCCTCAACAATTATAACCCTGATTTTATCCATCTGCTCACCCATTTTACAAAATTACTCTCAGGGGGGGATTATGTCAATCCCCCTTTTGTTGTATTTTCTGCCAGATTGATCATAAACAAAATCCTGGTCCCGTTACCAGGTGAACTTTGTATTTCAATGGTACCTCCCAGGTCTTCCGCCCGCTTTTTCATGTTTTGTAAGCCATTCCCGCCGGAACCGGTTTTGGCTTTGTCAAATCCTTTCCCATTATCGGTGATGATCATTTCCATATTTTGCAGCCTGATCTTCATGATGAGATTAATCTCCAGACAGTTTCCATGCTTCACGGCATTATGGATCGCTTCCTGGATGGCATAAAAGATATTTCTTCTTGTATCCGGCGTAATTGTTAACTCAGGGATCTGGTCGGGGAGATCTGTTTTGAACTGAATCCCGAAATTTTCGAGGTACTCCCCGAAATAGCGCCGGAGGTAAGTTATAAGGCTATCGAGGTTATCATATTTCGGATTTAATGCCCAGACGATTACATTCAGCCTCGAGATCATATCGCGTGAAGAAGAGGCAACCTTTACCATCCGCTTCCTGATCTCGAGTCCCTGATCATCTGTTTTAACGGGGGCTTCGCTGATCATCGCTATTTTCGTAAGACCTGCGCCGATATCATCGTGCATGTCCTGCGAGATCCTCGCACGTTCCCGTTCAAGCATCAATTGCCGGTCCAGGTCCTTCTGATAAAGGTTTGCTGTGTGTAACAAAGCAATTACCCTCCGGGCAAGCAATGACAGAACCTTAATATCCTGATGGGAATAGATCTTTTCAGATTTTTTTTGACCACAGATGAAGAAACCATTTGGTTTAGCTCCTGATACCAAAGGAACGATCAGCTCTCCTTTTGAAATTTCAAATAAAAAAGGTTTTTCGGTAACCTCTTCCGGAGAAAAGACTTTTGATCTGCTGAGTTTTATTTCGAGTTCATGAGATGTTTCAAATTCATTCATGATATTTTGGTCCTGAATCCCAAAAACAAATGCAGGTTCATAGGTCAGGTCGTTCTTCTTCAGGTTGAAAACAAAAGATTTGAAATGGAAGATCTCATCAAGGCTTTGACCGATTTTTTGTTTCAACTCATCAAAACGATAAATCCCTGCCAGTTTTGCTTCGAAGTCCGAAACGACCGTGGCTGAATCATAAGTCTCACGATGGAATAACCGGTCTATCATTCGCTGTATTTGGTCTCTCAACACAAGGAAAACAATAATTGAAAGACCCAGGATCAGGAAACGGGAAAAGTTTGTCTCCCGGATTATTAAACGATCTACAACCCAGATCAAAAGCAGATAGGTAAATATAATTATCAGCGTGGCGCCAAGGTAGAGCAGGGCTTTCCTGATAAAAACCTCAACATCCCAGATCCGGTAACGGAAAATAGCGATCAGGATGCAGCAGATCATGATCATGCTTCCTGTGCCATGGGGAATCATGATCGTATATAAAAAATTGTTCAGTTGATTGATATAATCCCATAAAAACGTATAGAGTACAGGAGTAATAAAACCGAAGAAAGAGCCGATAATGATAATGCGCAACTGGTTACGGGTCAGGGTATCTTTACTGGTGATGAACTGGTAAATTGCCGTTGCCAAAGCAAGGAGAAATGTCAATGTCAGCCAGATCAGATCCGGTCTTTCAACAGGAATGAAGCCGGGAGCGAAATTATTAAGCAGATACACTATAGTTCCAAACATGTAGAATATTACGGGAAATCCTTTGAACCGGTTAATAAGTTGAACGGGTTTCGGAAAAAGCAGGTGGAAATGTATCAGAAGAAGGCCAAGTTGGCACGTAATGAAAGCAAAAATATTATTGGCAATTATTGCCGGAAGCTCTTGAAATTCGATTGACCATGCATTCATAGTGATTGTGAAAAGCTGGACGTAAATATAAAACACTTTTACTGCCTTATCATGGGGCTTTTTTACAAGAAGATACAAGCTGGTAAAGCTGAAAATAAGCATGAAAACAAAGAGTGCCCAGAAGAAGCCGGTAACATTTGAATAATAGGAACCCAAAATGACCCGGATCTGAATCTCCTTGTTGTTTCTAAGAATTTGATAGATTCCCGCATCGCCTGCCCTTTTGCCCTGATAACCATCCATCCAGGTGCTAAAAGGTTTCTTATTAACAGAAAGTATGACATCGCCGGGTCTAATACCTGCATAATATCCCGGACTTTTTGGATAGTGAGCAACAACTATCCAATTACCCTTTTCAAAATTATATCCTAATCCATCAGCCGGTACATGGGTTTTATAAAACATGTAAACAGAATTCACCATGATGCCCAGGAAAACCAGAAGGTAAGCCCAATAAGGTATCCTGCGGAGGGATTGATTCAATGCACTCATGCGGCCGGATATGAATTACCCGATAAATATAAGCAGGAAAAGAGAATACGAGACAATTCCGGAAAAATGAAATAGCGAAATCTTTCAGGATTCTATCATTCCCGAGTATTAACATTTTCATCAGATCTGAGGAAAGTCGGGTATCATTTCCCCCTCTCCAAATAATCAACATATTGAAGATTTCGAATCTATTATTAGATACCTTTGTCTCCTTCAGATAATAC
>Ga0208566_1002144_pt1 | contig 10754 bp, 9 predicted proteins | sample PL_2010_150m_FD_184159 | JGI IMG/M metagenome (GOLD analysis project Ga0208566, IMG submission 184159) | Freshwater microbial communities from Powell Lake, British Columbia, Canada to study Microbial Dark Matter (Phase II) - PL_2010_150m... | ecosystem: Environmental > Aquatic > Freshwater > Lake...
TAATTCTTAATAAAGAATGTAACAATAGAATTAATTATTTCGTCTATAATATAGAAAATCATAAATGTTTGCAGAACAGAGATATCGTTTTCTAATTAAGCAGTATAAAAATAAAATTTATACTTACTCGCTTTATATGCTGAAGAACAGAATGGATGCTGATGACGTTACGCAGGAGGTAATGATTCGAATTTGGCAAAACATTGATAAGTTCAACATACTTGCGGCTAAAACTTGGATCATAAAGACAACCAACAATTTATGTATAGATTATTTACGAAAACGTACAGTTGCGGTAAACCGGGAGTTTGTGATAGATGAATTCTTTGAAGATACATACAGCAAAAATCATAATTCTGAAAATCCATATTTAATAACACATTTTAAAATGATCGCGTCAAAAGTTAAAGAGGCAATTCAACGATTGCCGGAAAATTTAAGAAGCGTCTTTGTTCTATACGAAATCGAAGAAATGAAATACAAAGAAATTAGCAAGGCGCTGGATCTGCCGATTAATTCAGTTAAAGTTTATCTTCTAAGAGCTAGAAAAAAATTGCAAGAGGAGTTAAAGGAATATGAGCCGCAAGAAATCATTTGAGTTAAACGAAGATATGATAAATAAAATAATTTCTGTTGCTTATGAAGATGCATCCTTGAAGAATAAATTTATTGTTATGCGGGCAGCAGCACAAAATCCGGAAATACGCGCAGCGCTCTATTCATACAAACAAACTGCAAAAGAAGTTGACGTGCTTCGCGAAGAAGAATATCCGGACGATCTAATTAGAAACGTTATCAGAAAGAGTCTCCCCGCATCTAAAAACAGAACCTCTTTTTTATTCGATCTTTATTCTACGGTTTTCTCGCGGCCGATTATCTCGGCTGTAACAACAATCATTTTAATTACAGCAATTGTTACAGCGCTTATTGTTAACAAACCGGCTCAACTCAATTATCATTATTCTCAAACTGAAATAAACGATGCCGATCAACAAGCCCGCAAAGCTTTTGCTATTGTAGGAAAGTTTTTTAAGCAAACTCAAACAACGCTTGAAAATGAAATAATGGGTGAGCGTGTTGCTAAACCCATTAATAATGGAATTGGAATTGTAAACAACTTATTTGAAGGAGAAACAAAATGAAAACATTAAAAATAGCTTTCATTCTTTTTTTTGTATTAAGTGTTGGCTCGTTTGCTCAACAGAAAGAAGATTATTCAAAATATCCGGGTTACTTTAACTACAATGATTTTGCACAGCTAAAGAATGCAGAATCAATTACAGAGGTTTATCTTGAAGAACCTTTGTTAAAAATGGTTGCTGGTCTTGCAGAAGATAAGAAAGAGGGACTGGGTGATGCACTTGGCGGACTAAAATTAGTTCGTGTCAACGAATTTAAAATTCCCAAGAGCGAGTTAACAAATATGGAAGCCGCTATTGAATCAATGGGTATTAATCTGCAATCTAAAAATTGGGACCGCATTATTCGCACCAACAGCAAAGGAAACTATACTAACATTTATATTAAAAAAGGCGTTAACGATGAGTTTGTTGGATTAACCATTGTGTCTTTGGAAAAATCTTTTAAGAGTAAAGAAAATCCCGATGAATCCGGAAAAGCAACTTTTGTAAATATCGTCGGTAATATTGATCTTAGCACCATAGGAAAACTCTCCGAACAATTACACGTTCCCGGATTAGAAAAAGCAAAGAAAGAGAAATAAATCTTTAACCAAAGAGAAACCCGACAGCATCGTGTTGTTGGGTTTTGTTTGTCAATAAAAATTTTATACTCTTCATTGATCTTCTTTGATAGCAGCCGTTCAACTTAGTATTCTAAAACACCGTGCAAGAAATTGTCTTGAATATCCTTTGTCTCTTAATAACTATAATCTTATTTTGAATCCAAAAGAAGAAGAACAAACTTCTTCCTTATCATAACTGCCGAGTTCACGTGCTTAAAAAATATTTTGCTCTATTCGTCCCGCTTTTTTTTATGATTAACTGCTCTTCATCCGAAAAAACATTTGCAGAGAAAGAGATTGTCCTTAATAAACTATCTGTGGAGAAGTTTGGAGTTTCATTTCAGACTACATACAACGCCGACAACTCATTCGCTCTGGTTGTAGAAAAAGCAAAGGTCACCAGCAAAAACCCTAATCCTTTCCTACGCTTTTTTATTTACGGACTGGGCGAGAGCAAAATTATTTTTGAGGACAATGTTGCCGGTGGTCTAGCGAGTTGGAAAAATGATGCGCAGATTGAGGTCGCAATTACGCCCGGAACCGTTTCCACCGAGGAAATCGGCAAACTATACGGGTATGTTTATAATGTAATTTCTAAAATTAAGACCGATAGAAATTCATCAACGCTAAAACAGAATAATTAACAAATTTAAAGGGGACGTTATGCTTAAACAAAATTGGCTGTTTGTAATTCTGATTTCTTCCCTTGTTTTGTCCCTTTCTTCTGCAGATGCTTTCGCACAAACAAAAATTGTTTCTCCGGACGACCAGGTGTTAACAGAAAATCAGAGTGCGAAACAAAAGAGCAAGAAACAGACGAAGGAAGTTCTTTCCGAAAAGAAGAAACTTATTAAGGGGTTAACAAAATTTGACGAGCCCGAAATGTTCGCTGAATTCCAGAAAATGATTAGAACAAGAGATGGGGAGGGCGCTCCAAAATATTCTGCAAATTATTTAATGGAAGAATTGACTAAAGCAGAGAAACAAAGCAGGCTATACAAAACAAACGCATTGAACTGGGTTGAACGCGGTCCGGGAAATGTTAGCGGAAGAACGCGTGGAATTATTGTTGACCCCGCAGATGCTACAAACCAAACATGGTTCGCCGGTTCTGTGGGTGGAGGGATATGGAAAACATCCGATGCCGGTGCAACATGGACAAACAAAACCACTAATCTTCCAAACCTTGCTACTACGGTGTTAGCACAAGGAGGGGCGTCTTATTTAAATATTTTTTATTGCGGAACAGGAGAAGGATTCTATAACGCCGATGCGGTTAACGGTGCGGGAATATTTAAATCCACAGACCACGGCGATACATGGGTGCAATTATCTTCTACCGCTAATTTTGATTTCGGTAATGTGAACAGAATCATTGTTGACCCAAATAATCCGGATATGGTTCTTGCATGCACAAATTCGGGCCCAAACAGTTTAACGAATCCGGCAGGAGTTCACAGATCAACCAACGGAGGAGCGTCGTGGACAAGAGTTCTAAGCAAGGGTTCCAGCAGAGTTCAAGATTTGAAAGCAGATCCTTCTGATTTTTCAATTCAGTATTGTGCCGTAAATAATGACGGCGTTTACAAGTCTACTGACCGCGGATTGAATTGGACAAAATCCAGCACCGGACTTATTACAACCGGAAGAATTGAAATTGCTGTATCAAGTAAAAATTCAAATTACATTTACGCAAGCGCACAAACTACCGCCGGCTCAGGTTTATATGTCTCAGAAGATAAAGCTGCAACGTGGTTGTTAGTAAATTCAACCGACGGTAAAACACAGAATTGGCTGCAATCACAGGGATGGTACGACAACACAATCGCCGTTAATCCATTGGACGAGAAGACTGTTTTCTTTGGAGGAATAGATCTTTGGAAAGCACAAATAACAGGTTCCGGTTCTACTAAAGAGGTTCTTGGAATTGATGAATCCAACACAAGTACTTTTTTATCGTTTGTTAATTGGGGTGGACCATATAGAGGCGGTGGAATTGGAAAGGGCGTTAATCTTTATAATTTCGCTCCATTTGCAGATGCCAACCATAACATTTATTCGAACATGTTCAACGTTACAGATAACGACTATGTTGCCGTAGAGTTAAGATTTGGTCCCGGCAAATCTCAGAAGGCACATAGATTTTTTAGAGATACAGACGCTTCGTATAAATATAGAGATTATGTAACCGTCCCTTTTCAAGCCTGGGATATTACAAATAACAAACAAATTATGATTTCTTTCAGGGACTGGAAAGATGATGGTGCATTTGATCTTATAACTTATGATGATAATAATCTTGGAAGAGAATATCTATCCATCAATGCAATTGATTACAACGCAACCACTCCAGATCCCAACATTGCAAAAACAAACGGGATTGTTTATAAAAACATCTGGTCAATGTGGCCAATATTAGCTTCGGGAACATGGAACGCAAATACATTGCCTTCTTCCATTTTAAGAATCAGATACGGAGATAGTCCTCTTCGTCTTGCAAACTTTTCGCACGTAACAGACGGTTATAATCAGTATCAAAGTCAAACCCCAAGACCGGCATACATTCATGTTGATCAACACAGTATTGTACCCGTTCCGCTTGCATCTTCGCCGGGAACGTTCTGGATTCTAAATGGAAATGACGGCGGCGTTGCAGTTTCAACTGATAACGGTTTACATTGGCGGGAAGCTCTTAGCGGCGGCTACAACACAACACAGTTTTATGGTGTTGATAAAAAGCCGGGAGGTAATGAATACATAGGAGGAACACAAGACAATGGGACTTGGCTTTCACCAAAAGGACAAAATCCATCTAAAACAACCGCATACACAAAAGTAATTGGCGGAGACGGATTCGATGTTGCGTGGCATCATAAAGACCCAGACAAAATTATTGGAGGCAGTCAGTACAACGGTTTTAGAAGAACTACTAATGGTGGAACAATATGGGAAAGCGCTACAAAAGGTCTTGATGATGTCGGTAGTGGAAAGGGTGCGTTTATTTCAAAAATTGCTGAATCCAATAGCGATCCGGATGTAATTTACACCACCGGCATTTCGGGAGTTTGGAGATCTGAAGACTTTGGAGGATCTTGGTCAAAAAGTACAATAACAGGAATCACAACTTGGGCATATAGCGGATTATCAACACCGGCTGCTATTTCTATTGCAGATCCACAAATTGTTTGGACCGGTTATTATTATACTAACTCAACCTCAAGTAAATTATTTCTTTCAACGGATGGCGGAATAACTTTCTCCGGGGTTAGTCCCTCGGGAGTTGTGCTTGGTTCAATTACGGGAATTGATACACACCCAACCGAAATGAATACCGCATTCATTACATATTCAATTTCTGGTGCGCCAAAAATTATACGAACTACAGATCTTGGAATTTCTTGGCAAGATATTACAGGCTTCGGCTCTAATTCTACAAGCAGCACAGGATTTCCAAATGTTGCAACTTACTGTGTTGCAGTGATGCCATACAATACTAATATTATTTGGGCGGGTACTGAGATAGGGTTGTTTGAATCAACGGACAACGGCGCAAACTGGCATCCGGCGAACAATGACAATGATTTACCCTCCGTATGTATTTGGGATATGAAGATTGTTGATGATCAAGTAGTTCTTGCAACACACGGTAGAGGAATTATTACTATTTCACTTCCGAACTCATATGTTTATCAACCGCCAGTTGTTACTTTATCCCCGATTATTACTACACTCTCACAGGGTTTGGATAAAGCCGTCAACATTACGGCAAAATTGAGGTCAGTTTACGATTCAACTTTGGTAATGATTGACGGACAAAAAATTTTCAAGTTAACAACAACTACTGTTGAAGAAAAGGCTTTCAAATTTTCCACCACGAAAATTGGTAAAGTTAATATTCAGTTGATTTCGTATCGTTCCGGCAGAGGTTATAAATCATCTTTGCGAAGTCTTGATCTATACAATATAAAAGCAACTCAAGTTGTTTACTCAAACCCCTTTGATTCAGATAATGGTGATTTTGTTGGTAATGGATTTACAATCTCAACTCCTCAAGGCTTCTCTTCTTCAATGGTTAACTCTCCTCATCCTTATGCAGAATTAACAGATTATTACTACAATCTTTTGGTGCCAATTAAAATCTCCGACTTAACTAATCCTACTTATATAGAATATTACGACATAGCAATAGTAGAACCCGGAGACCCTGGTTCTGTGTTCGGTGGTTCTAATTTTTGGGATTATGTTGCTGTTGAAGGAAGCAAAGACGGATTAAACTGGATTCCGTTCGAAGATGGTTATGACTGTAGATATAATCCTTTGTGGACTAATTTATATCCTTCAGGCAATCCCACTTCTTCAAATTACGTTTACCATAAAATTAATATGATTAATAAATTCAGCCGTGGTGATGTAATTTTTATTCGATTCCACTTGTATTCAGATGAGGCGGCGGTCGGTTGGGGTTGGGCGTTTGATAACTTAAAAATTCAGGATGGTGCAAGCGCCGTTGAAAAAGAAAATACATTACCTGCCGATTACAGTTTGTCTCAAAATTTTCCTAATCCGTTTAATCCAGAGACTACAATAAAATTTTCTTTACCGCAACGCAGCAGAGTTAAATTAGAAATCTTCGATCCGCTTGGAAGAGTTGTTTCTACACTCGTTAATGACGAGCTCGATGCGGGAAGCTATAAGTATAATTGGAACGCTTCTAATTTTGCAAGCGGAGTTTATGTTTACCGGATTACCGCAAACGATTTTTCCAGTTCAAAAAAATTAATGCTGATTAAATAATTTTTGAGATTGGTTTCTTACAAAGAGGGCGGTAATGACCGCCCTCTTTTTTTTGTGAAATATTCTACTTTCAGTTCCATTAGAATTATAGAATAGTACAACTGCATGCGATTAGGGATAATAGCAATAAAGTAAAAAGAAAAAAAGAAATTCTTTTCATAATAACCTCCATTAAATTTGGACAAATTAAATCAATAATTGAAAAGTCTAATACTCTGTTAGTGAATACTGTTTAATAAACGTTATAAGAAGTTATGTCGCAAAGGGATTCGGCATATCTATTCGATATGCCGAATCTATAATTGTTATTGAATAAATACAGAAAATCCTAGAGATAATGCGAAATTATCAAAACCATTCCTTTTATCAGCACCTGCCGGAGGATTTTTGGGGTTCAATGTGATAAGCATATAAGAAAGCCCGGCACTAAACAATCCGCTTTGACCAACAAGCACCTTAATACCGCCTTTCCCACCGAAACTAATACCGCTTACATCTGTAGAGCTGCTGCCTGAGGTCGTAATTGCACCATAGCCCACCACACCTTCTATGAATGGGAATATATTGCTTTTAGTTGAAAACGTATAACCAGGAACGATAGCTAATAATAAATATGTAGTTGATGATGTTGAGCCGGCTGCTTTGAATATATTAATTCCCGGGCTCACTCCCAATGAAAAACCATTTGTAATAAAATAATTTGCATACGGCATAAAGCTAAAGAGCGATGTTGAATTACTAGCCGCAGTACCATTAGCGACCTGGGTGGTGCTCGAATAAGATACGGAACCGCCAATTTCAGTAGCTCCCTTAGTAGCATATTGAGCTTGAACACTACAGGCTGCTGCACCTAGAAGCAATAAAACGATTGTAAAAAGTGTAAAAGATTTTTTCATAATCTACCTCCTGTTAATTAATGGATACGAGTAAAGGAAATTATCTTTGTAAAAATAATTATCTGAAGTAAATTTCATAATGCTGAATTAAAATACCGAAAAAAATGCACATACAATAATTATTATTTTAAACTGATCTGCATTAAATTTAATTTCGACAACAATTGCATGATCTTTTTCCCGTTGTGATTATCCAAAACCAGCAGTCTAATCAAAGTGATGGCTTGAGCTACAACTATATTTTTACGCTTCTCTAATTAACATGTAAAAATTCGTTCTACTCAAACCTTTTTTTGAATCTCCACACACTCAAAAATAATATTGACACCCCGATCGCAAAAAGAGCGAGTATGTCAATCCAATGTTCTGCAAATCCGCTCCCTTTCAAAATTACACCGCGTGTGATGGTGATAAAATATTTAAGTGGAATAGCATAGCTGATTATTTGAATCGGGACCGGCATATTCTCAATTGGAAACGTAAATCCTGATAAATAAATCATCGGCATTAACACAGCGAAGATTGCAATCATCATTGCCTGCTGCTGTGTTTTAGAAATAGTTGAAACGAATAACCCGAGCCCCAAAGTCGAAAGAATATATAGGAACGCCGAGAAAAAAAGAAACAGAACACTTCCTCTTACAGAAATTCCAAAGATTATATTCATGGCAATGATTACTATCGTAACTGAAACAAATCCAAGTATAACGAACGGAACAAGTTTTCCGATAATCAGTTGTAGTGGTTTTATCGGTGTAACAATTAATTGTTCAAGCGTTCCAATTTCTTTTTCTTTAACCACAGCAAGAGATGTAAGAATTAATGTAACAATGCTAACCAGCAGGCCGACAATTGCGGGCACCATAAAATTTCTCGTCTTAAGCTCGGGGTTATACCACACACGTACTTCTGCGGTAATAGTTCCTGTGGAGGAAGTTTTTCTTCCGCTAACATCAATAAAGTCTTTTACAATTTGTTTAGAAAATGTTGTTGCTATAGTTGTAATATATCCGGCAGCTATTGATGCCGAGTTTCCGTCTGAGCCGTTAAATATTGCTTGAAGTTGTGTGGTTTCTCTCCGGTTGATCTTTTTTTCAAAATCTTTGGGAATAACAATTGCAACAAGACTCTTTCCTTTTTCGATATATGTTTGCACATCTTCATAGTTATCGGCATAGTGATCTAATTGAAAAAATCCTGAGCTCTTAAATTCTTCAATAAAATTTCTGCTGGTAGTTGTTTTATCTTGATCATAAAATATTGTGTGAACAACATTGAGATCCAGCGTTGCGGCGTAACCCAGAAAAATTAGTTGAATGATTGGTGCGAATAGAATAATTCCGAACATTTTCGGATCGCGCTTGAACTGAAGAAATTCTTTTCTAATTATGTGAATGATTGTCTTCATGACTACAGCTTAAAGTATATAGTATAGTGTATAATGAATTATAGTCTTTTCTCAATTGCTCTGTAATATCCGTTAAGCAAAATTCCAACCTCGTCGGCTTTTTGTAATAATTCTGATGACAAACAATAACCCAAATCATTTGAAAGAATTAAATGATATTTTGCTTCTTCTAAAGAAGTCTCGGAAATATTTAAAAATCTTAGTTTGTCTAATTTTGATTTTTTCTTATATCCTTCCGCTATATTTGCTGGAATAGAGCTCGCGGCTCTTCTTAATTGAGAAGTTAAACCAAAGATTTCTTCTCTAGGGAAACTTTTTGTTGCTTTATAAACATTAAGTACAAATTGATGCGCCTTTTGCCATACTATTAGCTCTGTAAATTTTGTTGTCTTCTCCATTTTTCCTCCCTTATACTTTATACATTAAACTATATACTTTAATTCCTCGCTTCTTTTTTGTTATAGATTATAATTGCTGCGCCTAATAGAACACCTGCGAAAAGAATTAAATATAAAAGTTGGTCCCAGATCGCAGATATTCCTACACCTCGAAGAATAATTGCTCTTAAAACACTTATAAAAAATTTTGCGGGGATTATATTAGTAACGATCTGTATAATTACCGGCATGCTTTCTATCGGAAACACAAACCCGGACAAAATAAAAGATGGAAGCATAGTAACCATCGTAGCTATTGAAAACGCAACCTGCTGTGAGTCGGAAATAACCGAAACTAAAATTCCGATACTTGTCGAAGCAATCAAAAAAATTAATGTGCTAAGGAATAAAAGCCAATAGCTTCCTTTAACAACAACATCAAACAATATATAACCAGCAACAAGAATCATTGCGGCATTAAACAGCGCCAAAGTAACATAAGGGAGTGTTTTCCCAATTAACAACTCCGATGACTTTATTGATGAGACGTTGATTTGTTCAATAGTTCCGCGCTCTTTCTCCCTTACTAATGAAAGAGAAACGCTTACCGCCGCCGCAACAATTAGGATCATCGCTATTAATCCGGGAATGAAAAAGCGTGTTGATTTCAAATCGGGATTAAACCAAAAGAGAGGACGAAAATCTATTGGAATAAAAGATTTTACTCCCGCTCTAGACAAAACTTCCGCTGTGAGTTTTGCATTAAGAGATTGAGTTGCTGCCATTGAATAAAATTGAATTATGTTGGCGGAGTTGCCGTCAACCCCATCAATCAAATATTGAATCTTTGTTTCCTGTTTCGAATAAAATTTTCTTGAAAAGTCTCTCGGAATTACTACCACACACTGCGCTTTTTTAGTGTCTAGAATTTCTTTTATTTGGTAGTCACTGCTTATATATCCAACCAGATCAAAATAGGTTGACTGTGTTAATGCTGAAATATATTCTCTGCTAATCTTTGATTGCTCTTCATCATAAACCGATATTTTAATATGGTGAACGTCAAAGTTAACTGCGTATCCAAACATTCCGAGCAAAAAGACCGGAAAGATTATTAGGATCAAAAGCATTCTGATATCACGGAACAGATGCTTGAATTCTTTTTTTGCTATTGCCTTTGTTCTTTTTAGATTCATAATTTCTTTTCGCTACCCAAAAGATGAATAAAAACATCTTCTAGAGTGGGTACTATTTTGTTGATTCTTTTAATTGTTATACCGTTCTCTTCGCATATTTTATTAATTCTGGATAGATCATTAAACTTTTCTTCGACGCTGATGTGAATGTTGTTCCCAAAGATGGATGTTTCTACGACAAAGTTTTGTTTTTCAAAAAGTTCGAGAGCTTCTATTACTTTATCGCTCTCTATTTCGTAAATACTATTTTTTAGATAGTCTGTTTTTAATTGTTTTGGATTTCCTTCGGCAATTAGTTTTCCAGCGTCTATCAATATAATATTATTGCAGAATTCTGCT
>Ga0208566_1002147_pt1 | contig 10749 bp, 6 predicted proteins | sample PL_2010_150m_FD_184159 | JGI IMG/M metagenome (GOLD analysis project Ga0208566, IMG submission 184159) | Freshwater microbial communities from Powell Lake, British Columbia, Canada to study Microbial Dark Matter (Phase II) - PL_2010_150m... | ecosystem: Environmental > Aquatic > Freshwater > Lake...
GTGCCGGAGTCGATCTCGCGATTACCGCCAGTTCCCTCACCGCCGCCGGCGACCTGACCCTCGCCGCCGGTCGCGACGTCAACATTACCGCCGCGCAGGAAACGCTCTTCGTCCGCTACGAGCTCCATGACCGGGACGACGGCGGTTTCCTGTCGAGCGGCAGTCGCGAAGATAGCCTGTCGGTCAACCAAAGCAGTACGGCGATCGGTAGCGTCGTCGCGGCAGGCAACGACCTCAACGTCGTCGCCCATGGCAATCTCAGCATCGAGGGCAGCGCGCTGGCCGCCGGGCGGAACATCACGATCCAGACCGGCGGCGACCTGCAACTGCTGGCGGCGCAGAGCACCCGTTACGAATCGATCCAAAGCAGCTCCCAAAGCAGCCGCAAGAGCGAGTCGCTCTCTTACGAACTCGACCAGACCCGCGCCTTGCTCTCCACCATCACAGCGGGCAACGGCATCGACCTCCAGGTCGGCGGCAATATCGCCGCGCAGGTCGGCACGAAAGACAGCCAGGGCAACCTGCAAGCCGACCGCATGACCGCCGACGGCGTGATCAAGGGCGCGGATCGCCAGCAAGTATCGGTAACCGGCTCCGGGGCACAGACCAGCCATGTGCTCGGCAATCTCACCGCGCTGGGAATCCGCAACGGCGCCGCGGACAGCTTCGCACCGGGCGCCGTGAGCGGCGGCCAGGCGGCGATGACAACGCTGTTGCAAAACGGACTGGTGAGCATCCGCAACAACCCCGACCTCCAGGCAGTGCTGGCCGCGCCCAGCGGCACCGCCATGACCTACCGGGACGCCAGCGGGAAAGTACAGCTCACGCTGGCCGGACAAGCGAAAGTGCAGGAGGTGTACAGCCAGTTGCGGCTCTCCGAGACGTTCCGCGAAGAGCACTTCGCCGATGCGGGCATCGCGCAAGTCGTGACGCTGGTGGCGGCGATAGCGCTGACGGTGACCACCGGTGGCGCCGGGGCGGCGATGATCGAAGCGGTCGAGGGAACGATGAGTGCCACGATGGCGAATGCGGCCTTCATCTCGATGAGCAGCACCATGACCGGGCAACTGGCGGGCGGAGCGAGTCTCGGGGAAGCGTTCGAAGCGGGGATAAAGGCCGGGGCGACGAGCAGCGTGACGGCGGGCCTCCTGAATGCGCCGATGGTCGATACGGCCAATGGGGTGCAGAGTATCAACCAGATTGCCGGCATTCAGGATGTCGCCGGCACCGGCGCCAAGCTCGCGAACTTCGATGTCGCGAACTTCGATACCAGCCGTCTCGGCCAGAACCTTACCGGCATGGCGACGAGGGGCGTGGTCACGGCGGGGGTAAGCACGGCGATCAACGGCGGCAACTTCGGCGATGCGCTCAAGTCGAGTGTGGTATCGGACCTGGCGGCGGTGGGTGCGAATGCGGTGGGGCAGACCGGCCTCTCGGCAGGCGCGCGGGCGCTGGCCCATGCCGGGGTCGGCTGCGCGGCTGCGGCGGCGAATGGCAAGGATTGCGCTGCGGGGGCCATCGGCGGCGCAGGTGCTTCGCTAATCAATCCGCTCCTCGATCCGGCCATCGGCGGCGCCGACGGTTCGGGCTGGGGGAATAATCCGGCGCTGCGCACGGCGACGCTCCAGCTCGGCAGCATGGCGGTGACCGGCGCGGTGGCGACCGCGCTCGGCAAGGATGGGATGACGGCGGCGCTGGCGGCGCAGAACGAGACGCTGAATAACTTTCTGAGTAATGGTCACGATCTAACTGCTAAACAAGGAACCCAAGTTGTCGATAACGCGAAAAATTGGATTGGAACTGCATATGCACCAATCGGAACACCCTACGCGGGGCCATATGCCGCCATGGGCATCGCAGCTGACTGTTCAGGTAGCGTTTGCTCAATCTATGGTCAAGCTGGCAACGCATATTCCTATACCACCAGTCGCAGCTTTGCCGCCGCTGCTGCCCGCGAAGGCTTCCCATTTAGACCGCTAATAAGTAGTGACACGCCTCAACTTGGGGATGTTGTACTCTACCCAGGACACCTATCGATATATACTGGAAATCAGACGGTTCTAAGCGCCCACCGAACAGGTTTGCCATTCGCACAATTTCCAACGAGCTATTTTGGCAAAGCGGTGGGATACTTTCGGTATCAACTTCCGGGTTCGCCAACTCAGTGATGACACAGAAGAATGAAAACGTTCTCAAATTTCATGGTGCCTAACAACGTAACGCCGACACTATGGGTTAATCGCTATTCGATGTGGGTGCAATATTTCGTGGCCTGTTTTTTCTTCATTTTCGTACCTGGGGTGAATGCATCACCCTGTGATGGTATGACTGGCAGTCTAAGCGCCAAATACAAGGCACTTCTTGCGCCGAAAATTGCGAAGGAATTGCGCGTCAAGGCTGTAGATGTACTTCAGTCGTTTAGGAGTCAAAGGTGGAGAATTATCTACGTTGACACGCATGAATCCGATGAAACATTTGTCTTCTACGATGGGAATCCACTGACAAGTCATTACGTCACCTTATGGGGGGGAGCAGCAACAATCTACGAAGAACAGCAAATCGAAGAATGGGTGTTAAACAACGCTAAAAATATTCCCATACAACTAGCGAATTGCTTTGCGTGGCATGTCACTCATGATCGAGACATGTAGTTAACGCAGCAACGCAGAACACGCCAGCGCGCGCAGTAAAGTCAATGGGGTCAGACTCGATTGATTTCCCACCCCATAGCCGTTATTCTGTGCCATCTCATGAATCGATAAGGCGCCCCCATGGCACGTCTCCCGCGTTTTGTCCTGCCCGGCCATCCGCAGCATGTGATTGTCCGTGGCAATAACCGCGATCCTGTTTTCAACGCCGACGAGGACTATCATTTTTACCTCGACAAGTTGCAGGATGCCGCCAAGAAACACCAATGCGACATCCATGCCTATGTGTTGATGACGAATCATGTGCATCTGCTGGTTACGCCTCATACAGAGGATGGTATTTCAAAAATGATCCAGATGCTTGGCCGCTATTATGTCCAGTATTTCAATTACACTTACCGTCGTAGCGGCACGCTGTGGGAAGGGCGATACAAGGCCAGCCTGATCGACAGCGAAGCCTATGCGCTGACGTGCTACCGATATATCGAGCTTAACCCGGTGAGAGCCGACATGGTTGGCCACCCGGCGGAGTATCTTTGGTCAAGCTACCGGGGAAATGCTCTGGGCGAGAATGACGCGCTGCTGACGCCACACCCGCTCTTTCTTGCGCTTGGCGGTTCTGTCGATGAGCGGCAAGCGGCTTACCGGACACTGTTCGAAACGCATTTCGACGAGAAAACGCTGGAAGAGGTGAGATCGTCGGTCAACAAGGCATGGGTGCTGGGAAGCGAATATTTTAGAGGGAAAATTGCAACTCAACTTAACCGCCGCACCGGTCCGCTTCCCCGAGGCGGCGACAGGAAATCGGGGAAACTAGGGAAATTATGATGGATCAATCGAGTCTGACCCCATTGACCCCCTGATTGGCGAAATCGCACGCGCACGACAAATGGAATTCCAATTCCAAAGCAATACGCGGCGTTCGCGTCATGTCCTTTCCGTCATCACCCTGGGCCTGCAACTCGTTCAACATGGAATCGCCGCTTTCCCTGCTCGCGAATTCGAGATTACGCTTCAGCGGCTTCGATGCAATCATGCTGCACTGGGATTTTGAGGGGAGACCTCAGGGTCAGACTCGATTGATTTTCATAAAACCTGGCATCCCGAAACCAATTCCCAAACTCCCTCAAACCCTTAGAAACTGGCGCTAAGCTGGAAGCCTGCCGTGGTCTTGTCGGCGCCGAACCTTCGTGGTTGGCGTATCGGCGCACCAACGAAGAAGTCGAAGTAGACGCACCCCAGCATTTTGCGCGCGCCGATGGCACCCCCTGCCATTTGGTTCCCCGCCAGCAGCGCGGTGCTGGGGCCGGACACGTGGCCGGCATCGAGGGCGATATAGATCTCCGGCCAATATTGGGGTAGTTGTATGCCCAGTTCGTTGCGCACGTACCAGCCGCTCTCGGCGGCCAGGTTGTGCTCGTTATCGAACCCCCGCACGGTGTTGCGGCTGCCGATGGAAAAAAATTCGGTGCCGAGCACCAGGTCGTCGGTGTGCTGGGCATGGGTGTTGAAACGATATTGCAGCGGCAGGGCGCCGATCTTGAAGGGGATTCCCATGCTGGCATCGAGTATCTTCATGGTGTACTCGGTGGTCGGACTGCCGGCGGGGAGGTCTGCCGCATCCGCATATGCCCCTAGCCACGGCCCGCCCTGTCTCACGGCGAGGGAGCCTTCGACAATTGCCGAGCCGAGGTAATGCCGATGGGATACCCCCATTTGGATGGAGGTGGTGTTCCGCCGCTGGACTTCAAGTTCGACATCGTCGATGAATTGCCCGCTTTGCCGCTTGACCAGCCGCAGGTCGAGGCTGGTTCGGGAGGATTGGTTGCGGTGGATCACGCGCTCCGCCCGGAGTTCGGTGGACTGGGTGTTGCCGGAACGGACGAATTTCTGGAAGGCGCCCTGGATGACTTGCCGGTAGTCGTACGCGTTCAGGTAGGAGGAGAAAATCCAATAGCCGTAGGGGATGCTGTAGGCGAGGCTGGCGTTGCGGCTGCTTTGCCCGAGCCCTTCGATCAGCGTGCCGCTGCCCGCGGTGAGGGAAAGCAGGTCGTTGATGCCCAAGGCGTCGTCGTAGGCGAACGTGGCGCTGGTGTTGTAGCGGCCCGTGGCACTGACGCCGCTGTCGTCGAGGGATAGGGACAGTCGCCAGGGCTTACTCCGCTTGCGCTTGATCAGGATTTCGGATTCCCCCACGCCTGCGCCGGGGAGAAGATCGAAGGACGCATCGAGGGAGGGCAGGCGTCCGAATTGCTCTACCGCCTGTTCGATGGCCCTCAGATCGAGAAAATCACCGGGGCTCAACGGCAGGGCGGTTTGCCAACTACCGCCGGATTCTGGGTCGGAAAAGCGTATGGCGCTGATCATTCCCGGAGCGATGCCTATGTGCAGGATGCCTTGGGAAAAATCCTGGGGTGGAAATGTGAAGCGCGTGGTCGTACGGCCACGCTGTATGGCCTCTTCGGTCAATTCCTGGATGACGCGGTTCAGTCCCTGCACTCCCAGGCATTTACCGACTGCGTGTCGGGAGGTTGGGTCGATCCAGGAAAACTCGCTTTTCCAGGACGCCGGAGCACGGCTGCCTTGGACGAGCTCGAACTGGACTTCGCGCACCACGAAGCAGGGTTTTTCCTCGCCGACTTCCGCTTTCGGCTTTGTCGGTGCGGTGGGGCCGATGGCATCGGGTTTTTGCTCGAAACGCTTTTCCCGCTCGGATTCGATCTGTTGCTGGCGCCGCAATTGCTCTTCGTGGAAGCGCTGGTTGTCGTCCGTTGCGGCCGCCGCCGGAGTGACCATGCACAGGCTCAGCAATGCACAGGCACACGAGCCGAGCCGCGTCCAGGAAAGATTTTTTGTTTTAACTATGCGGCGGAAGCAGAAAACACTGGCCACGTTCTATTCTATTTCGCTTTTCAACGCCATAATCGCCGTGACCGTTTCTTTGGCGGCGTGGGCAAATTCCCCGGTCAAAACCGACATGGCGCCGGTTTTATCGTGGGCTTCGACTTTCTTCACTACGTCGCCCGCACAACGATGGAAGTGGGCGTGCTTGTCCAGCAGATCCCCGTAATGCGGGTTGGCCTGGTGTTTTTCCCCATCGCCATAGATCCATTTGCCCAGGACGCACAGGTTATCTTTGCAGACCACTGCGCTGTCGAGTTTCTCGCTGCTGGTGCCGTCGATAAACTGACTCAAGCGGATTTTCCACTTGATGTGGGCCGCGATGGCGTCATCGAAGTGAGATGTTCCCTGCTGGGCAGCGCCGCTTTGGTTGGCAATGGCCAGGCGCGAACTGCCGGCGCTGTCGAGTTTGAATACCGACACCGAGGTTGACAGGTTCTGCGCCTGTTCTTCCAGCGATTCGGCTGCCGCCGCAGCTTCTTCCACCAGGGCGGCGTTCTGTTGGGTGACTTCGTCCATCTGGGTGATCGCCTGGTTTACCTGTTCGATCCCGGCGCTTTGTTCGCTGGAAGCCGCGGAAATCTCCGCCATGATGTCGGTCACCCGCTTGATGCTGGTGACGATCTCTTCCATGGTCTGGCCGGCTTCGCCGACCAGCTTGGTGCCGTTCTCGACCTTGTCCACCGAGTCGCCGATCAGGGTCTTGATCTCTTTCGCCGCTGCGGCGCTGCGCTGCGCCAGGTTGCGCACTTCCGCCGCGACCACCGCGAAGCCGCGCCCCTGTTCGCCGGCACGGGCCGCTTCGACCGCGGCGTTCAAGGCGAGGATGTTGGTCTGGAAGGCGATGCCGTCGATTACCGAAATAATATCCACGATCTTGCGCGACGATTCGTTGATCGAGCTCATCGTGCCGACCACCTGATTGACCACCGCGCCGCCCTTGCCGGCGACATCGCTGGCGCTGATGGCCAGCTGGTTGGCCTGTTTGGCGTTCTCGGCGTTCTGCTTGACGGTGGATGTCAGCTCTTCCATGCTGGAAGCGGTTTCTTCCAGGCTGGAGGCTTGTTCCTCGGTACGCTGCGACAAATCCTGGTTGCCCATCGCGATCTCCTTGGAGCCGGTATTGATCCCTTCCACCGCCAGCTTGATTTCATCGACCAGCTTCTTGAGGTTCTCCACGGTAGCGTTGATGCCGTCCTTGGTCTGGCCGAACAGGCCGGGGTAATCCTTGGTGATGCTCTGGGTCAGATCGCCCGCTGCCAGTGCCTTGGCGACCCGGATAATATCCATCAGCCCGCCCTCGGTGACGTCGGAAAGCTGATTCAGCAGCGCCGAGAGAGTCTTGTTATAGCCGGCTTTGCCGGCCAGATCCAGTTTGGCGCTGAAGTCGCCCTGGCCGGCGGACAAGGCGATGAACTGTATTTCGCTGACGATCTCGTTCAGCGCTTTCACGGTGCCGTTGACGCCGTGGGCGGTCTGGCCGAACAGGCCGGGGTAGTCCTTGGTGATCTTCTGGGTAAGGTCGCCGTCGGCCAAGGCTTGCGCCACTCGGGAAATGTCCTTCAACCCGTCGTCGGTGACATCGGAAAGCCGGTTCAGCAACTCCGACAAGGTCTTGGTATAGCCGACCTTGCCGTCCATCTCCATTTTTTTGCCGAAGTCGCCTTGAACGGCGGCCTGAACGATGGCCTGAATTTCCGCGACGATGGTGCGCAGGCTGTCCTGCATGGTCTTCAGCGAATACAGCAGGCTGCCGGTGTCGCCCGTCTGGACGGCGATAACGCCGGACAAATCGCCGCCGGCAATCTTGTGCACCAGCTCGGTCGCATAATCCGGCTCGCCGCCCAACTGCTTCAGCAGGCGGCGGGTAATCCACAAGCCGATCACGATAGCCAGCACCACGCCTGCGCTGCCGATTAGCCAGGCCTGCAACTTGGCGCTGGCGATAATCTGCGTAGTCTGTTCGCTGGAGCTTTTCATCGAGGCGGTCTGATGGGCAATCATTTCCTCCGCCGCTTTGAAATAGGGATTCTGCTGCTTGCGCATTTCAATGATCAGGTAGTTCGCCGCTTCCTCGCGCTTGCCTTCCGCCGCCAGTTTGAGAAAGTTATCCTGCGCCTTGAGATAATTCGCATGGGTCTCGGCCAGCCGGGCATAAGTCTCTTTGCCCTTGTCGCTGTGCACCGATGCTTTCAATTTTTCCAGCAACCCTTCAATGGCCTTGCGCTCTTCGGGCAGGCGATCCAGCTCCTTTTTGACCGTCGCCTGGTCCTGGATCAGCAACGCATTGCGCATGGCGCGTGCCATCACGTTGATGTGATTGACAATCTCGCTCGCCCACAGGATTTTCGGTTGTTTGTCGTTGACCACCACCTCGAATTCCTGGTTGATCGCATTCATGCTGCGTATCCCGCTCACCGCGATCACCAGCATCAACGCCACCACCACGCCAAAACCCAGCGCCTGACGGGCACCGACCCCTAAATTTGCATTCGACATTAGACGCCCCTATGAATGAGAACAAACTGTGCGCGCGATATTAATAGCGCATTCTGTGCGGGTTGATTATAGGCGATTAAGATGCCTGGGGTAGCATCAAGCGACGGATTCCTTGGCCAGCGCCAAGGTAATCGGCGCTCAATAGAGGATTGCCCGCTTGCGCCGTTTAGCGTCAATAGTCCGGGGGGCTCTTTCGAACGGCTAGAATTCCAGATGCAAGCGCGCCGAAGCGATATTCGCCGGGCCGCGATCCGCGTTATAAGCCGGATTCTGGATGCGTTGCGCGTCCAGCGTGAGCCAGGCGCCTTTGACGAGGTTGAGACTGTAATACGCCTCGAAAATAGTTTCGGGCTGGTAATTCAGCCGTCCGTCACCGATGAAGAAGGAAATGCCGCCCGCCGCCAGGTAGTCGCGCCGATCCCTGGACAGGCCGTTACGCATCAAGGCCACGCCGATGGTATCCTGCGCCCGGCCCCAACCGTTCCCCTTGAGCGAAATGCCGCCGGCCATGGACTGGTCGACCTCGGTAAAGGCCCAGGTTTCGCTGGCGCCGTCCGCCTGCATGGCGCGGAAGAATACGCCCAGGTCGCTGCTGATCGCCTGCTCGAGATTGATGCCCAGCCCGTACTTGATCTGCTCGCCGTTGCGCACCTTGAAGATGTCCGGGGCTTCGCCGTGCGCCAAACCGTAGTCGATAGCGTCGCGATAACGTGCCAGCACGGCGCGGTTGCGCCATGCCAGCAGGCGCACCTTGCCCGGCTGGCCGGCGAGTTCGTGGCTATGTTCGATTTCCACCTGATCGCCGTAGTGTTTGCCGATGGCGTAATCGGTAGGCAACATATTTGGCTGTTTCGGCCCGGTCATGCGCCCGAAGCGCAACACCCAGTCGCCCTCATACCATTCGGCGGCAAAGCCCCAGCCGAAACCGCGCGCATCTGCGGCGTAATCGAAGGCGGCGTGCGTCATCACGCCCCAGTTGAAAAACTGGGTGCGCGGATCGTGGGCGTAGCTATTCTCGTCGTACACGTCGAGGCTTGAAAAATTGCCGGCGGTCAGCACGAAACGGTTTTTATCCACCGAACCGGCCAGCTGATTGAAGTCGGACTCGACTTTTTCCGTGCCGCCGCCCCGGTTCCAGGTTTGGCGCAGGAATAGGCGTTGCCGATAGAACTTCGGATTGGTGCCGGCAGCGCGAGTGATCTCGCCGTTGGTGAAGCCGCCCACCCCGGTCAGGTTGGAGAACGGCACGCCCTGCGTGACCTCCGGATCGAAGTAAATTTCACCGTCTTTCCACGGGCGAAAGCCCAGATGGGCGGTCGTGGAGAAGGTATAACTGATTTCCTTGTCGGGCGACAGACTGTTGGGGCCGGAATAGGCGGCTGCGAATCCCGGCTTTTTTTGCCAGACATAGGTAGTCTGAAATTTGGCGCCCCATTCTTCCTGCTCAGACGCTTGCGCCCAGCAAACAGCGGGTAGAATGGCAGCGATAAGGGCCGCGAAGCGGGTGTTTTTCGATAACGTATTCATGCGGCTCTCCGGAAGAGCCGGGATTATCCCATGGTTTATATTTCAGAATCATGACAAGCGCTTTCTTGACTTGACGCAAGTCGCAAACCGGTCGGACGCGCTATATTGACGCTTTCGCACTCAACGACCCGACGATGGAAGAACAGGTAGGCGCCCTCTGGCACAAGATCATCACCCGCGCCGCAGACCGGCGTTATCCGCAGGCCGCGGTGACGCTGGAACAGATCGGCAAGACGGCAGGGATCGTGTTCCGTGCCCTCGGCGGCGATAGCGGCTTATCCATCAAGGCCGCTTCCGCCACTACGCACGGCGCGCGCCGCACCTTGCTGGAACGGGTGGCCGGCAGCAACCAGAAGGCCGAGCTGACCTGGCTCGACCAGGAAATCCTGCGTTTGCCCGCCGCCATCGACATCCTGCCGCAGCGCGCGCTCAACCGCGACCTGTACCTGTGGCTGATCGCGCTCGCCGCCGCCAAGCCGGAGCGGCGCTCGCACTGGTTTATTCGCCACCAACACGCCACGTTGGCGGTTTTCGAGCGCTTTCCCGGCCTGGAAGCGCGTTACCGGCGCCTGCTGGAGCCGCTTTTCGCCTTGCGCCCCGATCCCGCCAAGCTGCCCGCCGACGAGGCGGCGCAGGAGCGCGCCATCCGCGCCGCGCTGGAAAATCCCGGCAGCGTCGCCTTCCTGCCGCTCGCCCGCAAGCCGTTCTACCCGGTGCATCTGTGGCTGCACCCGCATCCGCCGCGCAGCGCCGGTGCGACCGACAGTTTCACCGGCGAGGCGCAGGGTCAGGAAAGCAGCGGCAATAGCGTCAGGAAAAAAACCGACGGTCAGCGCCTGGAAGCCGAGCGCGTGGACATGCCGGAGGAAAAAAACGCCTTCATGCTGTTTTTCCGTGCCGAGAGCATTTTCAGCTGGGCGGAATACGTCAAGGTCAACCGTGCCACCGAGGAAGACGAAGGTTACGGCCAGGACGAGGCAGCCAAGGATCTCGACAAGATCAGCGTGGCGCGCGACAACCAGACCACCGCCTCGAAATTCCGCTTCGACCTCGACCTGCCTTCCGCGTCGAGCGACGATGCGCCGCTCGGCAGCGGCGTGCTGCTGCCGGAATGGCATTACAAGAAACAGCTGATGCAGCCCAACCACTGCCGCTTGCAGCCGATGATCGCGCA
>Ga0208566_1002150_pt1 | contig 10740 bp, 7 predicted proteins | sample PL_2010_150m_FD_184159 | JGI IMG/M metagenome (GOLD analysis project Ga0208566, IMG submission 184159) | Freshwater microbial communities from Powell Lake, British Columbia, Canada to study Microbial Dark Matter (Phase II) - PL_2010_150m... | ecosystem: Environmental > Aquatic > Freshwater > Lake...
GGACAAGCTGGCGCTGGCCAAGCCCGACGCCATCGTGATGCACCCCGGCCCGATGAACCGCGGCGTGGAAATCGATTCCGACGTCGCCGACGGCGTCCAGTCGGTGATCTTGTCCCAAGTCACTTTCGGTATCGCCGTGCGCATGGCGGTGATGAGCATTCTGGCGGGGAGCCACGCAGCATGAAAATCCATATTCAAAACGGCCACCTGATCGACCCGAAAAACCACCTCGACGGACAGCACGACATCTACATCGCCGCCGGCAAAGTCGCCGCGATCGGCAGTGCGCCGGATGGCTTCGCCGCCAACCGGGTGCTCGACGCCAGCGGCCTGATCGCCTGCCCCGGCCTGATCGACCTGTCGGCGCGCTTGCGCGAGCCGGGTTACGAATACATGGCGACCCTCGAATCGGAAATGGACGCCGCGGTCGCCGGCGGGGTCACCTCGCTGGTCTGCCCGCCCGACACCGATCCGCCGCTGGACGAGCCGGGGCTGGTGGAGATGCTCAAGTACCGCGCCAAAAGCCTGAACCAGGCGCGGGTCTTTCCGCTCGGCGCGCTGACCCAGAAACTCGAAGGCCTGCGCATCACCGAAATGGCCGAACTGCGCGACGCCGGCTGCATCGGCTTTTCGCAGGCCGACGCGCCGCTGGTGGATACCCAGGTGCTGTGGCGCGCCTTGCAGTATGCCGCGACCTTCGACTTCACCGTCTGGCTGCGCCCGCAGGATGCCTACCTGGCCAAGGGCGGTGTCGCCCATGACGGCGAAGTGGCCAGCCGCCTGGGTTTGCCCGCGATCCCCGCCAGCGCCGAAACTATCGCGCTCGCCACCATCCTCGCGCTGGCGCGCGACACCGGCGCGCGCATCCACCTGTGCCGCCTGTCCACCCGCGCCGGGGTGGCGATGGTGCGTGCCGCCAAGGCGGAAGGGCTGCCGGTTACTTGCGACGTCGCGATCCACCACGCCCACCTGAGCGAAATGGACATCGGCTATTTCGACACCAATTGCCACCTGATCCCGCCGCTACGCAGCAGCCGCGACCGCGACGCATTGCGCCAGGGACTCCAGGACGGCACTGTGGACGCGCTGTGTTCCGACCACGCGCCGGTGGACGACGACGCCAAGCTGCTGCCGTTCGGCGAAGCCGAAGCTGGCGCCACCGGACTCGAGCTGTTGCTGCCGCTGACCCTCAAATGGGCCGAAGAAGCCGGCGTGGCGCTCCCCGCCGCTATCGCCAAGCTGACCACCGAACCGGCCCGCATCCTCGGCCTGAACAACGGCAGCCTGAGCGTGGGCCAAGCCGCCGACCTGTGCCTGTTCGACCCGCAACGCTACTGGAAAGTCGAGCCGCGCTCGCTGAAAAGCTCGGGCAAGAATACCCCCTATCAGGGCGTCGAACTGCGCGGCAAAGTGCGTGCCACCCTGGTGGATGGACATATCGTTTACGAGGCCGATTAACCGCTAGGAGCCTGTCGGACTTGAAGAATCGAAGCGAAAATTCGGCTGGGCGAGGACAGATTTCGCCGATTTTGCAGGTCAATAGTCATTCTATTGACCAAAAAAGCGGTGAAATATGGACCGCCCAGCCGAATTTGCAGCCGATTTCCTTTAAGTCCGACAGGCTCCTATGACCATGACGGAAAATCAGAACCCCGAACAGCAAGCACGCGACCATATCGACGCGCTGTTGCTGCTGGCGGGGTGGACGGTTCAATCCAACAAGAAAATCGACCTGAACGAGGGCCTGGGTCAAGCGGTGCGCGAATATCAAACTGATGCGGGTCCGGCGGATTATGTGTTGTTAGTCGATAAAAAAGCCGTGGGGGTGATCGAGGCGAAAAAGGAAGACCTCGGCCACAACATCACCACGGTCGAATCGCAGACCGAAGGCTATGCCAGCGCCAAGCTGAAGTGGGTCAACAACCAGCAGCCCCTGCCTTTTCTCTATGAAAGCACCGGCATCCTCACCCGCTTCACCGACAACCGCGATCCCAAACCGCGTTCGCGTGAAGTATTCAATTTCCACCGTCCTGAAACACTCAAGGAATGGCTGGCCCAAGGCGCCAGCCTGCGCGAGCGTTTGCAACACATTCCCGCGCTCAACCCGGATCACCTGCCTGCCAGAGAATTGCGCCTGCGCGATTGCCAGGAAATCGCGATTACCAATCTGGAGGAATCGTTCCAAGCCGACCGCCCGCGCGCCCTGATCCAGATGGCGACCGGCGCGGGCAAGACCTACACCGCGATCACCGCCATCTATCGCCTGCTCAAATATGCCCATGGCAAGCGCATCCTGTTTCTGGTGGATACCAAAAATCTTGGCGAACAGGCCGAGCAGGAAATGATGTCCTACGTGCCGCTCGACGACAACCGTAAGTTCACCGAGCTGTACAACGTGCAACGGCTTAAATCCTCGTTCGTCGCCAAGGATAGCCAGGTGTGCATCAGCACCATCCAGCGCCTGTATTCGATCCTCAAGGACACGCCGCTGGACGAAGTCGCCGAAGAGACCAACCCGGCAGAACTGGCGCAATTCCGCCCTCTCCCGCAAGCGGGCGAGGGGGAGAACGCCGCGCTACGCGCATTTCGAACCCCCGAGCCGCTACCCGTGGTCTATACAGAAAAAGTCCCGCCGGAGTTTTTCGATTTCATCTTTATCGACGAATGCCACCGCTCCATCTACAACCTGTGGCAACAGGTGATCGACTATTTCGACGCCAGCCTGATCGGCCTTACCGCCACGCCGGACAATCGCACCTACGGCTTTTTCAAGAAGAACGTGGTCAGCGACTACAGCCATGAAAAAGCGGTAGCCGACGGCGTCAACGTCGGCAATGAAATCTACCTCATCGAAACCCAGATCACCCGGCAGGGCGCCCAGATCAGCGCCCACCAGCAGGTGGAAAAACGCGAAAAGCTCACCCGCAAGAAGCGCTGGGAACAGCAGGACGAAGACGAAGCCTATTCCGCTACGCAACTGGATCGCAACATCGTCAACCCCGACCAGATCCGCACCGTCATCCGCACTTTCCGCGACAAGCTGCCGGAGATATTCCCCGGTCGCAAGGAAGTACCCAAGACCCTGATCTTCGCCAAGACCGACAGCCACGCCGACGACATCATCCAGACTGTGCGCGAGGAATTCGGCGAGGGCAACGCCTTCTGCAAGAAACTCACCTACAAGATCGAGGAAGACCCCAAGTCAGTGCTGGCGCAGTTCCGCAACGACTACTTCCCGCGCATCGCCGTCACCGTGGACATGATCGCCACCGGCACCGACGTGAAGCCGCTGGAATGCCTGCTGTTCATGCGCGACGTCAAAAGCCGCAACTACTTCGAGCAAATGAAAGGCCGGGGCACGCGCACGCTGGACATGGACGACCTGAAAAAAGTCACCCCCTCCGCCGTCAGCGCCAAGACCCACTACGTCATCGTCGATGCTATCGGCGTCACCAAATCGCTCAAGACCGCCAGCCAGCCGCTCATCACCAAGCCCACCGCATCGTTCAAGGATTTGGCGATGCAGGTGATGATGGGCGCACACGACGAAGACACCGTGAGCTCGTTCGCCGGGCGCTTGGCGCGGCTCAACAAGCAACTGGATGCCGACGACCAGCGGCGCATCCGCGAAGCGGCGGGCGGGCTGGAGCTGACTCAACTCATCGGCAAACTGTTCGGCGCCATCGACGCCGACAATATCGAAGCCAGGGCGCTGGAACTGGCCAAGCTACCCATCGGCAGCGACCCCGGCGACGCCCAACGCCAGCAGGCGCAACGGCAATTGGTGAGCGAAGCGGCAAAAGCGTTGAACGGCGAACTGGTCGAACTCATCGACACCATCCGCCGCGCCAAGGAACAGACCATCGACCACGATAACTTAGATCAGTTGGTGCGCACCGAGTGGGACAAGGATGCAGCCGGCAATGCGCGAGCCATCGCCGACGAATTCGCCGAATACCTGCGCGCCAACCGGGACAACATTGACGCCCTCGCCATCTTCTTCAGCCAGCCCTACCGCCGGCGCGAACTCAGCTTCGGCCTGATCCGCCAAGTGCTGGACAAGCTCAAGGCGGACAAGCCCCAACTCGCCCCCCTGCGCGTGTGGCAAGCCTACCGCCAGTTGGACGGCTACCAGGGTGCGCAGCCGGAGAAGGAACTGGCCGCCTTGGTCGCGCTGATCCGCCGCGTGTGCGGTATGGACGCCAAGCTCTCCCCCTTCGACGACACCGTGCGCCGCAACTTCCAGAACTGGATCATGAAGCACCACTCCGGCGGCAGCGAAAAATTCAACGAAGAGCAAATGGCCTGGCTGCGCATGGTGCGCGACCACGTCGCCAACTCCTTCCATATCGAGCGCGACGACCTGGACATGACGCCGTTCGACGGGCAGGGCGGACTGGGCAGGATGTATCAACTGTTTGGTGCGAAAATGGATACGCTGCTGGACGAACTCAACGAGGTACTGGTCGCATGAACACACAAGACATTCGCTGGCAGCAACGTTTCGACAACCTGCAATCAGCCTATCAACGGCTACAAAACGCCGTCCACGCCAATGCGCAAACTCCCAACGATGAGCTGATTCAGATGGCACTCATCAAGGCATTTGAAATGACGTTTGAACTGTCATGGAAAACCATGAAGGATTATCTCAACTTCAACGGCATCGACGTAAAGCTGCCACGGGAAATCATCAAACAGGCGTTTGCCAACGACCTTATTGTCGACGGACAACTGTGGATGGACATGCTCGAAGATCGCAACCTGATGGCGCACACCTACGATGAAGCCCGCGCCCTCAAAGCGGTGAACCACATTTGCCAGCGCTACATGACAGGGTTGGAACAACTGCATCAATACCTGAAAGCCAGGTTGGCCTGATGTTCGGTTTAAGCGAACAGACTCTGGCTGCCATCCACGCTTGCCTGCAGCAACACCCCGAAATAATCTGGGCAAAAATTTACGGCTCGCGTGCCAAAGGCAACTTTGAGCGCGGCTCGGATATTGATTTAGCCTTCAGCAGCCCCAGCGACTGCTCGGCAGATTTGCTGGCCGCGCTCGACAATCTGCCCACCCCATACCTGTTCGACGTGACGCATTACGACAGCCTGCAACATGAAGGACTGAAAGAGCACATAGATCGCGTCGGCGTAGTGATTTATCGGCGGGGCGGGACGAATGAAGTGTTGGTGGCGTGAAGATGAATGAAGCAACTCTGCCCAATGGATGGGCGATAGCCACCATTGATGATCTGATCGGCAGTCAAGGAATATTCCGCGATGGTGATTGGGTCGAAAGCAAAGACCAAGATCAAAATGGACAAGTCAGACTGGTTCAACTCGCAGATATTGGCGATGGTGAATTTCGAGATAAGTCATCCCGCTTTTTGACTACCGACAAGGCGGGAGAGCTGAATTGCACCTTCCTGCAAACGGGCGATATTCTGGTTGCTCGAATGCCCGACCCACTTGGGAGAGCGTGCATATTTTCTTTGCACGGTAATAATAAATTTGTCACCGTCGTTGATGTTTGCGTCATTCGTTTTGGGAGCGATTTTGTTGATGCCAGATACTTTATGTACGTGCTCAATTCTCCCATGTCTCGTCGGAAAATCAGCGATCACCAAACTGGCTCAACTCGCAAGAGAATTTCCAGAGGTAATTTATCTACAGTTCAATTTCCTATAGCCCCCCTTAACGAACAACACCGTATCGTCGCCAAAATTGAGGAGCTGTTTTCCGAGCTGGACAAGGGCGTCGAGAGCCTGAAAGCCGCCAAGGCCCAGCTCAAGGTGTATCGCCAAGCCCTGCTGAAACACGCCTTCGAGGGCAAGCTCACCGCCCGGTGGCGCGCGGAAAACCGTGACAAACTCGAACCCGCCGAAGCCCTGCTGAAGCGCATCCAGCAAGAGCGCGCACAACGCTACCAGCAACAACTCGCCAAATGGGAAGCCAAGGGCAGGCCAGGCAACAAACCCAAAGCCTTGAAACCCCTGCCGCCGCTGACCGCCGAAGAACTGGCTGAATTGCCCGAACTGCCGGAGGGATGGGTTTATGCGTACCTGTCAGACTTGGGTGATCTTGGACGTGGCAAATCGAAACATAGACCGAGAAATGATCCGCGTCTATTCGGCGGAGTTTATCCGTTTGTGCAAACAGGAGAAGTCAAAGCGGCTAATAAAATTATCAGGCAGTTCTCGCAGACTCTTAGTGATTTTGGCTTGCAGCAAAGCAAGTTGTGGCCTTCTGGAACACTTTGCATAACGATTGCCGCAAATATTGCTGAAACAGCATTTCTTGGTTTTGAAGGATGTTTTCCAGATAGCGTTGTTGGATTCTCTGCATTTAAGAAAACGATTGCTCCCGAATACGTTGATTTTTTTATTCAGGCAGCTCGCACTAGGATTGAAGCGTATGCACCGGCAACCGCTCAGAAAAATATCAATCTTGAAACCCTCGGAAACCTTGTGGTTCCTTATTGCTGCTCGGATGAGCAAAAACAAATTCTGAACATACTGGAAGAACGCTTTTCGAACATTGACCAACTTGAACTAACCCTCACCACCTCCCTGCAGCAAGCCGAAGCCCTGCGCCAGTCCATCCTGAAAAAAGCCTTTTCCGGCCAACTTGTGGCGCAGGATGCCAACGACGAGCCTGCTACGGAGCTGTTGGCGCGCATCAAGGCAGAAAAGGCCGCTCAGGCAATGCCGGCAAAATTGTCCAAATCACGCAAAGCAGCCGTCAAATCTGCGCCGACCAAAACCAATGTCATTCCATTTCCGACCAGAATTCCGGGCATCTCTCCTTCCGAATTGCATGCAGGGATTATGGCCTTAGCCTATCAGCAACATGAGCTGAGCCGGAGAACCTGGTACTTTGGCCATGTAAAAGCCGAAAAAATTTCACATATGGTTGAGTCGTTCGCTGGTATTGACCTTGGCCGTCAGCCGATCAAGGACGCAGCGGGGCCAAATGATTTTAAACGGTTACTTGCTGTTGAATCCCTGGCGCGTGAGCAAAAGTGGTTTGATGTGCAGAAGCAAAAATCAGGAAGGCATGTACTTCACAAAATGGAAGGCTTTGACGACTTGATCGGGAGAACTTCGGCTGCGCTGGGCGAGCATCTCGATAGCGTCAAGGCGCTAATCGGGCATTTCATAGATTTGAACAAGACGCGCTCGGAAATCGTAGCCACGCTTTATGCTGCCTGGAACAATTTGCTTTTGCTGGGCCGGATGCCGAGCGATAAAGAAATTGTGTTGGAAGCCACGGAGAACTGGCATGAGGATAAGCTTAAGATTCGGCGTGAAAGATTCTTCAACTGCCTGGGGTGGATGCGAAATAATGGGCTGGTACCCACAGGACGTGGTCGTTACGTGGCGAAGAAAGGTGAACAACCGACATGAACACCCTGTGCCTTTTCACCGTAAAAGACTTTTCAGTTCCCGCCGGCACCTCCTGGTATCTCGCCGACCTCGGTGAGTTTCGCGGCAAGCAGGAGCTTTATACGCAGCAGTCGCCGCAACGGCTCAAGACTTTGCGGGAACATGCGCTGATCGAGAGCGCGGTATCTTCCAACCGCATCGAAGGGGTGTCGGTAGCGCCATCGCGCGTGCGCGACGTGCTGGTTGCGCCCAAGCCGCTATTCCACGACCGCGACGAGGAGGAGGTGCGCGGTTATCGTGATGCCTTGAAGCTCATCCACGAAGGCGCCGCACGGATGTCCGTGAGCGAGGTGACATTACGCGAACTGCACCGGCTGGCGCGCGGCCAAATATGGGATGCGGGGCAGTACAAGGAAAAGGACGGCGACATCATCGAGCGCTACCCGGACGGACGCGAGCGAGTACGCTTTCGCCCGGTATCTGCGGCGGGCACGCCGGCAGCCATGGCGAATCTGGTCACTGATTGGCAGCGCTGCCTGGATGAGCGCTGGGTGCATCCGCTGATTGCGATGGCGGCGTTCAATCTGGATTTTCTCTGCATTCATCCCTTCCGCGACGGCAACGGACGTGTGTCGCGGCTGGCGCTTTTGCTTCAGTGTTACCAGTTAGGATACGAGGTGGGTCGCTACATCAGCCTGGAGCGGTTGATAGAAGAAAACAAGGATCGCTATTACGAAACGCTGGAGCAGAGTTCACAGGGGTGGCATGAAGGACGGCATGATCCTTGGCCGTACATCAACTATGTGCTGTCCATCTTCAAGCTGGCCTACCGCGAGTTTGCCGAGCGTGTCGGTGAAATCAAGGCGCCGCGCGGGGCCAAGACGGATCAGGTATTGGCCGCCATCAGCCGCTTTGCGGGAGAATTCACGGTTTCCCAAGTGGAGCAGGCGTGCCCTGGCGTGAGCCGGGACATGGTGCGGCGTGTACTGAGAGCGCAGCAAGCCGCCGTGGCGATTGAATGCCAGGGCCGCGGGCCGGCGGCACGATGGAAGAAGAAAGGGTAATTACCCTTTGGTAAGGGTAATAAAGAGGGTAATAAAGAGGGTAATAATCACATGAACGCAACCGCATCTATCGTCTCCAAAGTCTGGAGTTTCTGCACCACGCTACGCGATGACGGGGTGAGCTACGGCGACTATCTGGAGCAGCTCACTTATCTCATTTTTTTGAAGATGGCGGATGAGTACAGTCAGCCGCCCTATGGCCGCAAGGTGGGCATCCCCGCCACATACGACTGGCAGAGCCTGAAGCCCAAGCGTGGCGCGGAACTGGAGGTGCATTACGTGACGCTGTTGCGCGAACTGGGCAACAAGCCGGGGATGCTGGGGCAAATTTTCACCAAGGCGCAGAACAAGATACAGGACCCGGCCAAGCTGTATCGCCTGATCGACATGGTCAACGAAACCCAGTGGGTGACGATGGGCGCGGATGTGAAGGGCGACATCTACGAGGGCTTGCTGGAACGCAACGCGGAGGACACCAAGTCCGGCGCGGGACAGTACTTCACTCCGCGCGCCTTGATCCGCGCGATGGTGGAATGCGTACGGCCCGAGCCGGGCAAGACCATTGCCGATCCGGCCTGCGGCACGGGTGGCTTCTTTTTGGCGGCCTACGATTTTCTGGCGGAACAGCCGCTGGATCGGCAGCAAAAGGATTTCCTCAAGCACGATACTTTTTTCGGCAACGAGATCGTGGCGGGCACCAGGCGCCTAGCCTTGATGAATATGTTTCTGCATAACATCGGTGAGATCGACGGCGACAGTATGGTGTCTTCCAACGACGCGTTGGTGGCGGACAGCAGCAAGCGTTTCGATTATGTCCTGGCGAATCCGCCGTTCGGCAAGAAGAGTTCGATGAGTTTCACCAACGAGGAAGGCGAGCAGGAAAAGGACGACTTGACCTACAATCGTCAGGATTTTTGGGCGACCACCTCGAACAAGCAGCTCAACTTCGTGCAGCATATCCGCACCATGCTGAAGACCACCGGGCGTGCGGCGGTGGTGGTGCCGGACAACGTGCTGTTCGAGGGTGGCGCGGGTGAGACGGTGCGCAAGAAGCTGCTGGAAACCACCGAGTTGCACACTATCCTGCGCTTGCCCACCGGCATCTTTTACGCCAACGGGGTGAAAGCGAACGTGCTGTTCTTTGACAACCGCGCAGCCAGCAAGGAGCCGTGGACTAGGGATGTCTGGTACTACGACTACCGCACCAACATCCATCACACGCTGAAAAAGAAGCCGCTGCGCTTCGCGGACTTGCAGGAATTCATCGCCTGCTACAACCCGCTCAACCGCCACGAGCGCAAGGAAAGCTGGAACGAGCAAAGCAACCCGGAAGGTCGCTGGCGTAAATTCAGCTACGAGCAGGTCGTCGCGCGCGACAAAACCAGTCTGGATATTTTCTGGCTGAAGGACAAGAGCCTTGCCGATCTGGACAATCTGCCGGAGCCGGATGAGCTGGCGGGGGAAATCATCGAAAATCTTGAGGCGGGGCTGAACAGTTTTAGGGAAATTGCGGCGGCGCTGGCGTGAATGCGGCCATAAGCAGCCGTTGCCATTGAGCTTCGTACCCGTATCCGTGATAATTCGTAACTAACCGCGATTTTGGAAAAAATGAATACCACAACCAACCCCTTGCTGGATTTCACCAGCCTGCCGCGTTTTCCTGAAATCCGCCCGGAGCACGTGACTCCGGCCATCGCCCAGTTGCTGGCCGACAACCGGGCGTTGCTGGAGAACCTCGTCGCCGATAGCGCTGCGCCCGAGTGGGAGAACTTCGTCGGCGTACTGGAGGACGCCAACGAGCGCCTGGGCCGCGCTTGGGGGCAGGTGTCGCACCTCAATTCGGTGATGAACAGCCCGGAATTGCGCGAGGTGTATAACGCCAATTTGCCGCTGATCACCGCCTACTACGCCGATCTGTCGCAAAACCTGGCGTTGTTCGAAAAATATCGGCGCTTGCGCGGCGCGGCGATTTTCGAGGACTTCAGTGCCGAACAAAAGCGCATCGTCGAAAACGAGTTGCGCGATTTCCGTCTCGGCGGCGCCGAGTTGCCGGAAAACGATAAGCCTCGCTTCAAGGCGATTCAGGAAGAGCTGTCGGCGTTCTCCGCCAAGTTCGAGGAAAACCTGCTCGACGCCACCAACGCTTTCGCGCTTTACGTCGAGGACGAGGGCGAGCTGAGCGGCATCCCGGCAGACGAAATGCAGGCGGCGCGCGAGGCGGCGGCGGAAGACGGCAAGCCCGGCTGGAAATTCACGTTGCGCGCGCCGTCCTGGATGCCGCTGATGCAATAC
>Ga0208566_1002153_pt1 | contig 10736 bp, 10 predicted proteins | sample PL_2010_150m_FD_184159 | JGI IMG/M metagenome (GOLD analysis project Ga0208566, IMG submission 184159) | Freshwater microbial communities from Powell Lake, British Columbia, Canada to study Microbial Dark Matter (Phase II) - PL_2010_150m... | ecosystem: Environmental > Aquatic > Freshwater >...
GGGGGGGAAGGGTGGGGGTGATTGATCCTTCGTTGTGTTCGACCCGGGCATGGGGGTTGGTACTATAGAAATTGTTCTCTCGCAGAAAGCAATTTCGTTAACGTACCTATCCCGCTTACCGGGGTTAGGAGTGGGAGATGAAATATCTCGAAGCAATAAACAACCTTCTCAATAGAATATCCATGATCCTGGGCGGCATTGCCGTGCTCGCCCTCATGCTTCTCGCTACCGGAAACGTCGTCCTGAGAATATTTCACTTGCCCCTCCGGGGGACATACGAGATTGTTTCCTTCCTGGGCGCCGTCGTCATCGCCTTTGCCCTTGGCTACACCCAGAAAAACAGGGACCATATCGTAGTGGACATCCTGACCGAAAGATTCCCGAAAAAAATCCAGACCTGCATTGAAGCGCTGGCGGACGTTGTCATCATGATCTTTTTCGGGATCGTCTCCTGGCAGGTCTATGTCTGGGGCATGAAGATATACGAATCCCATGAAGTATCGGAAACATTAAAGATTGCTTTTCACCCTTTCATCTTTGCCGTATCGGTAGGGTTTGCTCTGTTATGCTTCTCCGCTTTCGTTGATTTTCTAAAAAAACTGTCTCCCGGGGAGGAATAGGGATGGAAGGACCTATCGTCGGCGTATACGGCATTGCGATCATGTTTGCCGTCCTTTTTTTGTTCAAGATACCGGCCGGCTTCACGATGGCATTGGTCGGCTTTCTGGGTTTTGCCTATGTGACCTCGTTCAAGGCGGCATTCGGCATGGTCGGGGCCGACATGTGGGGTATCTTCTCCAACTACGGGCTTACGGTTATTCCCATGTTCATCCTCGTCGGCGAGTTTGTCCACCATGGGGGTTACAACAATGGCCTCTATCAGGCGACATACCGCTGGTTTGGGCACTACAAGGGTGGGCTGGCAATCACAACGATCATGGCCTGTGCGGCATTTTCAGCGATCAGCGGCAGCAACACCGCCACGGCAGCGACCATGAGTCAGGTGGCCATACCGGAGATGAAGAAATACAAATACCATCCCCAACTCAACGCCGGCTCCGTGGCCGCCGGCGCGACCCTCGGCGTCCTCATCCCCCCCAGCATCGTTCTCGTCGTTTACGGGCTTTACACGGGACAATCGATAGGGAAGCTTTTTTTTGGCAACATCATCCCGAGCGCCATTCTGACGATCGCTATTGCGGCCACCGTTTTCTTTATCTGCTGGCGGCACCCCGACTGGGGGCCTAAAGGACCCAAGAGTACCTGGAAAGAACGTATTCAGGCCCTGCCCGACATCATCGACATTCTTATCCTCTTTGCCATCATCATGTACGCCCTTTTCACCGGCGTAGTCACGGCAACAGAGGCGGCAGCAGCCAGTTGCACTCTCGGACTTGCCATCTGCGTCATCAGAAGGAAGCTCTCCTGGCAAGGCTTTCTCAAATCTATCGTCGACACCCTCCGCATTTCCTGCCTTGTCTTCATGATTGTCGCAGGAGCCGTGGTCTTTAGCCGCTTTTTGACGGTAACCAGACTGCCCTACGAGGTCGCCGGATGGATCAGCGGACTGGCCTTGCCGAACTGGATGCTCCTGTGTGTGATTCTTTTATGCTACGTCGTCGGCGGCTGTGTGATGGATGCGCTGGCGTTCCTGCTGGTGTCGCTGCCCATATTCTATCCCCTTGTGGTGCAGCTCGGCTACGACCCGATCTGGTTCGGCCAGGTCATCACCATCGTCACAACCATGGGTTCGATCATGCCCCCGATCGGCATTTGCTGTTATATTGTTGCCGGAATGGCCCCTGATATTTCCCTGGCAACCGTGTTTCGGGGTGCCTTCTGGTACATCCCCGCTTATATCATATCGATCATACTGCTCATGTTATTTCCTTACTGGACGGTGCTCGTTCTGTCGGATCTTGTGAAGTAACGGATGCGGGGGGTGATACGGGGAAAAAAATTATACCCTTAAAGGAGAAAACGATCATGAACAAATCAGACCTTATCACTGCCGAATCTTACCGGTAATAACCATCGCACGTCTTTCACGATCATAAGCAGGCCAAAACATCTTGCTGAAAAGACTTCTCAAAAGAATCATCTCAAAAAACAAATTGCTGATACTCCGTGAAAATCAGAGCATGAACGATTTCATTATGCTCTTGATGACGCAAAGAAACACTGGAAATAAATGGACGACTGAAGACATCAAGAAGATTAAATCACATTTAACACATTTTTCTCTTTACGTTCCTGGTTTGATTATTTTTCTTCTTCCTTTTGGGGCTTTTTTATTACCCGTACTCGCTGAAATAATGGATAGGCGAAAGGAGATACGAAAGAAGTAAGCAGAGGGTCTGTCCAATTCGACATCCTCTATGCAAGTGAGCATTAGAAGACACAGCCATCTTCAGGAAGTACGCATCAACCGGATGAACCATTACTAATCGGCTTTATGTACATTTAAAGTGTGATTTGCGCACCGGCGGTGTTGAGCAGAAAGGCTTCCGGCATCTCTCTGGCTACCGCAGCCAGAGTCTTGAAGCCGCTGCAGTGCATGGGAGATACAATGGCGGGTTTCAGGCGCTTCAACTCCTCGATGGTCCTGTCAGATTTCTCTTCGGGAATTCCCGGAAATCCCAGGTGAAAGCCGCCAAAGACGGCATGTACTTTCTCCAAGCCGGTAACCGCCTGGGCCTGGCGTATCGTATTGATGATTCCGGCATGGGCGCACCCGGCGACGATGACCAGCCCTTTGTCCTTCAGGCAGACAATCAGCGCCAGGTCATCGGCGGTTTCATCTTCCTCGAATTTTCCGTTTTTGAGGCACCTGAGACTCGACGGGGTTCCTGAAGGCGGCCCGGGGGGTTCGAACGGTGTCTTGAGCGGAATTTCGCCAGTGGTAAAAGCAGCAGGCCCTATCTGTACCGGATTGGCTGCCAGCACCAGCCTTCCCCCTGCGGCTTCCAGATCTTCTCTGCGCAGCGATTGATTATAATAGGGAATCACCCAGCCGTTCCCGGCGACCACATACCTGGTCAAAAAGGCATTGGGATGGATGATGACGGGAAGCGGAACACTCCGGGCCTTCAGGACGGCGAGCAGTCCGCCGTAATGGTCGGGGTGTCCATGACTGATGACAGCGTGGTCAATGATATCCGGGGAGATCTTCAGGGCCGACATGTTGTGGAGGATCACCGAATCACTCAATCCGGCATCAAAAAGGATTCGGTAATTTTGACCGGTGAAAGAAATATCAACCAGCATAGAAATTCCGTTCTCCGCCTGGATCGGCTTGTTCCGCGGGTCAAAGTGGAACGCGAGTCCCGGCCTCTTGACCCGCTCCGTGTTCGGAATGAGCATGTCGACATAATTCTCAACCAGTGTGGTAATCGTTATTCTATCTGCAAAGTTCATCATTAACTCCTATTAATTATCATCTCGCATGGTTCTCGAAATCAGTCAATCATTGAGTCCCGAAAGAAAGACATTTTAGGCAAGTACGCTGAAACCGGATGAATTTTGTTTCGATTGAAATTCCTCATTCTCACTTCGCCCGATCCTTAAGCCGTGGGCGGCTTTTTTCCTTTTCCCAGCAGATAGGCGTCGATCACGGAAAAGAGCCAGCAAACGACGATCATCGGCACGATGAGAGGGGAATACCAGTCACCGGATGCGGAAGAGGCCGCCGCACGATTGGCAACGGCGTTCAGGTCCACGAGCCCGCCCTGGATCTGTATTTTCTCGAGCTCCTGAAGAGCGCCGACCGTCGCCTGTGCAATCCAAACGCCCAGGCCGATCAGGGTGAGAACCATCGGGATCAGCCCCCGCACGTACCGTTTGAGGTGCATCTGTCCCATACCTGGAAAAACCAGGGCCGACAAAAGCGCGGCTTTGATTGCCGTTTTCATGACCCACTTCCCTCCGATGATGACCCGAGCGAGATAAACGATCGTATTCCGGAACTCTGCGGCCTGCAAAAAGAAACTGGCCGATCTGTTGGGATCTTCGAGTGAGCCGAACCATGCGCTTGGCATATTCAGGGGAATCCCGGGCAAAATTATCAGGGATTATCGAGCTTCTTGGCGGCCGTCGATGAGCCGTCGGTTTCGTTCGGCTCATGGGTGGCCTTCTTGAAGTTCTTGATGCTCCGGCCGAGAGCGCCGCCGATCTCGGGAAGTTTCCCGGCGCCGAAGATGATCAAGATGATCACCAGGATTACCAACAGCTCAGGCATGCCTATACCGAACATGGTTCTATCCCTTCTTGCAGGATTTTATTGGTTGTATTCATAAATCATTGGTACGGAATTGTCAAACGCTACTTATCAGAGGCCAGTTGCCTCATTAAAAGCGGAGGCCAAAATATCCCTGTAATAATTTTGCTTGACAGGCAAGAATTTGGATGAATATAATCCCCACCATAATAGTAGCATTGGTAGAGATGGAAACGGGAATATCCGATGAAACTGTCAACTGGGGGAAGATACGGGGTAGGCTGATGATGGAGCCGGCTCTCCATAATACTCCGACCCACCGAAAATAATATCTTATCCAAATACATTACAAATGTGACTCTCCCCGGTTTCAACCGGGCTCATGGGGATAGAATTTATTATTAAGATCTTAAATACCAAGCAAAAGGGTGAAGAAAAGTAGGTCGGCAAATATATGGAAAGGAGGGAGATTGCAGATCGCTTGGTGGCTTGAAAGGTTCTTTTTACTTCTAACCTAAAAATTCCTTAACCATCGGAAAGGAGAAGGGAAATGAGCAAGGAAATCAGTCGGAGGACGTTCATCGAGGACGTGGCCAAATACTGCGGGGCGGGAATGGCCGCCGTGGGCCTCGTCGGCGTGACAACCAAGGCCCACGCAGTGGCCGACCTGGACACGCCGGCCCATGAAGGCGTCTGGAGGATGCGCGACACCCAGTTGATGCAGTACGGAGAATTTATCAAGAATGCCCCCCTTCCCAAGGATTATTTTGAAAAGCCGGCGGATAAACTGGTAAACGGAGGGGCCCCGGTCAACTGGAGTCATCTTCACCCCAATTATTATGCGGACGGGAGCAGATCCCTCGTCGGGCTGATTATGGCCACAGAGCTGGATAAAGATCTGAAAGGGGATATCAAGAAAGCCATGAAGCTCATCGGCGGCTTTGAGAAGTCCCTAAAAAAATCGGACAAGATTCTCATCAAGCCCAACATGAACACCGGCGACCCCTGGCCGCAGGGCGGCACCGACGCCGCGTTCCTGAAGGCCCTGATTTCCGTCATGAAGGATGAAGGGTACAACAATGTGACCGTGGCCGATACCTGCGGGCCCTGGGGGCCGACCGACCGGGTGATCAAAAAGCTGGGGCTTGACGTGGCCTGCAAGGAAACCGACACCCCGATCAAGACCTGGGAGCAGGAAAAGTGGATGAACATCCGCAATGACAAGGCTGAATACCTGGGCCGAATGGGTGGTGGAGACGGCACGGTGGCCTACCCCGAAGATCTCAGGAATTACGACAAGATCATCTACACCCCGGTCATGAAAACCCACTTCCTCGGGGGAATCACCATGGCCTTGAAGCTCTCCGTGGGAATCCTTCACCGGGCCGACCGCGGAGGACAGCTCCACAATTTCAACCACCTCTTCGTGGCCGAGCAGGCGGCGGAAATCAACCTGCCCTCCCGGCCGGATCTGATCATCATGGACGGAAGACGCTCGCTCATCAGCGGCGGTCCTTCCCATGGCGAGCAGGTCAAACCGGGCGTGATCCTGGCCTGCGGCGACCAGGTGGCCAATGATGTCATGGGCATCCGGATTATCCAGGAATGGTACCCGAACATGGCCGCCAACAAAATCGGCATGTATGCCTGGAACCAGAAGCAGATCGCCCAAGCAGTCAAGGTCGGCGTGGGATACGCGAAAAAGCAGGACGATATCAAATTGATCCTGGGTTAATTCTTCCATGACGGCAATGGGGGAGAACTGTAAAGAGGAGGGAGAAAAGCTTATGGGTTCTGAAGAAATGAACAGAAGGAAGTTCATCGGGAACGTGGCCAAGTACTGCGGAGCCAGTATTGCGGCCTTTGGCTTGATGACCCCCGGAAAAGCTCATGCGGTTGCTGATCTGGATTCCCCGGCTCACGATGGGGTTTGGCGGATGAGGGACTCGGCCATCCTGCAAAGCGCGGAGTGGAGGAAAAATTCGCCCCTTCCCAAGGATTATTTTGACCGGAAGCCTGAACATTTCATCAACGACGGAAAACCGGTTGAATGGTCTCACCTTCATGAAAACTGGTATGCGGAGGGGGGGAAATCTCTGGTTGGCCTCGTCATGGCCACCCCGCTGGATAAGGACCTGAAGGGGGACATCCGCAAGGCGGTCAGGCTCGTCGGAGGATTCCAGAAATCCTTGAAAAAAACCGACAAAATCCTCATCAAGCCGAATATGAATTCGGTGCACGAGTGGCCGGGAGGCGGGACCGACGCGGCTTTTCTGGAAGCCCTGATCCTCCTTCTCAAAGAGGATGGGTATGAAAACATCTCCGTGGCCGACACCTGCGGGCCCTGGGGCCCGACTTCCCGCGTGGCCAAGGCCCTCGGAATCGAAGGGGTGTGCAGCAGTACCAAGACCACCCTTCAGGACTGGGAGAATTTGAAATGGATGAACATCCGTAACGCCCAGGCCGAGTTTCTCGGGAAATTCGGCGGCGGAGACGGCACGGTGGGCTATCCGGAAGACCTGAGAAATTATGACAAGATCATCTACACCCCGGTGATGAAGACCCATTACCTCGGGGGGATCACCATGAGTCTGAAGCTTTCCGTGGGGATGCTGTATCGGCCTGACCGCCCCGCGCAGCTCCATACCTTCAACCATCTTTTCGTCCCCCAGGCGGCGGCGGAGATCAACCTTCCGGTCCGGCCGGACCTGATCATCATGGACGGCAGAAGGTCTTTCGTCAGCGGCGGGCCATCCCACGGCGAACAGGTGAAACCGGGGATGATCGTCGTTTCCGGAGATCAGGTGGCCTGTGATGTCATGGGGCTCAACATCCTTCAGGAGTGGTATCCGAATTTGGCCCAGAACAAGATCACCATGTACCCCTGGTACCAGAAACAGGTTCGCCAGGCCGTGAAAGTCGGCGTGGGATATGCGAAAAAAGAGGAAGATCTCAAGCTCGTGCTGGCGTGAAGGCAAGTTCGTGGGGGCGATCAGGCACATGCTTCGCTTGATCGCCCCTACGTATTTTGACTGACCCGAAACTCAAATTGAGACCTTTGAATTTCTGCCCAAACTTGGTAAATTGTCATTCCTGCGGAAGCAGGAATCCCGTCATCTCCGCGGCTTCATGGATTCCCGCTTTCGCGGGAATGACAAAGAGGGCAGATTTTCAAAGCTCTCAAATTGAAGATAGTAGGCCCTCTGACTTTTATATCCGCGAGAACACGGAGACTCCCTGATGAAGAAAACTGCTCTTATTTTTTCCGTCCTGACATTCGCCATTTTTCTGATTGTTCCAGGGGAATCCCCCTCGCAGAGTTCGACCTTCGCCGATTTTAAGGTTGATGCCCTGTACCGGGCAGCGAAGGTGTCCTGGAAAACAGCCGGAGACCCAAAAGGCGAAATGACCATACAGATCATGCGGGCGGATACGTTCGAAGACGGACCCTATCAGGAAGCTGGGGTGGTCAAGATCGCCCCGGGGAAGAGCAGCTACGAATTTATCGACAAGGGCATGGGGGCCGAAGCCAAATATTACTATAAGCTCATCGTTAAAGAAACGAATGAATCCATCGGCCCCAAACCCACGAGGCCGTTCTTCTCTCCTCCGGCAACATAGAAATATGGAAATGCGGATCGGGGAATCAGGAATTCTCAATCATCCCTTTTGCAGTGGCGACCGGCCGGTCGCCGTGTACCTGAAAGACGGGGAATCGGGAGAATAGGGTCAATGCCCCAGGAAGTTAACCGACGCACGTTTCTGAAAGGCATCACCGTCGGGGCTTTTGGCCTTGGAAGCGTGGTCGCCGTCGGAAACCTGCTGGAAATCCTTACCTTCCCCAACGGTCAGAAGGTGGCTCTGGCCAAGATGGTCATCCTGGCGGACAAATCCATCTGCTCGGGGTGCCGGGTCTGCGAGATCGTCTGCGCCAATTTCAACAGCGGCGGCCGCAACTCCCCTTCCCTTTCGCGGATCATTATGGAAAAGGAAGTCATCGGAGGGGATTACCAGCCCAAGGTGTGCCACCAATGCGCGGACCCGCCCTGCCTCAAAGCCTGTCCGGTAACGGCTTTGCAAGTAGAGAAGCAGCGGGGAACCTATGCCCGGATTATCGACGAGCGGGCGTGCATCGGCTGCCAGAAATGCATCGAGGCCTGCAAACAGCACTTTCGGCCCGCGCGCCCGAGGTATGACGCTCAGATGCACCGTTCGGTCAAGTGTCATCTTTGCTTCGGAGAGCCCCAGTGCGTGAAGTACTGCCCCCTCGGGGTGCTCCGGATGGAAAAGTCGGATAAGGGATTGATGGTTGGATATCCCATCATCCAGGAAGATTAAATTTTTTATGAAACCGCAAGGCGGATGGGTTGGGAAAATACTTCGCGTCGATCTGACTTCGGGGAAGATCTCCGAGCAGTCCACCTATGATTACGTCCCCAGGTTTATCGGCGGAAGAGGTCTGGGAGCCAAGATCTGCTGGGACGAGGTCCCTCCGGAAGTCGGGGCCTTTGACCCGGAAAACCGATTGATCCTGGCCACCGGACCCATCCAGGGGACCCTGGCCCCCACCTCCGGAAGATTCATGGTCTTGGGAAAAGCGCCGCAGACCGGGCCGGTCGAATCTTTCTGCCGTTCGGGTGTGGGAGGGCACTTTGCCCCCGAACTGAAGTGGGCCGGCTACGACGCAGTCGTTATCCAAGGCAAAGCCCCCAAACCCGTCTATCTCTGGATTACCGACCACAAAGCCGAAATCCTCGACGCCGCCCGCCTCTGGGGACTCGACACGTACCGGACCCAGCAGATGATCTGGAAGCTCCACGGCCCCAAGACCCGCGTCATGGTCATCGGCCGGGCCGGAGAAACGATGTCCCGCATTGCCTGCATCCTGACCGACACCGGAGATGCCTCGGGCCAGGGCGGATTCGGCGGGGTCATGGGTTCCAAGAACCTGAAGGCCGTCGCGGTCCGCGGAACCGGGACGGTAAACGTGGCCCGACCCAAAGATTTGATGGAAATCACCCATCACGTTCAGAAACTCTTTTCCCGCAAGTCCCTGCGAAGCGACCCCTACCAGCCGGAAGAGAAAAATTTCAAGTATAATATCTGGGGCGGCGGGTACGGGAGAGGAAGTTTGTCCCTCCTTCCGGGAGAACTCCTCGACCTATGCAACAACCCCTCCTCGGGTTACTCCCAGACCCCGGACGGGTGCTTCGCCTGCCCGGTCTCCTGCCGGTCCCGGGTGAAAGGGCCGGATATCACTCCCGGCGTGGCCTTCTGCGCTCAGTCCTACATGTATCTGGAGTCCATGGTCCACCAGCCGGAAAAAGGCTACAGCAAAGTGACCTGGCAGGCGGCCAAGCTGGCCGACCTCTACGGGATCAACGCCTACGAACTCATGGCCATCATCCCCTGGCTGTCCGATTGCTTCCGGGGAAAATTGATAACTGAAGAAGATGTCGGTCTGCCGATGAAAGAGGTCGGCTCCTGGGACTTCATCGACAAGCTCCTCCATAAAATAGCCAACCGGGAAGGGATCGGGGACCTTCTCGCCGAAGGGGGACAACGGGCCGCGGCCAGGCTGGGCGGGAAGGCCGAAAAACTTTCCCACATGTATTATCCCCGGGCGGGAAAATTCGCCGGGTACCGGGAACACTGGGTTTACCTGGGCGGGTTCCCCACCGGGTACGCAGTTCCTCAACTGGCCCTCATGTGGGTGCTGGACAACCGGGACGCCCTGGTCTCCCATAGTTACATCTCCACGCTCTGGGGAGCTGCCTTCGCCGTCGGTCAGAATGCCCTTACGGCGGTTCCCGAGAAAATCATCCCCGTCCTGAAGCCGGTGATGAAAGCCGCTTACGGATCAGCAGAGGCCGCTGAATTTGTGCAGCCGGACGGGAAAAATCTCAATTGGAAATGGGCCGCCCCCGTGGTGAAGCGGTATCATGAACATTCTCTCCTAAAGGACAGTTACATCCTGTGCGATATTCTCTTCCCCTTCCTCTTCAATGCCAACACCCCCGACCATGTGGGCGATCCGACGCTTGAATCCCGTATCTTCTCCGCCGTCACCGGAATGGAAATGAATGTGGAGGATTCCTACAAGATCGGAGAGATGATCAACACCCTGGAAAGAGCGCTGGCGGCTCGGGACGGGCGTACCCGCAAGGATGACAATCTCCATGATATCTATTTTGAAAAGGAAGATGCGGGGGGGCGGAAATACAAACGGGAAGACCTGGAGCGTGCCAAAAGCGACTACTACCGGCTGATGGGCTGGGATGTGAAAAACGGAATCCCCACAAGACCTGCGCTGGAAAAGCTGGGGTTGAAGGAAGTAGCGGACGGGTTGGAGAAAAGAGGAATTATAAAGAGGTAATATGGCGGCGCGCTATGTGCGCCTTCTTTGGTTCAGAGTCATGATCGATAAGGAATTCCTTGGATGAGCGAGTCTTTCTCCCTGCCGGTCTTCACCATGACTGATTACCACCTTTACCGGGTGGACGACCGGATTTTCTACGTG
>Ga0208566_1002157_pt1 | contig 10724 bp, 8 predicted proteins | sample PL_2010_150m_FD_184159 | JGI IMG/M metagenome (GOLD analysis project Ga0208566, IMG submission 184159) | Freshwater microbial communities from Powell Lake, British Columbia, Canada to study Microbial Dark Matter (Phase II) - PL_2010_150m... | ecosystem: Environmental > Aquatic > Freshwater > Lake...
ATATAGACCTTGCAATGCACGCGAGAGCGCCGGAACTGCCTTTTTCTCGCTATAAAGATCCGATGCCTGTTCAACGGTTAAACCCTTTTCGAAAGCGTTAGGGTCATAAGTTGGATAAGACGCGATGGCAAGTATCTGACCGTTTCTAACATCCATAACAACGGCCGCCCCTGAATCAGATGTGTAGCCATTTGCCCGTCCGCGTTTTACGGCATCGGCTAATGCAACTTCTACCGCCGCTTGCAGGCGAACATCTAGAGATGTCACCAGATGATTACCTGGGATTGGAGCAGTATTTTTGCCTTGAGATGTAATCGCCTCTTTACGATCAACAATTAAGGTTCGAATCCCCGGTGTTCCGCGCAAATACTCATCATAGGTAATCTCCAGTCCTGACTTACCAATTGATTCGCTTCGGAAATACTGCTTGCCATCTTCTCCGGCGAGATCGCTCTCAGTCAATGGACCGACATAACCGAGAACGTGAGCGCCATTTACTCCAACTATTCCTGGATAGTTTCGAATCGCTACTGGCTGAGCATCTACTCCAGGAAATTGATCTGAGCGCTCAACAATCTGCAAGGCAATATCTGGTTCGGCCTCTTTAGTAATAGGAATCGGTTGGTAGCGTGAACCTGTCCAGCACCCTGCTCTTTGACCTGTGGGGAGCTCTCCACAGAGACGAGTATTTCGATAGATATCGCTATAGCGAAGTTTTAATAATTTACTCAATCGAGTCATCACTGCGACGCCTTTATCAGGCTGCTTATCAATGGCGATTCGATCAATAGTGATTGCAAGACCCACCTTATTAAGGGCTAATGGCACCCCTGATGAATCGACAATCAAGCCTCGATTGGCAGGAGATACAACATCACGGCTCTGAATACTCAACGCCGCATCACGATACTTTGGTCCGGCAGCAATTTGTAGATAAAACAACCGTCCAAAAAGTGCGACCATGAGTGAAATGATTAATATCTGTACAACAAGTAAATTTAAGCGCGAGCGTTGGTTCATATTGCCGACCGCGTATTAAACGCTAATGCATGAAGGCGAGAAAAAATCGGTAGAAAGATTGGAGTTGCAACCATACTCCACAGGGATATTCCACATATCGTAATCAAGATTTGAGCAAAGCTACCTGATTGCACTCCTAGTAAAGCTCCAGTCACGACATATGCAAGCTCAACAAAAAATACGGCGCTCGTCGTAAAGAGAGTGAAACCTAAAGGGTTGCCGTACAAACTCTCGTTGCCCGAACCAAAATATGAAACTGCATAACACGCCGCAACCATCAAAAGTGTCCACTGACCTATTGGCCCACTAGAACTGCCAGAAAGATCCATTAATAACCCGGCCGTGAAACCGCCAAAGGCTGCGATCTCTGGAGAGCTCAATACCGCCCATACAAGTGTAAAGATAAGCAGAAGCGAGAAACCTCCGCCGGGAAGACGAAACTGGTTTACCAACGATTCCTGAACGATATAAATAATTAGAAATATTGGCAGAGAGATTGAAATCTGTCGCGTAATCATTGGAGATTAATTCGTTGGAGTAGGTGATGGAGTGATGTAAATCGTAACGGTGGGAATCGGTGTTGGCTGCGGCTTTGCGGGTACCAGTGAATCTCCTGGATTAACGACCGGTGCCCCAACCACAACTGCAACGACTCCTAAGTTTGCAAAATTTGTATAGAGATGAACCGTTGCGCTCTGTGCAATTGAACCGGCAGAGTTATCAACTGCAGTTACATAACCCACAGGCACTCCGGGAACAAAGGGGCGATTAGCGATGCTGCCGCGAGAGAGTAGAACATCTCCCACCTTCACGTCGGTGAGATTATCGATTAACTGCAGCCCCGCTGAGCGATTTCCGCGCCCAGAAAGGATGCCGATCTGCTGGCTCCCTGCGATACGAATACCTATTCGAAATGATGGATCGGTAGCCAATGAAATAAGTGCTGTGTTGGGGTAAACATCTTTTACGACGCCAGCGATTCCAGTCTCTGAAAGAACTGTCATGTTCTTCTTTATTCCGGCATTTGATCCAGCGTCAATTGTTATTGTCTGAGAAAAAGACTGGCTAGAGCCTTGGCTTATGACTCGAGCATTTATGACTTTGTATTGGGCAGTGCCTGCCAAATTCAAAATATTTTTCAACTGCCCCAATTGCGCATCGGCATTTTTGCGTTTAATCAGGTCGGCTCTTAGTTTGGCATTATCTACTCGTAATTTTTCAATCTGATTGCGTGTTCGACCCAAGTGCGTTACATCGGAAAAGAAATCCTTGATTGGATTTAAAACAACACTGCCAGCCTTTTGAAATGGCGAGAGAACTGTCTGAGTACCTTGCCGAGCGCCTTCAAGAACACCGACTCCGCGCAGATCAAGAGTGATAAGAAAGAGCGCAGTAACGATGAGAATGATCAAGAGCAGACGACTATGCCCCTCACCGGTTCTACGCATCTCTTAAAGGCTCCTAACGGCGTGGTTCGGAGATTAAGACCTTCTCTAAGGCTTCAAACTCTTCGATGCACTTACCGGAGCCTTCAACTACTGCATCTAGTGGGCGCTCTGCAACGTGAATTGGCATGCCAGTCTCTTTGCGCAAGCGCTCATCAAGACCCTTTAGTAACGCACCGCCGCCAGTTAATACAATTCCGCGATCCATAAGATCTGATGCAAGCTCAGGTGGAGTCTTATCGAGCGTGCTCTTTACCGCATTAACAATGGCGTTAACAGGCTCTTCGATAGCTTTGCGAATCTCTGCAGCTGAAACAACGATTGTCTTTGGCAGACCCGTTGCTAAGTCGCGTCCGCGAATCTCAGCATCGTTCTCTCCTGCTAGAGGATAGGCCGAACCAATTGCCATCTTGATCTCTTCTGCTGTGCGCTCGCCCAAAAGTAGCGAGAATTCACGCTTAACCCAGCTAATAATCGATTGATCAAGCTCATCGCCACCAACGCGAATTGAAAGAGAGCAGACAATTCCGCCTAGAGAAATAACTGCAACCTCGGTAGTACCGCCACCAATATCGACGACCATGTTTCCAGTTGGTTCGTGGATTGGAAGTCCAGCACCAATGGCCGCAGCCATTGGCTCTTCAATAATATAAACCTTGCGGGCACCGGCTGCATATGCAGCATCTTTAACTGCGCGCTGTTCTACACCAGTGATACCTGATGGAACGCAGACGACGATACGTGGCTTAGCCAAGTAGCGACGACGGTGAACCTTTTGAATGAAGTAACGGAGCATTCGCTCGGTAGTTTCAAAGTCTGCGATAACTCCATCCTTAAGCGGACGGATTGCGACAATATTTCCAGGAGTACGGCCAATCATCTTCTTGGCCTCTAGACCAACGGCCAAAATTCCGCCTGTATCTTGGTTGACTGCAACAACTGATGGCTCGTTCAAAACAATGCCACGCCCGCGTACATAAACAAGCGTGTTTGCAGTTCCGAGGTCAACGGCCATGTCACGGCCGATAAACGACATTCTGTTTTGTGAGCTCATACTTTTATACTCCTTGATTATTTAGGGAAGAAAATTTCAATTTCGCGCGCAGCTGACTCGGGTGAATCTGAACCATGCACAATATTCTGTACAACTTTGGTGCCTTGATCACGCGCTAGATCTCCACGAATTGTTCCAGGTGCTGCAACTGTTGGATCAGTTACTCCGGCAAGTGAGCGGAAACCTTCGATTACACGATTACCCGATGCGACGATGGCAACTATTGGACCAGACATCATGAACTCAACGAGTGGTTCATAAAATGGCTTACCGACATGTTCTGCGTAGTGTCGCTCAAGTAAGGCGCGATCTGCATTCATCATTCTTAGAGCTTCAATTGAGTAGCCCTTAGTCTCAACACGGGAAATAACTTCGCCTACTAAGCCGCGACGGACGCCATCTGGCTTTACCAGGATCAGTGTTTTCTCAATGTTCACTGGCCTAGTGTATTAGGCCTTTTCGACTTGGGAAGCCAGGTGGGCGGCGCGAGCGGCCTCACCCTTACGTCCCACAATGATGGCCGCGGCCCACAGGCCGATAAAAATCACCCCTACGATGAAAAAAGATGGGACGAAAAAGCCAAAGGCGATCATGAAAATCTGCAGTATGGAGCCGACGTAGAAACCTGAACGTCGCTTGAGAAGACCGGCCGTTAGAAATAAGAGAAGGGAGATTATTGAGCCGTAGATGACTGCGGCATTGGATTGATCTTTGATTGCCAGCAGGATTGCAAAGCCCAAAGTCAGTGACTCCATTACTAAGACCGAAGCTCCAAGAACTCTCATCGGGCAAACTTCTTTCGCAAATAACTTCTAGCCTCACCTACGGTAACGACCGAGCCAGTCACGATGATGCCGATTGTGTCCTCACTCAACGGGCGAGTTGCATCGGTAACTGCGCGATCTAGAGCTGTAGCTAAATCGCCTACTTCAAATACGCGATCAACTCCAAAAATCTTCGAGGCTATTTTTTCTAGCTCGCTCGAACTCATTGCGCGGGTCGATGAGCTCGAAGTCACGATGACATGATCAGCGATAGGTTCTAGCTCGAGCAGGATTCCTTGCGCATCTTTATCGCCAAATACACCAACAACTGCCACGATTTCATCGAAGTTAAACTCATTAGCCAACGTATCGGCAAGTGCCTTTGCCCCGTGGGGATTGTGAGCGGCATCCAGAATAATTGTTGGATCTCGATGGACTACTTCACAGCGTCCAGGAGAGGTGACTGCGGCAAAGCCGGCTCGCACTGCCTCGATATCTAAGGGCTGATCACCAAAGAAAGCCTCAACGGCAACGAGCGCACTCGCTGCATTGGCCGCCTGATGCTTTCCATGAAGAGGTAAGAAAATATCATCGTAAGTGTCGTGAAGCCCAGCGATAGTTATCAGCTGGCCGCCGACGGCAACTGCCCGTGATGTGATTGAGTACTCAATTCCTTCGCGAACAACATCGGCGCCGACTTCGGCGGCCTTTCGGATTAACTCTTTGGCAGCCTCTGGCTCTTGCTGCGCAAGAACGATAAAGCCACCCTCCTTAATGATTCCCGCCTTTGTTGCTGCAATCTCATGAAGTGTGTGTCCTAAGTACTCCATATGGTCAAAGCCAATAGGCATAAGTACCGAGACATCGGCTTCAACAACATTTGTTGCATCCCATTCCCCGCCCATACCCACTTCAATAACGGCAACATCTACGGGGTGCTCAGCAAAGGCTACAAAACCAAGTGCAGTAACAGCTTCAAAGAAAGATATTGGATGCTCGAATTTACTATCCATTAAATCTAAGTACGCAGCGATATCGTTATAGGCAAATATTAAATCTTTAGGATCAATCGGCTGCCCATTTATTGCAATTCGTTCACGATAGGTTTCAAGGTGAGGGCTAGTAAATCGGCCAGTACGCAGACCATGGGCAAATAAAAGCGAGTCAATCATGCGCGAAGTTGTGGTCTTTCCATTGGTGCCACCAACGTGAATCGTTGGATAGGTTAATTGTGGAGAGCCCAAAATATCTACGAGTGCTGCGATGCGCTCAGTAGTAGGTGCAATTCGAGTTTCAGGCCAGCGTGCAAGAAGCGCCTGCTCTATTGCATCTACACGCTCTTGGTCATCGGGAGAGATAATCATGAGCGTGGCAGTTGCGCTAACTGCGCAGTAATTCGTTCAATATCGGCAGATGTCTTCTCCAGGCGATCACGGATTTCAACTACTACTGCATCAGGTGCCTTGGCCATAAACCCCTGGTTATTTAACTTAACTTCTGCCGTCTGCTTATCTTTTTGAGCCGTCGCAAGATCCTTTTCAAGACGGGCACGCTCTGCGACAACATCAATCGAGCCAGTTAAATCAAACTCAACTTTTACACTACCAATTTCACAGTGCGCACTTGGGGTTATATCTCCAAGTTCAAGTCGAAGAACATATGCCATCGCTCCGGCATAATCATTGATGTGTGCCGGTGCGCTAAAGCGTGCAGGAATCTTCTGTGAGGTTTTAATTCCTTGATCGTTACGGAATCGGCGCACATCGGTAATAATCTCTTGCAGTTCACCTATCAACTTCTCTGACTTCTTATCAACATGATCAGCCTTTGCAACTGGCCACTCGGCGATAACTAAGGACTCTCCCCCAGTCAGCGCTGTCCACATCGTTTCAGTAATGAATGGCATTATCGGGTGCATCAAACGAAATAGTTGATCTAGAACAAAACCTAGTACGCGCTTTGTTGATTCGGCATCCCCAGATGAAAAACTCTCTTTTGAAAGCTCTAAGTACCAGTCACACAAATCATCCCAAGCGAAGTGATACATGAGTTCGCAGGCACGGGCAAACTCATACTGCTCAAGAAGTGAATCAACCTCTGAAATTGTTTCGGATAGTCGACTCAGGATCCACTTATCGATGGCGTTAAGTGAGGCAAGCTCTGGCAATTCACCTTCAACGGTTGCGCCATTCATCATTGCAAAACGGGTGGCATTCCAGAGCTTTGTTGCAAAGTTACGGGATCCGCCGATCCAGTCTTCGGCAATGGCTTGATCTTTTCCTGGGTTGGCACCGCGCGCCAAGGTAAATCGAAGTGCATCAGCGCCGTACTTCTCCATAAATTCAATTGGATCAACGGTATTGCCCTTTGATTTCGACATCTTCTTACCGAATTGATCGCGTACTAAACCGTGGAGTGCGATGGTGTGAAAGGGCTGCACGCCATCCATTGCAAATAGACCAAACATCATCATGCGGGCAACCCAGAAGAACAAGATGTCATAGCCGGTTACCAAGACAGAGGTTGGGTAGAACTTCTTTAAATCTTCGCTTTGTGCTGGCCATCCCAAGGTTGAAAATGGCCATAGAGCCGATGAGAACCATGTATCTAAAACATCTGGATCTTGCGTGTAGCCAGCTGGCTCACTTTCTCCAGGGCCAACAACAACAACTTCATCGTTAGGTCCATACCAAACTGGAATGCGATGACCCCACCACAGTTGGCGCGATATGCACCAGTCATGCATGTTGTCGATCCAATCGAAATATCGTGGAGCTAACTCTTCAGGTTCAATTTTTACGCGGCCATCGCGAACGGCGTCCCCTGCCGCCTTTGCAAGAGGTGCGACTTTTACAAACCATTGCTTTGATAGACGTGGTTCAACAGTTGTATCGCAACGTGAACAGTGACCGACGGCGTGAATATAAGGGCGCTTTTCATCCATGATGCGTCCCTCACTGCGAAGGGCTTCAACAACTGCTTTACGGGCATCAAATCTATCCATGCCATCAAAGCGAGTTCCTGAGCCATCCATAACGCCGTGTTCATTCATAATGACAACAAATGGAATGTTATGGCGCATCGCCATTTCGAAGTCATTTGGATCATGTGCCGCAGTTACTTTCACGGCACCAGTTCCAAAATCCATTTCCACTAATTCATCGGCGATAATTGGAATATATCGATTAGCAAGTGGAAGCAAGACTAGTTTGCCAATCATATCCTTGTAGCGTGCATCATCCGGGTGAACTGCAACTGCTCCATCACCGAGCATTGTTTCAGCGCGCGTGGTTGCAACGGTAATTTGAATATCACCTTCACCGTAACGAACTTGTACAAACTCACCGGCATCATCATGATGCTCTACTTCTATATCTGAAAGCGCCGTCAAGCAGCGTGGACACCAATTGATGATGCGCTCAGCACGGTAGATCAAACCTTGGTCAAATAACTTCTTAAAGATTGTCAGCACAGCCGTTGAAAGACCTGCATCCATTGTGAAAGCCTCGCGCGACCAATCAACGCTATCTCCCAAGCGGCGCATCTGATCTAAAATCGCTCCGCCTGATTCAGATTTCCACTCCCAAACTTTCTTAACAAAATCTTCGCGCCCTAGGTCATGGCGACTTAAGCCTTGCGCAGCCAACTGTTTTTCAACAACATTTTGAGTAGCAATTCCGGCGTGATCCATTCCAGGCAGCCACAACGCTTCAAAGCCTTTCATGCGTTTCATGCGCATGAGCGTGTCCTGAAGTGTGTGATCTAAGGCGTGACCAATATGCAAAGAGCCAGTGACATTTGGTGGCGGGATAACGATTGTGAATGGCGGCTTTGCTGATGTCGCATCTGCTGTGAAATATCCAGCGGCAACCCACTTTTCATACAGGGGCGCTTCGATATCAGCTGGTGAAAAGCTGGAAGCTAGTTCGCGGGACATGAGGAGCAGTCTAGATTATGCGCTCTTCTCCTCTTGACCCTTTTGGCCACGTGAGCGCTTTGGAATATCGCCTGTATGAAGGATGAATTCAGGTTGGGCTCCAGTATCTATGCAATCTTTAGTGACCAGAACCTTTGCTATATCGCCGCGGCTTGGCACGTCATACATCACAGATAACAGGACGGACTCCATAATCGCGCGAAGTCCACGGGCACCCGTTCCACGGATTAACGCCAAATCTGCGATCGCATCGAGTGCTTCGATCGAAAATTCAAGTTCGACATTATCTAAATCAAAGAGTCTTTGATACTGCTTCACGAGGGCATTTTTTGGCTCAGTCAGGATTTGCATCAATGCGCCCTTGTCTAAGTTCTCTACGCTCGTTAGAACTGGAAGTCGACCAATAAATTCGGGGATCATTCCAAACTTTAGTAAATCCTCTGGCATAACATCGGCAAAGATATCTCGTCGATTCTTAGCTGCAGCATCCTGCAAGGTCGCATTAAAGCCAACGCCTGCTTTGCCGCTGCGTGATTCAATAATCTTTTCAAGCCCAGAGAAAGCTCCTCCAACAATGAATAAGACGTTTGTTGTGTCGATCTGAATGAACTCTTGGTGTGGATGTTTGCGTCCGCCCTGAGGTGGAACTGATGCAACTGTTCCTTCGAGAATCTTAAGCAGAGCCTGTTGGACACCTTCACCCGATACATCGCGAGTGATAGATGGATTTTCAGATTTGCGTGCAACTTTATCGATCTCATCGATATAGATAATTCCGGTCTCAGCCTTTTTAACATCGTAATCTGCGGCCTGAAGGAGCTTGAGCAAAATGTTTTCTACATCTTCGCCGACATATCCAGCTTCGGTAAGCGCAGTTGCATCGGCGATGGCAAATGGCACATTGAGCATGCGCGCCAAAGTCTGAGCCATAAGTGTCTTGCCGCAACCGGTAGGACCAAGTAATAAAATATTAGATTTTGCTAATTCGATTGAATCTTCACGATGGCCGCCTTGTACGCGCTTGTAGTGGTTATAGACGGCAACTGATAGTGATTTTTTAGCGCGATCTTGACCGATTACATATTGATCGAGGAATTCAAATATCTCTTGTGGCTTTGGAAGTTCCGCTAATCCAAGTGAGTTTGCCTCTGAGAGCTCTTCAACAATAATCTCATTACAGAGCTCGATGCACTCGTCGCAGATATAGACGCCAGGGCCGGCAATAAGCTTCTTAACCTGCTTCTGAGTTTTACCGCAGAAAGAACATTTGAGCAGGTCGCTAGTTTCGCCGATTCTTGTCATGGGCAAAGTTTAGATTCTCAAGGCTTTTTTCGCTCGGGTATTTAAGCCTGTAACTGTTCGCCGTAAGAATAATTACGTATTTTTCGCAGGTGTTACGAAGTCTTTAACACCTGGAATCCGCAAAACCGCCAAACAGATAATCACATGAAAAATCGAGGCGCCAATCAACAACTGCTTCTCCCCAAAAAACGAAACAGCTGGACCAACCAAGGCCATGCCCAGAGGCATTAAACCTGCCGAACCCATGTGATCGATACTGAATACGCGGCCCTGCAATTCTCGCGGTACTTCGCGTTGAATCGCCGATGCCCAAAAAGCCTCCCACGGACCGACCGAAAAACCCGCAAACAAATATGCAACGACAATAAATGTCTCTGACATTGGAAAGGCTAAAGCGAGCGTCGTGATGACCAAGAGCATCCATACCAGGACTGAAAACTGACCCTGATGTTTAATCTTAAGTTTGACGCAGGCGATTGCCGAGATTATTCCACCGACTGAAAAGGCTGCGGCCGATAATGCAAAAGTTGTGTTGTTCCCAAACTCTCGTCTTGTAATGACAGGCAAAAGTACTGACTCTGCAGCCAGGATCACCATCAACTGCACGGAGACCATTGCAATCATGGCGCCAATCCACGGTATATCGCGGACAGTGCGCAGGCCTTCGCGCATTTCCACCATGAATGGCTCTTGTGGTTTTTTATCGCTATTCATGTCCTCTTTAATTTGATTAAGGAAGATAGTTCCGATTGCGAAGGCGATCGCAGTGAAGAGAAATGTAAGTCGGCCTCCAATTAAAAATACGGAGACTCCGCCAATGCCAGGGCCGATAATCGTTGCAGTTTTAACTACGATTCCACGCGCAACATTTCCTGCCGGCAATTTCTCATCAGGCAAGAGTGAGGGCATGATCGCACCTGCTGATGCTGCGCCAAAGGCATCGCCAACACCCATCAAGAAAACGGCAAGGGCCAACCAAAAATGCGGAAGTTGAGGCGCGGAAACAAAGACCATCGCCAAGACAATTCCGGCGCGCGATAAGTCGGCAATAATCATTACCTGTTTGCGAGGTAGGCGGTCCGACCAGACTCCGGCAAAGGGTGCAAAGAGAACGCCTGACAAAACACGTGCTCCGAGAATTAATCCAAGAGAGGTTGCAGTACCGCCGGCATCTAGAACTGTTACTGCAAGTGCAATCGGAA
>Ga0208566_1002160_pt1 | contig 10711 bp, 16 predicted proteins | sample PL_2010_150m_FD_184159 | JGI IMG/M metagenome (GOLD analysis project Ga0208566, IMG submission 184159) | Freshwater microbial communities from Powell Lake, British Columbia, Canada to study Microbial Dark Matter (Phase II) - PL_2010_150m... | ecosystem: Environmental > Aquatic > Freshwater >...
CGTTGTTTGCTTATGCCAACGATTTTTTAGCTTGAACAACGAAGGGAGACAAGAACATGTCTAAGCTCACCGCCGCCTTGGTCGCCGTTGTATTCGCAACTGGCACCGCTATAGGCACTCCCGCATGGGCAGAACGGGGGGATTTTTACTCTGGTCGCGGCCATCCTGTAAATCACTTCCCTGCTAGCAGTCATAGCAACCACGGGGGTGACGGATGGCTCCTCGGCCTTGGTCTTCTTGCGGGTACAGCTATCCTCTTGGCAGCCAACGAACCCAGACCAGTGGTTTCTTCACCGCCTGTTGTCGTTTATTCAAGCAGACCGGCAATCTATCTACCACCAGCACCATCTGAGACGGCCTATGCCAGCCCAACAAACCAGTGGTGGTATTACTGCGCGCAGCCTGCAGGATATTACCCGTATGTGAATCAATGTTCGACAGGATGGACGAAGGTTACTCCAAGACCTCCTGGCTGATGCTTAATCTGGATATACGGCAAATGATGCTGGAATGCCAAGACTACTTCCGTTGGTCACCGAACATCCAGTAACGTAGATTTTCCGCTCTGCCAAAGTTGCTCCTGGCAGACTGCTGGCAATGAGTGCACCCTACGACGTCAGAGGTTTTTCAGTGCCCGTGCCAAAGCTGCATTTGCTGCATCGGCAGTCACTGGTCCGGCCTTGAACTCAACACGTCTTCGCATCGTTTCAGAACTGTAATCTGCCCCGTACGCATCCACACCCAGGAGCGCGATCCCGTTGGGGAGCGATGGTTGTACTTCTTCGATCAGTCTGATCTCATCCTCGAGGGAAATATGTGGCGCATCGAGCAACTGTTTTCCATCCAACCAGCCTGCCTGAGCAAAACCGCCGACCACCCTGATACGCAATGGATCGATCCTGTAAAAGTGGAAATCTCCGAGCTGCATAAATCGCTCGGCCTCTGGATGAAAACGCAGATACCGGGCACTCAGCAAGGGTGACAGTTCAACTTGGTCCACATTCCCGACCAGCGAAACACGTGCGATTTCGCCACCGCCGAGTTCTCTCGCAACCAATAGGCTTGCCCGTGAATCGGCAATCAAATTTTGGGTATGTTCCGCCAGGCGTGAAATCAACATCAGTGGACGATGGTGTTCGTCGGTCGCAAAGGGAACGGATGTGGCGAATGGATAGCCGGGCACTGTCGCCGAATGCGTCGCTAGGCCAATGTCGCCAGGGGCATGCAACAGGTCGATCAGTATTTTGAGACGGGATGCCATGCAATGATTTTACGCGAAGATCGTTGGTTGATTGAGATAGCCTTGCTCAACCAATAGCGGCGTGGTCCGTTAAAGCGGCAATTCTGCCTGGGCTACAATTTCAACAGGCGCTGAGTCACAAACTCCTTGTAAGGCGCTGACTCGGACACCGAGCAAGCGCAGCTTCTTGCTCAGGGGAACGCGGCGAAGACACTCGCCCGCCGCACGCCGAATCACCAAGGGATCATCTGTGGCCATCGGTAGACTCGAATCCCGCGTCACCGTCTGGAAATCGTCGTAGCGCAACTTGATCCCGATCGTGCGACCCCGATACCCTTTCTGCTGCAGGTCGCTTGCCACGCGGGTGCAAAGGTCGGTGAATATTTCTGACAAAGCGGATCGGTCATGACGCGGATGCAGGTCCTGCTCAAAGGTGGTTTCCCGGCTGATCGACTTGGGTTCCGAGTAGGTCACCACCGGGCTCTCGTCAATGCCGCGCGCCGCATCCAGGAGCCACAAGGCGTATGTTCGCCCGAAGTTGTCTTGCAGCATGTCGGGTTCGGTATTAGCCAAGTCTCCAATGGTTACGATACCCAGGGTCGCGAGCTTGGCTGTCGCTTTCGGGCCGATGCCATTGATCTTCTTCACGGAGAGTGGCCAGATGCGGATAGGCAGGTCTTCCATGCCCAGAATCGTGATGCCGTCTGGTTTGTCCAGGTCTGAGCAGATTTTGGATAGCAGTTTGTTTGGCGTGATGCCGATCGAGCAGGACAAACCTGTTGTGGCGCGAACGGCATCCTTGAGCTTGTGCGCCAGGCTCAGTGAGTCTTCTGGTAGTTGTGTCAGATCAATATAGATCTCATCGATCCCGCGATCCTCAATCTCTGGTGCGATGGTGGCCACCGCCGTCTTGAACAACCGCGAGTAATGACGGTAAGCGTCAAAATCGACTGGCAGGAGAAACGCATCCGGTGCCAGCTTCGCCGCTTTCATCGTACCCATCCCGGAAAACACACCCAACGCGCGGGCTTCGTAGGTCGAGGTGGTTATCACGCCGCGTCCCACATAATCGCGCAAGCGCGCAAAGCGGCGCGTGCCATCAGCCTCGACGACTGGCTGTTGGGAACGGCGGCCGCCAATGACTACAGGCTGGCCACGCAGTTCCGGGTAGCGCAGCAGGTCCACCGATGCGTAGAACGCGTCCATGTCGAGATGGGCTATGCGGCGGGGTGGATCTGCCATGGGGTCTGTGCAGAATTAGGTTTTAACCCGCAATGGATCCAGCAGGGATTTCAGGCCGTTGTGATCCATTTCCTGCATCAGTGCCAACAATCGTCCAATCTCGCCCGGAGGAAAACCTTCACGGGCAAACCAGTTCAAGTAATTGCCTGGCAAATTGGCAATCACGCGTCCCTTGTATTTGCCGAAGGGCATGACTCGCGTCACCAGCAATTCCAAATCCTCTGGCTGCATTTCAATGACCTTGATTCACTGCGTGTCCAACATGCACAACAACTGCCCTGCCGCCAGTTTGTCACCAACCTTGACGAATACTTTGACCACGGTGCCCCTATGCGGTGACGGGATGTCCAGTGCCACCTTGCCTGTCTCAAGAACTATCACCTTGTCGTCGAAGTTCAGCACCTCACCTGTGCGCACATGTACCTCTGCGACGAACACTTCGCCCTGGGCACAATTGCCACAACTATCCCAGCACTCGGGAAACATCGGCATTCGGATTTCAATACGGGGCATAGCCAATAGGCGTTTCAGCCTCAATCAACAAGCCGCACCAATACCTCAAGATAACTGATCGCCGCGGGCGTTCCTTCCTTTGGCGCCCAGGGCGCGTATTCTGCTGCCGTCAATGGCAGATAGGGGCCGGCCTTGGCTTCGAAGAAAACCGTCCCGCTCTCGAGCGAAAAAACGGTGTGCCAGGTGCCATGCGCGATATCGACGCCGATACATGCTGTCCCCGGACCGAGCAGAGTCACATCCACCGGTTTCCCGTCATCAGAGAAGGTCACCAGCCCGAGCCGGCCACGGACGATCACCATGGTCTCATCTTTGTCGTCAGCCAGATGGCGATGTGGGACAACATAGGAACCGGGCTCGATGGCATTGAGCAGACGATTGCAGGGACAATCGTCGCTACCATGAAAATTTCGGTTCCTGCGCTTGCGGGAACTGGCTTGTGCTTCAGCCGTAACCGAATCGAGCATGTCCGTATCAATCAGGGTGATCATTTTATCCAGGGCTGCCCGCCCATCCTACAATTCCATCAGTCAGAGATATCATGGTGCGGAGCGTGAGCTACTTTACTTTTGCTGCTTTGAGCTCTTCATCTGAAATCACCCCGCTCAAATGTAGACGAACCAAAAGCTTCAATGGCATCGGCATACTTCTCGCAGACTCATAACGTGAGCCACCTGATTGTGTGACGCCATAGCGAGACCAGAAATCGCCCTGGTTGAGACCCAGTTGCTTACGGAAATCAGCGAGGTCTTTGGGGATGGGTTTGAGTTTTGATTTGGCTGCCATGATCCATGTTTCTCCTTTATGCAATCCATTAAGCTTTTAGATTTGCAATCATAGTCCGAACGGAAAACGTTGGGTTGCTATAGAGAGTTGATGGAACTGTCGGCACTTTTTCAGTTATCATCAAAATCTCCGCCGATCCCATTTATCAGCGCGATTCAAGGGCTTCATCGAAGCAGAAAACTTTCGTATATGCAGAAGCAAGCACCAGAGATTTTTCAACTCCCCCTCACCTCGCTGGATCTGACCGGCTTGCCGCCAAACACCGATCCAGGGTTTGAGCAAGCAGTCATTGCTCATTACGCCTTACAGTACGCGGCAAAAGGATGGAATGCGGCGGTGGTCGTGAGCGACGGAATGGTGCGAGTTGTCGCGGTACCGCAACAGGGAATTGAGCCAAAGGAGTATCTGCTTGGCCTGCTCCGCCACCGCTATATTGATGACGCTCTGCCAGGACTGGAAGCCATGTACGGCATGGTCGATGACCCCGACATCTGCTTCAACTACGGCGTAGCCCTGTCAGAGCTGGGCCGCGTCGAGGAATCGCTGGCGCCGTTGAACAAGTGTCTCAACCTCGATCCGAGCTACGACAACGCAGCTATCGCTATCGGTGTTTCACTCTCCAAACTTCAACGCTATGACGAGGCTGAGGTCGTACTCAAGGCGGCAGCAAAAATCCAGCCGGACAATGCCCTCGTCAAACAGAACCTTGCTGCGACCTTGGCTCGGGCGGGAAAGCCTGCTGAAGCCCTGCCCTACTTCCGTCAAGCCGCTTCGCTGGCGCCGGATAGTTCCGTCGCGCTGATGGCGTTGGCGCACTGCCTTGACTCGATGGATGCGCACCACAAGGAAGCATTGAAGGTCTACAAACAGGTGGTAAAGCGGTTTCCCGATTCGCAGTTCGCGGAAGAGGCCAAGCATGTATTGAATCGGGCAGGACAGGCAGATCTACGGAAGGTTGTGCGTATTCCAGACCAAACTGGACACGCATTCCACGGCAAACTGGACACTGATTCCACGCGAAACTGGACAGTGATTCCACGGCAATCTGGACAGTGATTCCACAGCAAACTGGACAGTAAAATAGCGGTTTTGTAGCACGCGGGATAACCGTGGCACCCTCGGTGGATTTTCCGAGGTCCACATGGCAAATGACAGGTTATTCATGCGCAAGATTATTGAAGTTTTACGGCTACATCATGAGGGTGGCCGGAGCCATCGCGAGATTGCTCGAATGGTCGGCACCTCACCGACGACGGTCGGCGAGATACTGCGCCGGGCGAAGCAATGTGGTCTGAGCTACCCGCTGCCGGCCGTGATGAGCGAGATGGGGCTGGAAGCGCAGCTCTATCCGCCGGCGGCGCCATCGAGCCTGGCGCGCCCCGAACCCGATTGGCCGACGGTGCATCGCGAACTGCGGCGTAAAGGCGTCACACTCGACCTGCTCTGGCAGGAACACAAAGCCGAGCACCCGGACGGTTACCGCTACAGCGGCTTCTGCGCCCACTATCGGCAGTGGGTTGGCCGGCTCCCGGTCAGCATGCGCCAGACGCACACCCCGGGTGAGAAACTGTTCGTCGACTACGCCGGCCCGACGGTACCCATAATCGACCCGTTGACCGGCGAAATACGGCAAGCAGCCATCTTCGTCGCGGTGCTGGGCGCCTCCAACTACACCTACTGCGAAGCCACCTGGAGCCAGAGCCTGCCGGACTGGATTGGCAGCCATGTCCGCGCCCTGGAGCACATCAATGGTTCGCCGGCTCTCCTGGTGCCGGACAATCTGAAGAGCGGCGTCACCACCGCCTGCTTCTACGATCCCGAACTCAACCCGACCTACCGCGATCTGGCCACCCATTACGCCACGGCAGTTCTGCCCGCCCGGCCTTATCGTCCCAAGGACAAAGCCAAGGTCGAGGCCGGCGTACTCCTGGTCGAGCGCTGGGTACTGGCGCGTCTGCGGCACCAGCGTTTCTTCAGCCTGGGTGAACTCAACCGGAGCATTGCCGAACTCATGACGGTACTCAATAACCGCCCCTTCAAGAAGCTGCCCGGCTGTCGCCAATCGGCCTTCGTCGAACTCGACCGTCCCGCCTTGCGGCCGTTGCCGGCAACGCGTTACGAGTTCGCCGAATGGAAAGTCGTGAAGGTTGGCGTCGACTATCACGTCGAGGTTGTCGAACACTACTACTCGGTTCCCTACCGCTTTGCCCGAGAGAAAGTAGATGCCCGGTTCACGGCAACCACTGTCGAAGTGTTTCACCGCGGTACCCGCATTGCCAGCCATGTCCGCAACGACGCCCGCGGCAAACACACCACCGTGGATGCCCACATGACACCGGCCCATCAGGCCGTCCAGGGCTGGAATGCCCCACGTCTGATCGAATGGGCTGCGCGGGTTGGGCCACATGCCAAAGCGGTCGTCAATTCCATCTTGCATCAGCGCCGCCATCCGCAGCAGGGCTACCGGGCCTGCCTGGGCATCCTGCGCCTGGGCAAGAGCTTCGGCAACGACCGCCTGGAGGCCGCCTGCGAGCGGGCTATCGCCATTGGGGCAATGTCCTACAGCAGCCTGAAATCGATCTTGAAGAATGGACTGGACAAGAAGCGGGAGAGTGCCCCGGCCCAGACCTGTCTGCCCCTGGAGCACGCCAATGTGCGGGGTCCCCGTTACTACCACTGAAGGAGATTTGCCATGTTGAACCATCCGACCATTGATAAACTTCACCAACTCCGCCTGACCGGCATGGCCCACGCCCTGGCCAGCCAGAACCAAAGCTCAGAGATCAGCCAACTGTCGTTCGACGAGCGTTTCGGGCTCATCGTTGACAGCGAACTCACCGAACGTGAGTCGCGGCAGAATGCAGCCCGTCTGAAACGAGCCAAGCTCAAACAGGCGGCCACCCCCGAGGATGTGGATTACCGGCACCGACGCGGACTCGACCGGGCGTTGTTTGCCCGCTTGATGACTGGCCGCTGGGTCAGTGAGCATCAGAACATTCTGATCTGCGGCCCGACCGGCATCGGCAAGACCTATCTCGCTTGTGCCTTGGCCAATCAGGCTTGTCGGCAGAACCGATCAGCACTCTATGTGCGTCTCACTCGTCTCTTGCCTGCCCTGGCGATTGGGCGCGGCGATGGCAGTTATGCGAAGTTGCTGACGAAGCTTGCCAATACCGATGTCCTGGTGATCGACGACTGGGGGCTGGCGCCCCTCACCGACGAGAGCCGCCGGGATTTACTGGAGATCTTTGATGACCGCCATGGCACACGTTCGAGCATCATTACCAGTCAACTCGCAGTCAAGCACTGGCATGACTCGATTGGCGATCCGACGCTGGCAGACGCCATCCTTGATCGCCTGGTGCATCAGGCACACACCTTGGATCTCGATGGCGAATCCTTGCGCAAAAAGGGGAAACCCGAATGATCAACGTGCCTCACGAGCGGCAGTGGATAACTCTGTGCTTGTGCCTCAAAGCACTCCATGTCAGGCCCCTAGCTTTTACTGTGACTCCCCATCCGTTACGCCGTAACGCATTTCCTATGTCGTTACTGCGTAACCTACGAAAGGAAACAATATGACAAAGAGCAATGCACAGCGGCAAGCGGACTATCGGGCGCGACACCTGAAAGAAAAAAGCGCAAAGGGCGAGCGCTTGAACCTGGTAATTGATCTACACGCAAAACGCGCTTTCGAGCGGCTTGCCGTCTGTTACGGCGTAACGCAAAAACAGATCATAGAGCGACTTGCTCTTGGGGCTCAACAGGCTACCCTGGATAAAGCCGCATCTCTGCCATCTGGCCTAGTCGATTACTACGATGGCCGACTTCGGTTAGGGCTTGATGATGTTACGCAGTAACGCTGAAATACGCAAAGCGTAGGAGCTATGGATATGTGGACAGTTCGCCTGTCGGCGAATCGGGTGGTTTGCGGTGGATAACGAAAAGGCCGTTATCCACCGCAAACCACCCTCTGACCACATACCCACAGCCCCGCCAAAAGCAAAATCCTTTTTGATATAAGGTTCAAGTTCAAAACCGATCGCTCAGACTCAAACTTGATTGGAATGTCTTTCCAGACCGACAAAAACTTGACCCATGCATAAGACTTAGAGTAAAAACCTTTAACCCCGCGTCGCTACGCTCCGACTGTCCAGTTTGGCGTGGAATGGGTGTCCAGATTCACGTGGAATGAGTGTCCAGTTTGCCGTGGAATCACTGTCCAGTTTGCGTGGAATACGCAGATTGACGGACTGGTAGCTCTCCTACGCTCCGAATGGGATGGCAAATATCCAGACGATGAGGAGGACGACGAACCGGAGGATTGGAACGATATTGTCGAATCTCGTCAAGCATTCACCGACGCCATGGTGGGGTCCCCCATCCTGCTTGAAGGACTCGATAACGCCGCCAGCAAAGGCAATGCATTGGCGCACTATGCCCTGGCGCTCATTCAACGGTTCTCGGAAGAGTTCGAGGGGCCTGAGCCTGGCAGTGAACATTGGTACTTACAGGCAAAGGCGGGACAGATTCTGACTGATATTGAAAAGGAATGGGCGTCGGACTACGATGCCCATTTGGTCATATCGCAGAAATATGTTCATCACCTTCGGGCTGCCGCTACCTTAGGCGAACCTAACGCATTGCTGGATCTTGCGGATCAGTTCAATGATCCAACGTTCTTTGAGCTTGGCATCGATCGGGTCATTTCCAACCCAATGGCTGTTGCAGAGATTGCGGAACGACTTGATCGGCCCGAGGACGCGAAGCGTTGGCTGACCATGGCAGCTGAAAGCGGTGAGACCGATGCCATGCGTCAATTGATCGAGACCTACGATCAAAGTGATCTCTATCGTTGCTGGACCTGGGTGTATCTGGCCAAATTACTTGGCAGCGACCTGACTCAGGACGCGCACTACGCGATCAACGAGGATGGATCTCCCTACGATGAGGATGTCGGGGGACCGGCCTTTGTCGGCGGTCATGAGGGTGTCACCCTTGATTCACTCAACGAAGTGCAGGATATTGCAGCGAAGCAGGCAGCGCAGGAACTCTATGCGCGAATTCATGGGGAAGACTGACCAATGAGATGAATGCAACTGAAGCACCATTGAAGATAGAAGACGCGAACGCCAGCCTACTATTTGCGCTCACTGCTGAACGTTTGTCAGCGTTTTATGAACATCACACCTGGCTCACCATCGCTCAAGGGGCGACACTTGCCGCCGATTGGTTAGCTCGTTCGAAATCGCATCTATCTGTGCAGCAGCGCAAACATCTCTCGGACTTGAGTGACCAGCTTGCAAGGCAAATTGCTGACTCAGTATCGCGTGAAGCCGGGCTTCATATTTCCTATGAAATGACCGAAGCACTCGATCAACGATACCCTTCAGATATCGGTGAATCGATTCGCAATGAGTGCAGTCGTCTTCTCGTTAAAGCGCCGCTACCCATGCCAGACCAATGAGTAATCTGATTCGCCAACCCCATCCAAGCTTCCTGGCCGGCGGACTCAGTCATTTTGTTCATCCAGCAATTGGATCGTCCTTTCGTCCGGCTGGCCGTGGCAGTAATTCTCAAGGACTCGAACAAATACCGAGTTAGGCTCAGCAATTGAAGCAAAGAGGGTCATTGACGACTTCAGCTTCTGATCATCGGGAAATCCGAATATCTCGGAAAGGGTTCGCTCCTTGATGGCTAGAAGCAAGTCCGCGCACTCGCGGAGTCTTGTCCCGAGTATCGGATGGTGCAAGTAGTGCTGGGCTTCTTCTCTACTCTTGATGGCGAAGCGGACTGCAGTTGAGCTGTGCCCCAGACCTGCAATCTGGGGAAAAACAAACCACATCCAGTGGCTTCGTTTCTTGCCACTTCTCAACTCTAATAATACTGAGTCATAGAGACCATCCTGTGCGGAAATGAATCGCGCCAGATCGAAGGGGTCGTCAGATTCTTTGTTTTCGGTCATCAGGCAAGGCTATCTTCAGTGTCCCCTTGGTATCTGTCCGCGAGATTCAAGAAGCTTGCGTGTAGCCTCGACTGTATCGCCCAAGTATGGAACGTCGGAGAGCAATTCTGGGTGTTTTAAAAGAATAGCTTGTAGGTTGAGCCATGCCACCTTACTCTTTGTAGCTCTTCGCGCCGCGGCCAATAAGTACCAAGCGGCATCCTGATGCTTACCTAGTTCAGTGTAGATAATCCCGAGCAAATTGTAGGCAGCGTGCCGTTCCTTGTCCGTCGCGACGGCAGCGTGTGCGTAGCCAGCCGCTTCTGCAAATCGTTTTAACCGCCAGAGGGACTGCGCGATGTTGTACGGGGCAAGATAGCGAGTCACCGGATCGACAGGGTTAATCCTCAAGACGACTCGATAGCATTCGATGGCGGCTTCCCACTTCTTTTCCTTCTCAGCATCGAGGCCGAGTTGCAAATACTCCTTCGCCTTGTTCTCCGCGGCTTCAACAAGTAAAGGATCGGGAGTAATTGCGAGGCTGGCAGTTGTCTTGGGACTCGCCTTCTTGGTCGATCTAGGCTTTCTCGGATTGGCGGACTGCTTCGTCACGATCAACTCCTTCTATACTGACTATCAGTCCTTCTTCGCTTCGTAGGTCGAAAGGCTGACACCGGCATGTGCAAGGAACTCCCGGAGTTGCTTGATTGTTGGTTTGTCACAAACGCTGCTGTGGTGGGGGTGATGCAAGAAGCCTTCAACCCTGTTCAATACGACACGAAAGCTGCCACTGCGCGTAGGTTCAACCTCCGCCCCAAGGTGATGCAGCAGTGACTCCACCTCCCGCCAGTGAATGTTGCCACTGACGGGGTCTTGGAAGATTGTGCGTAGCAGGTGCAGATGCTTATGGCTCATAACTCTAAGAAAATCCTTCTCGATCTTCAGGGTCGGTTCTCTATTTGCTGCCCTTAGCGTCCCCCTCACAT
>Ga0208566_1002161_pt1 | contig 10709 bp, 8 predicted proteins | sample PL_2010_150m_FD_184159 | JGI IMG/M metagenome (GOLD analysis project Ga0208566, IMG submission 184159) | Freshwater microbial communities from Powell Lake, British Columbia, Canada to study Microbial Dark Matter (Phase II) - PL_2010_150m... | ecosystem: Environmental > Aquatic > Freshwater > Lake...
GCTGCACGCCGTCGGCCTGGGCACCTGGCAGACGTTCGATGTCGGTGCCGATGCTGAAGGTCGCGCGGCCGCGCGCGAGGTGCTCGCGCGTTTCGTCAAGGCGGGCGGGCAGATGGTCGACAGCTCGCCCATGTATGGAAGTTCGGAATCGGTGGTTGGCGATCTGGCCGCGGATCTGGGCGTGGAGAAATCATTGTTTCTCGCAACCAAGGTCTGGACCAGCGGGCGCGAGGCGGGCATGCGGCAGATGGAACAGTCGATGCGCCGCATGCAGACGAAGCGCATGGATCTGATGCAGGTGCATAACCTGAAAGACGTGCACACGCATCTCAAAACGCTGCGCGAATGGAAGGCGCAGGGAAAAATCCGCTATATCGGCATCACCCATTACGATGAAGGCGCGTACGCCGATCTGGAGCGCTTGATCAGGTCGGAGAAACTCGACTTCGCGCAGTTCAACTACAACGTGATGAGCACCGAAGCGGAGGCGCGCCTGCTGCCGCTATGCGCGGAATATCAGACCGCGGTGATCGTCAACCGCCCGTTCGAGGAGGGGGCGCTGTTCCGCATGGTGAAGGGAAAGGCACTGCCCAAATGGGCGGAGGAATTCGACTGCAACAGCTGGGCGCGCTTCTTTCTGAAATTCATCCTGTCCCATCCGGCGGTGACCTGCGCCATTCCCGCCACACGCAATCCGGACTACCTGACGGACAACATGGGCGCAGCGCTCGGGCGTCTGCCCGATGCGGCGATGCGCCGGCGCATGGTTGAGCACATGCGGAAGATCTAGTTCGCCGTCAGATCGCACCTGGCATATGCGGCGTTGCAACTGCCGGCATTTTTCAAGAGCGGAGATTGCGCGCTCCGCGCGCCAACCGTGTTTCTGGTACGGATGAAAAGCGTATCCGTACCAAAAACACGGTTATGAAAGAAGGCAACAACGGGTTTGGGGTGGGTTTTATCCAAGATCGTTGATCGCGCGCGGATGTGCTTTTCATCCGTGCGCAATCAACGATCCGCGCGGACGGCTTTTCGTCCGCGCAAATCTCAAGCCGGAAGGAAGACGAGGACCAGGCCAGCGCCGGCCGCCGCAGCCAGCATCGGCGCTGCGCAACGGCGGGCGAGCACGCCGCCGCCGACGACGAACACCAGTCCCAGCTTGAACGCGATGTTCGAAACCAGCGCGAGCACAATGGTGCTGACAGCCTGAAACGGCTGTAGTGCACCCAGATCGTACAGGCGCAGCGTGGACAGCGTGATCGCGTCCACGTCGGTGAGGCCGGACACCAGCGCCACTGCATATAGCCCGCGGCTGCCGGCTACGTCCGACAGCCAGGCGGAACAGAACAGAACCACGCCGAACAGCAGTCCGAATCCGAGTGCGGCGCGAATTTCGGTGGGGTTGCGAATCTCAGGGAGTTCGCGTACGGACTGCTGGCCCAGTTTGCGCCACCAGTACAGCGTACCTGCAGCGCCGCAGGCGAACGCGCCGGCCAGCGCCGGCAGCAAGAGCGGCACGATGGCAGGGGCGACGACGCCCGCCAGAACCGCCAGCCGCGCGGGTACCACCAGGTTTGCGGTAAGGATCACCACTGCTGCGAGTTGCAGCATGCCGGGGTCGCGTGCGTGGCGCGCGTAGACCATGCTGGTTGCGGTGCTCGACACCAGACCGCCCATCAGGCCCAGGAGCAGCACGCCATGGCGCCCGCCGGTCAGGCGCAGCGCGACGTAGCCGGCGAGACTGATGCCCGAGATCAGTACCACCATGAGCCAGATCTGGTAGGGGTTGAGTGCGTTGTAGGGTCCGAAGCTCTGGTTGGGCAGTACCGGCAGGATGACGAAACTCAAGGCGGCGAACTGCAGGATGGAGAGCAGATCCTGGCGCGTCAGACTTTGCGAAAGGCCACGCAGCTCCGGTTTGAAGTAGAGCAGCATGGTGGTGAGCACCCCCAGCATGACCGCCAGCGTCGGATAGCCGAGCCAGATCAGCGCGCCCAGGCTGTAGCAGACGCACACCGCCGCAACGGAGGTCGTCCCGGGATCAGCTGCCGCGTCGGACGTGCGCGCGTTGGCTGCGATCATCATCAGGCCGACCAGGATCAAGCCCGCAGCGAGGATCCAGGGCGATCCGGTCTTGCCGGCGATCAGTGCGGTGAGCGTACCGAGGAGCGCGACCAGGGCAAAGGTGCGCAGGCCGGCCCTGCTCGCCGGATTGCGCTCGCGCTCCAGGCCGATCAAAAGGCCCAGAGCCAGGCTGGTGACGAACGCCGGAAGCGGTGCCAGGCCGGTGGTTTCGAGAAAGCCGAAGTTCATGCGGCGCTCTCCCAATCCTCCACGATGAGCTGTACGCTCTGCACACCATTGTACTCGTTCAGCGCCAGCCGGTAGGCGGCGCGGATAGTCGCGCTCGCCGGTAGGAGCGAATTAAAACGGATCGCATCGTAGGATCTGCCATCCTTTTGCAGGCGCAATTTCAGGTGCTTTTCCCCGACCACGCGCTGGCTGGCGACACTGAAGCGGTCGCAGAACAACGGTTGCGGGAAACCCTGGCCCCAGACCTCGTGCTCCAGCATGCGGATCGTATCCAGGTTCATGTAAGCCGATTCGAGCGGCCCGTCGGTGTCGATGCTGCGCGCGAGATCGCCGGGTGCGAGCAGGTCGCGCACGATAGCCTCGAACAATTCGCCGAATTGCGCCAGGCTCTCGCTGCGAATGGTAAGTCCGGCGGCGGCGGCATGGCCGCCAAAGCGCAGGATCAGGCCGGGCGCGCGCTTGGTGACAAGATCGAGCGCGTCGCGCAAATGCAGGCCCGGGATCGATCGCCCCGATCCCTTCAATTCGCCCGCATTGCCCGCGGCAAACGCGATCACCGGCCGGTGCAGGCGGTCCTTGATGCGCGCGGCGAGTATCCCCACCACGCCCTGATGCCAGGACGGATCGTAGAGCGACCGGGTGTAGGCGGCTTCTGCCTCCGCGTCCGCATCGCTACCCAGCCCCTCCAGCATGGCGAGCGCCTGCTCCTGCATGCCGCCCTCGATTTCGCGCCGTTCGCGGTTCAGCTGATCCAGCTGCTGCGCGATGTTAAGCGCACGCGCAGTGTCGTCGGTGATCAGGCACTCGATGCCGAGCGCCATGTCGGCGAGGCGCCCGGCGGCGTTGAGCCGTGGCCCGGCGGCGAAGCCGAGGTCGAAACAGGAAGCGCGCCGGGCTTCGCGCCCGGCGACGCGCAGCAGCGCTGCGATGCCGGCCTGCATCTTGCCCGCGCGCAGGCGCTTGAGCCCCTGCGCCACCAGGATGCGGTTGTTGCGATCCAGCCGCACCACGTCGGCCACCGTGCCCAGTGCCACCAGATCGAGCAGCGTCGCGAGATTGAATTCTGAAATCCCCCGGCCTTCGGCCACGCCTTTTTTCAAAGGGGGCGGGGTAAACCAGCCGCGCCGGCGCAGCTCGGCGCGGAGCGCGAGCATGACGTAGAACATCACGCCGACTCCGGCGATGGCCTTGCTCGGAAAATCGCAGCCCGGTTGATTCGGATTGACGATGCAGCTGGCCTGCGGCAGCGCGTCGCCGGGCAGATGATGGTCGGTGATCAGCGTGGCGATGCCAAGTACATTCGCGCGCGCCACGCCTTCGTTGCTGGCGATTCCGTTGTCGACGGTGATCAGCAGGTCGGGACGCCGCGGCTGGCGCGCGGCGAGCTCGACGATTTCCGGCGTGAGTCCATAGCCGAATTCGAAACGGTTGGGCACGAGATAGCCTACGTCGGCGCCGAAGGCGGAGAGGGCGCGCACGCCGACGGCGCAGGCGGTGGCGCCGTCGCAATCGTAGTCAGCGACAATCAGCAGGCGCCGCCCGGCTTCGATGGCGTCGGCGAGCAGCACCGCGGCTTTGGCCGCATGCAACAGCCGCTCCGGTGGAATCAGGCCGGAGAATTCGCTCTCCACTTCGCCTTTGTCCTTTACGCCGCGCGCGGCATAGAGCTGCGCCAGCACCGGATGCAGGCCCTGCTGCATCAGCATGTCGCGCGCGCGTTGTGGAACAGGTCGGGTGAGAATGCGCGGGGTCATCGTGATCGCATCAAGCCGTCATTCCGAGGGCGCAGCCCGAGGAATCTGCTTTTGTTTGTCTTGGCAAAAAGCAGATCCCTCACTGCGTTCGGGATGACGTTCTCCTGATTTTTCATTACGATAAACCTTCGACGTAAGCCAGTAATGGCTTTACCCGCCGCCAAAAGCGGCGCAGGTCGCCGCGCGTGACCTCGACCGAAAACGCGCCTCCGGCTCCGAGCGCATGCAGGCTCAGCATGCCGATACGTTCCTGTCTGAGTGCTTCGAGCAGAGGCGCGAACCAGTCGCGCTCCAGCTGCGCCAGGTTTTCGCGCCAGCGGTGCGCATCGCCGTATTGCGCGGCGCCGCACAGCCGGTCGAGCAGGATCAGGTTCACGCTCTGGCTGGCGCTCGCGCGCAGCAGATCCACGGCGCTGTCGGGCAGATCGTGCGCGGCGATATGCGCTGAGCGCGCGAGCCCCGCGGCGAGCGCGTCCCTGGACCAGACCGCATTGAACTTCGCCGCCGCCGTGTCCCGTAGTTCGCCTCCGCCCCAGGGCCAGACGCTGTTGATCGGCAGTTCGCCTGCGCTTTCCCTGGCTTCGTTGACCGCATGGCCGTGCAGCAGCATCTGAATTTCGTTCAGACGCGCGCGCCAGATCGATGCGTCGGCGCCGCGCGGCAGCAGGGCATCGATGCTCCTGCCTGCGGCTTCGGCAAGCGGCGTCGTTTCCAGCGCCGGCGCGCGTTCGGTTCGCAGATACCAGCGGTCAGGCCGCAGCGGATAAAAGGCGAGGCCGTCCGCGGAAAAATGCGCGTTGAGGCTGTCGGCAAGTTGTACGGCTTCCTGCTGCGTCACGCTGAATACGCCGCTGTCGGCCAGCACCAGCTGATTGCCGTCGAGCCGCAGATGAACCGGATCGGCGCGCAGCCAATGCCGGCCGCCCGGTTCGCCGCCATCGGCGAGCAGGCAGAAGGGCGCGACCGGCCAGTCTGTTTGTCTTTCAACGCCGAAGCGCCGGCACAGCCAGGCTGCGGTCGATTCGGCGTCGGCGTCGTCGCTCTTTCGCCGACCTTTGGCCAGGAGCCGTTCCAGCGCCGGGGTGTCGAGATCACGGTAGATGTCGCGCAATTCCCGCTCGGGCCAGAACAGATCGGGAAGCAGCAGATGGCAATGCATGGCAAAGTTTATCACTGCAGCATGTGCATTAGCCGGGCGCGAGTATGTCAAAATACCGCGGAACGATAGCCACAATGACCCGACTCCCCTACGAACTGTTCGTCGGCCTGCGCTACACGCGCGCAAAGCGGCGCAACCATTTCATCTCCTTCATTTCGCTCACGTCGATGCTGGGCATCGCGCTCGGGGTGGCGGCGCTGATTACGGTGCTGTCGGTGATGAACGGGTTCCAGAACGAACTGCGCACGCGCATTCTCGGCGTCGCCTCGCACGCGCAGATCAGCGGGCCGGGCGACGTGCTCTCGGGCTGGGAGGCGGTGGCCGAAATTGCCGCCGCCGATTCGCGGGTGGTCGCCGCGGCGCCCTATGTCAACGTGCAGGGCATGCTCACCTACGACGGCGCGGTGCGTGGTGCGCTCATCCGCGGAATACTGCCGGCGCGCGAGGCGCAGGTGGCGGAGTTCGGCAGCCACATGAAGCTGGGCACGCCGGCGGCGCTCAAGCCGGGCGAATTCGGCATCGTGCTCGGCGCCGAGCTCGCGCGTGCGCTTGCGGCGACGCTCGGCGACAAAGTCACACTGATCGCGCCGCAGGGGCAGGTGACGCCGGCCGGCATCGTGCCGCGGCTGAAGCAGTTCCGCGTGGTCGGAATCTTCGAGATGGGCATGTTTGAATACGATTCCGGCCTGGCGCTGATCCACCTCGAGGATGCGCAGAAGCTGTACCGCATGGAGGACAAGGTATCCGGCGTGCGCCTGAAGCTGCGCGATCTGTTCCAGTCGCGGCAGGTGGCGCTGGCGCTGCTGCCGAAACTGGGCGCCGATGCGTACATCAGCGACTGGACCCGCAGCCACGCCAATTTTTTCCGTGCGGTACAGATGGAAAAGAACGTGATGTTCATCATCCTGCTGCTGATCGTCGCGGTGGCCGCATTCAACATCGTTTCCACCCTGGTGATGGCGGTCACCGACAAGCAGTCCGACATCGCCATCCTGCGCACGCTGGGCGCGGCGCCGTCGGGCATCATGGCCATATTCATCGTGCAGGGCGCGCTGATCGGCGTCATCGGCACCCTGATCGGCGTCGGCGGCGGCGTGCTGCTCGCGCTCAACATCGATGTGGTGGTGCCGTTCCTGGAGAGCCTGTTCAACGTCCACTTCCTGGCGAAGGACATCTACTACATCAGCGAGCTGCCCTCCGAGCTGCTGTGGAAAGATGTCGTCACCATCGCCGCCGTGTCCTTTGTACTCAGTCTGCTCGCCACGCTGTATCCGAGCTGGCGCGCGTCGCGGGTGAATCCGGCCGAGGCCCTGCGCTATGAGTGATGCCGTCCTCAGCTGCGCCAAGCTTGCCAAGATCTATCGCCAGGGCGCGGTCGAGGTCCAGGTGTTGCTCGGCGTCGACCTGGAGGTGCGCGCGGCGGAATTGGTGGCCATAGTCGGCGCCTCGGGCTCGGGCAAGAGCACGCTATTGCATTTGCTTGGGGGCCTGGACAGCGCGACTTCGGGCGAGGTAACGATACTCGGCCGGCCGATGCAAAGCCTGTCGGAAGCGGCGCGCGGCCGCCTGCGCAACGAATCGCTGGGCTTCGTCTACCAGTTTCATCACCTGCTGATGGAATTCACCGCGCTGGAAAACGTCGCCATGCCGCTATTGATCCGACGCATGCCGGCGGCCGAGGCGCGCGAGCGCGCGGCGGCCATCCTCGGCGAAGTGGGGCTCGGCCACCGCCTGGCGCACACCCCGGCCGAACTCTCCGGCGGCGAACGCCAGCGCGCGGCTCTGGCGCGCGCACTGGTGACCCGTCCCGCCTGCGTGTTCGCCGACGAGCCCACCGGCAATCTTGACCGGCATACGGCGGCGCAGGTGTTCGAGATGATGCTGGAATTGAATCGAAGCCACGGCACCAGCTTCGTCATCGTCACCCATGATCCGGGCATCGCCGCGCGCACCCAGCGCGTATTGCGGCTGCAGGACGGGGTGCTGAATCCGGATTAAGAACCAGGGATGCGCCGGGTTCGTTCGATTGCAATCGTGGTCGCCGCAAGCGCCGTGATTCTGGCGCTCGTCGGTGCATGCACTAACTCGCGCGACTGGCGCAGCGCAAGTTCCGAGCCGGCAGGGCTGGCGCCGGATCCAGTCGCCGAACGCGAAGCGCTGGTGCAGGTCTATGCCGCCCGCACCTGGGGTTGGCGCGGTTGGTTTGGCGTGCATACCTGGGTCGCGGTTAAACCGGCCGACGCGTTCGCGTACAAAGTCTACGAAGTGATTGGCTGGAGGCTGCGTTCGAGCCGATCTGCGCTTGTGGTGAGCGACCGCCATCCGGATGCCCGCTGGTTTGGCAACGTTCCCGAACTAATTGCCGAGAAGCGCGGCGCGGGCGTCGACGCGATCATCGAACGCATCGACAAGGCGGCTGCCGCTTACCCTTACCCCGACCGGTACACGGCGTGGCCAGGTCCGAACTCGAACACCTTTACCGCCTGGCTGTTGCGCGCGGTGCCCGAATTGAAAGCCGATCTGCCGCCGACGGCTATCGGAAAGGATTACCTGGGCGAGGAAATTGTTTCCAGCGCCCCCAGCGGCAGCGGCCTCCAATTTTCACTCATGGGTCTGTTTGGCGTAGCGGCAAGCGGCGTCGAAGGTCTGGAACTCAATCTGCTCGGACTGACTTTCGGGATCAATCCGTTCGATCTTTCCCTCAAACTTCCACTGGTCGGTCGCATTGGTCCTGAGCGCCACCTCGACACTGCTGCGGCGGCGCAGCGACGGTGAACGCCACCCAGTTCTGCACGCTCAAGCTGCGGCGCCCAGGCTCTTCTCCAGCGATTTGCGCCCCTCGGGCGTAGTCATCACCACGAGCGTGTTGCCCGGCTGGATGCCGAAGTCCTCCGCCGGATTGAACGCCCATGTGTCCTGCGCGCGTACCGCCAGCAGAATGAAATCGCGCCGGTTCAGTTTCAGGCCGGCGATGGTGCGGGTGGTGTAGCCTTCGGGGATGTGCACTTCCTCCACCCGCAGTGCATTGTCCGCGCGCAGCATTTCGTCGAGAAAACTCACCACCTGCGGCCGCACCATGGACGAGACGATGCGCATGCCGCCGGTGAAATCGGGCGACACGATCGCATCGGCGCCGACCTTGCGTATTTTGTCGATGTAGTTGACTTCGTGGCAGCGCGCCACCACTCGCGCCTGCGGGTTCAGCAGCTTGGCCGAAAGCGTGATGACCAGGTTCTTGCTGTCGTCGCCGGTGACGGCGAACACGCCGGCACAATGTTCGATGCCCGCCTGGACGAGGGCGCTGTCCTCGCTGCTGTCGCCATGTGTCCACAGCGCCGCGGGGTATTTTTCCAGATGGCGCTCCACCGCTTCCTTGTCGCTTTCGATCACTACATAGGGCCGGTTTGTGGCGCCGAGCTCGTGCGCGACGTTGGTGCCGACGCGGCCGATGCCGCAGATGATGTAATGCCGCCGCAGTGCAGCGATGGTTTTTTGCATGCTTCGCCTCCGTAGTACCTGGTTCATGTCGCCTTCGAGGATGAAGGCGGTGAGCGTAGCCATCAGGTAAGTGACCACGCCTATGCCGATCAGGCCGATGGCCATGGTGAACACGCGCCCGCCCGGAGAATGGCTGAGATCAATGATCTCGCCATAGCCTATGCTTGCGATAGTGATGAAGGTCATGTACAGGCAGTCGAGCCAGGTCACCTGGGATCCGCCGATGATCTTGTAGCCGGCCATGCCGATCAGGTTCACCAGTACGAGCGCCAGCGCCGGTCTGGCGAAGCGCTGGTAGACGCGCAGCGCGATGCTGTCAGGGGCCACGTTTGCCCCGCAGCTGCCGGCGTTTGCGCCAGGCGCGGATCACGTAAATGCGCCAGCCGACCTGGACGCTGACGTAACCGAGCGCGGCCAGGATCAGCGCCAGCGCCAGCAGGCCGACGGCGAGCGGCGTGCCCAGTGATGCCGCCCAGTCGAGGAAAGCGCTCAACGACGCTCCCAGCTGCGACCACTCGACTTCTGGAGGCCGGTGGAACGCTGTGCCGTTTCCACCCATGATCAGCCGTCCGATCAGGTAGGCGAGTACGTACAGCGGACCTATGGTGAAGGGATTGGTGTAGAGCGTGGTGGCGAGCGCCACCGGCAAGTTCACTCGAAACGGCACGGCGAGCAGTGCCGCCGTCAGCATTTGCAGCGGGCCGGGAACCAGGCCGGCAAACATGCCGATCGCGACGCCGCCCGCCACCGAATGGCGGTTGAGATGCCACAGATTGGGGTGCCGCAGAAAGCCGCCGAACCGCGCAATATGGCGGTTGGCGCGCACGCGTTCGTGACTGGGGAGGTATTTTCTGAAGAACTTGCGCGCCATCGGATGTGCAATCAATATTGCCGTTTCCATGAGGCAATTGTAAGGCAATTCAACCGCCGCCACCCTGAGCCGTTAAGCCTCGATGCGCTCTTATATCATCGGCTTCGCGCTCGGAGTCTGCCTCCTGCAGCAGCAACCGCAACTCCCGCCGCTGGCGTGGGCGCTGTTGCCCGCAGCGCTAGTCGCGCCATGGTGGTGGCTACGGCGGTCCGCCGGGGCTGGCCGCAGCCTGGCTTTGGCCGCCGCTCTCCTGGCGAGCGCGCTGTTTGCCGCTGCCGGTTTCTTCTATGCGGCGGCCAGGGCCGAGTGGCGCCTGTCCGACCGCCTGCTGCCGCAGTGGGAGGGCGTCGATGTTGCCGTCACCGGTGTGGTGGCGGGCCTGCCGCAGCCGTTCGAGGGCGGCGTGCGCTTCGATTTCGATGTGGAAGGCGTAGTACCCGCCGCGGCACGCCTGCCGCAGCGCATGGCACTCGCCTGGTACAACGGCGCGAGCCGCGAGGAGTTCCAGGAGATCGCGCCGATCCGCGCCGGCGAGCGCTGGCGCTTTTCCGTGCGCCTGCGGCGCCCGCATGGCAGCGTCAATCCACACGGTTTCGACTACGAATCGTCGCTGCTGCAGCGGGATATCGGCGCCACCGGCTATGTGCGTCCGGGCGGCACCGCGCGCCTGGATGACTTGGTGCTGCGGCCGGCCTATCTGCTGCAACGCGGTCGCGAAATCCTGCGCGAACGCTACTGGGACGCGCTGCCCGACTATCCCTACGCCGGCATTCTGATCGCGCTCGCCATCGGCGATCAGAATGCGATCGACGCGAAGCAATGGCAGTTGTTCGCGCGCACCGGCGTGTCGCACCTGATGTCGATTTCCGGCCTGCATGTGACCATGGTGGCGAGCCTGTTGGCGCTGCTGGTCCATTATCTGTGGCGGCGCTCGAGCGCACTGATGCTGGCGCTGCCGGCGCGCAAGGCCTCCGCCCTGGCCGGATTCGTTGCCGCGCTCGTCTATTGCCTGATCGCCGGGTTCGCCGTGCCGGCGCAGCGCACGCTCTACATGGTGGGCGTGGTTGCGCTGGCGCTGTGGATGGGTCGCGTGAGTTCGGTATCGCGCGTACTG
>Ga0208566_1002162_pt1 | contig 10707 bp, 12 predicted proteins | sample PL_2010_150m_FD_184159 | JGI IMG/M metagenome (GOLD analysis project Ga0208566, IMG submission 184159) | Freshwater microbial communities from Powell Lake, British Columbia, Canada to study Microbial Dark Matter (Phase II) - PL_2010_150m... | ecosystem: Environmental > Aquatic > Freshwater >...
TTCGGCCCTGTTCGCATTGGCGGCTTTGATCAACGACACACCAAGGGCGACCACAATGACTACCTAACACTGAAAATGTAACCCATGTCCTTGAATCGATTTGTTACCATTGTGCTTGACTCGTACAGGGCGCGTTTCTTTGGGTACTTTCTTGCCGCGCAGCAAGAAAGTACCTCGCCCGCCGGGGCGAGACCCGGCATGCATCTGCTATCAACTTCCATAGAACCAAGTTCACACCACTCGCACGGTGGAACCGTAACGCGCCAACCTGGAATCAGAGGTGAGCAGCACGAGTGGTTCGATCTGGCTTTGCGCCACAATCAAGCGGTCAAACGGGTCGCGATGATCGTCGAAAACAGGCAGCGTTGCGACGGCAAGCAGGTGCTCATTTTTGATGTCGAGCCAGGTAAAGCCGTGCTTCTCAACATTGCCGGCAAATTTGGCGATGTCCATTTTCAGGCGCCCGGTCGAAACTTTGATGGCGATTTCCCATAGCGACGCACGACTGATGAAAACCACTTCTGCCTCGTTGCGCACCCATTGCGTAACTATTGCGGGCAAGCGCGGATGCTTGGCTTCCCACCAAATGACCAAGTGGGTGTCAAGCAAGACTCTCATGCCGATTCCGGCTTCAGGCATTCAAACAATTCATCCACGGGCGCGTCAAAGTCATCGGCAATCCAGATTTCTCCCGCCATAGCGCCCGGTGGCGCAATCTTGCGCTTTGGCGCGGTATAGGGGACAAGGCGCACGATAGGGGTGCCCGATTTTGCGATGACTACATCTTCTCCCGACTGCACCTGCTCAAGCAGCCTGGAAAGCTGGGTCTTGGCTTCGTGGATATTGACAATCTGCATGGCACCTGCTCCTAGATTAGCTAGGTGTTAGTTTACTCGTGCGCGTGCAGTGGGGCAAGAAAGAATTTTTCAGTAGTTGAACTTCTTTACTGTGCGTGCTGGTCAGACTTACTTGTTCAACTGCCGCATCGCCCTCTCCAACCCTTCCAGCGTCAGCGGGAACATCCGTCCACCGACAATATTGTGGATGATCTGGATCGAATGGCGGTATTCCCAGAGCCGTTCGGGCTCCGGGTTGATCCAGACGGCGTGGGGATATTTGTCGAGCAGGCGGGTGAGCCAGGTGGCGCCGGCCTCCTCGTTCATGTATTCGACGCTGCCGCCGGGCTGCAGTATCTCGTAAGGGCTCATGGTGGCGTCGCCGACGATGATCAGTTTGTAATCGTCGCCATACTTGTGCATCACGTCGTGCAGCGGAAAGCGTTCCGCATGGCGCCGGCGGTTGTCACGCCAGACGTAGTCATAGACGCAGTTGTGGAAATAGTAGTACTCGAGATGCTTGAATTCCGTCTTGGCGGCGGAAAACATCTCCTCGCACAGTTTGATGTGGTCGTCCATCGAACCGCCGATATCCAGAAACAACAGCACCTTGACCTTGTTGTGGCGTTCCGGCTGCATCTTCAGATCCAGCCAGCCGGCGTTCCGGGCGGTGCCGCGGATGGTGCCGTCGAGATCGAGCTCCTCCTCCGCGCCTTCGCGGGCGAAACGGCGCAAGCGGCGCAGGGCGATCTTGATGTTGCGTGTACCGAGTTCGACCGAGTCGTCGAGATTGCGGTATTCGCGGTTCTCCCAGACCTTGATGGCGGTGCGGTTGCCGGCGGAGTCGCCGCCGACGCGGATGCCTTCCGGATGGTAGCCGGCGTTGCCGAAGGGCGAACTGCCCCCCGTGCCTATCCACTTGCTGCCGCCCTGATGGCGGCCCTTCTGCTCTTGAAGGCGTTGCTTGAACTGCTCCATCAGCTTGTCCCAGCCCAGTTTTTCCAGCTTGGCCTTTTCCTCCGGGGTCAAATGCTTCTTCATCATCGCCCGTAGCCACTCCTCCGGAATCTCCGCCTCCAAGCCGGGAAGCGCCGTCACGCCCTTAAAATACGCGCCGAAAGCGCGATCGAATTTGTCGTAGTGGGACTCGTCCTTGACCAGGCAGGCGCGCGACAGCACGTAGAAACTGTCCAGGCTGTATTCAGCCAAGCGCGCCTGCAAGGCTTCCAGCAAAGTCAGGAACTCCCGCGTCGAGACCGGCAGCTTGGCTGCCTTGAGATGGAGGAAGAAATCTATGAGCATGGCTTTTCCGGTATCGGGAGGTCACTGGGACGAATAGATCACGACGCGGTTGCGTCCATCCTTCTTGGCAAGATAGAGGGCCAGGTCGGCGCTCTGGGTTAACTGGTCGGGCGTCGTGCCGTGATCGGGGTAGGCGGCAATGCCCACCGACAAGGTAGTCTGGATGCGATGTTCTGCCACCGCCACGGTCAGCGCCTCGAAGTCGGAACGCCACTGTTCGGCCCGCTCGCGGGCCACCTCCAAGGGCATTTTCGGCAACAGCAGCAGAAACTCTTCGCCGCCATAGCGGCACAGAATATCTTCCGCGCGGGCCCTTTCGTTCAACATTCCGCTGAAGTACTTGAGGACCTCGTCACCGGCCTGGTGGCCGTAAGTATCGTTGACCTTCTTGAAATGGTCTAGGTCGATCATCATCAGGCTCAGGGGATAGGTCTCCCGTCTGGCGCGCGCCACTTCACGCTCGAGCATGTCGTTGAGATAGCGGCGATTATAGAGACCGGTCAGGGAATCGCGCATCGCCTGCTCGTGGAGTTGCGTGTGCAGTTGCCGGATTTCGAGGAGTTGGGTCTGCAGCGCGATGTTGCTGGCAGAAAGGATTCCCTGCGCCTTCTGCCGCTCCTGTTCTTCCTGGCGCAAGGTTTCGCGTGTGGCTCGCAACGTCACGTGCTGCGCAAAGATGGTATTGCCGACGTGCGCCACGTAGATGGACAAACCCATCAGACACCAAACCGTGACCGGCATATCCGTGTCGGGCGAAAACCGGAAGCCGCCGAAAAGGGTCCATGACAGGATACCGGCGGAAAAATACAATACGGCCCGGATTGGGCCCGACCAGCCCTTCATGATCGCGTTGTTGAGTATCGGTCCGAGTATCAGCGCGAAGGTGATCCAATCGGGAAATGCCAGGGCGGCCGACCACATTCCGAACAGGAAGCACTCGAACTGGAGGCTGAATCGCTCGGTCCTTAGGGGGTCAATCGTGCCGCGAGTGTATAGATAGAGCAGGTGGGGATAAATCAGGAAATGCACAACCAGCAACACCCACGCCACTGCGCTGTAGTCTTTGCCCCAGATGTGCATGCCGATGGGGATCATCAACGCGGCATATGAACCCACCCGCACCCGGTAATGGGTGAGGATCAACCATTGATGCTTCACCTGGCTCACCGGCGCATCCATTGGTCGCGTGGCGTTCTGCCGTTCATGCGCCAGGATCACGAACTCAGCGATTGTGTTTCGCCATGAATACCAGCCGCTCGAACAGATGCACGTCCTGTTCGTTCTTGAGCAGGGCACCATGTAGCGGCGGCACCGCGACCTTGTGGTCCTTGGAGCGCAGCGCCTCGGGTGGAATCTCTTCGGCCAGCAGCAACTTGAGCCAGTCCAGTAACTCGGAGGTCGATGGCTTCTTTTTCAGTCCGGGCACGTCGCGCAGCTCGAAAAACACTTCCAGCGCCTCCTTCAGCAGCGACTTCTTCAGGCCGGGGTAGTGCACATCGACGATGTTCTGCATGGTTTCCCGGTCGGGGAACTTGATGTAATGGAAGAAGCAGCGGCGCAGGAAGGCATCGGGAAGCTCCTTCTCGTTGTTGGAGGTGATGAAGACGATGGGGCGATGCTTGGCCTTGACCAGTTGCTGTGTCTCATAAACATAGAATTCCATGCGATCGAGTTCGCGCAACAGATCGTTGGGAAACTCGATGTCGGCCTTGTCGATCTCGTCGATCAGGATCACCGTCGGCCGGTCGGCTTCGAGCGCCTGCCAAAGCACGCCCTTGACGATGTAGTTGGCGATATCGCGGACGCGCTCGCCATCCGGCCCGCCGAGCTGCGAATCGCGGAGGCGCGAGACGGCGTCGTATTCGTAGAGGCCTTGCTGGGCCTTGGTGGTGGACTTGATGTGCCATTGCAGCAGCGGCGCACCGAGCGCGTTGGCGACTTCCTCCGCCAGCATGGTCTTGCCAGTGCCCGGCTCACCCTTGATCAGCAGGGGCCGTTGCAGGGTGATGGCGGCATTGACCGCCAGCATCAGATCGGGTGTCGCGACGTAAGTGGAACTGCCTTCGAAACGCATGTGTAAATCCTTGAAAGGTAATTGGAGCGATTGTAAGGGCTGGACCGGGTTGTCAGTTGATCGGCGTGATGCTCAGTTGAGAATGCGTCTCAAAGCTTTAGCCGCCGGCGCAGGCATTCGAGATAGGCGACGCCGTCGGGTGGTGCCTGGTCACGTTGGGCGCGCCACATGGTCTCGCCGAGGCATTCCAGCACTTCGTGCAGTGCCGGGTGGCGCTCGCCATGGCGCGCCAGCAATGCCTCGAAGACGGCGCGCAACCCGGGCGGCTGATCGATGGAAAGCTGTTCTTCGATCGCCAGATGCAGCGAAAGGTGCAGGAAAGGATTGGCCTCGCCCTGCTCCGGCGTCCACTCGCGCGCCAACGCGTCTTCGCTGGCGCCAAGCAAGCCATGATATTCCGGGTGGATGCTGACCAGGTCCGCCGCCAGATGTTCCAGCGGCGTTAGCGGCACGCCTCGTCCCTGTTTGCGCCAGGCGTCGATGAAGAAGCGTCTGGATTGGTCGCGGGTTGGACTAAACATCGGGATTAAACATCGCTCTTTTCAGGAAATTCGCACCAGCGGCCGATGATGCAGCGCTGGCAGTCGGGCTTGCGCGCCTTGCATACATAACGACCATGCAGAATCAGCCAGTGGTGGGCATGCTGGCGATATTCGGCCGGGATACTCCTCTGAAGTTGATTTTCGACGGTCCGGACGTCCTTGCCCGGCGCCAGTCCGGTGCGGTTGGCGAGGCGGAAGATGTGCGTGTCCACGGCAATGACGGGTTCGTCGAAGATGGTGTTCAGGATGACATTCGCCGTCTTGCGTCCCACGCCGGGCAGCGCTTCGAGCGCCTCTCGGTGGTGCGGAACTTCGCCACCGTGGCGTTGCAGCAGCAGCCTCGCCATCGCCACAACGTTGCGCGCTTTGGTTGGATAGAGGCCGATGCTCTTGATGTATTCGGACAGCCTTTGCTCGCCGAGCGCGGCTATCAGTTCCGGGGTTGGCGCAACGCGAAACAGCTCGCGGGTGGCCAGATTGACGCCTTTGTCGGTGGATTGCGCCGAAAGTATCACCGCTACCAGCAACTGGAACGGCGTCGCGTACTCAAGCTCGGTGGTCGGATGCGGATCGGCCGCGGCGAGGCACTCGAACAGGGCGCGGACTTTCTTGGGGGTCATACGGCTACCTCGCCTTACCGCGCGTTGAGTTTTCGCGCACGGGCGATGGCGGCAGCGATCAATGCCTGCTTCGTCTCCGCCGCGGCTTTCAATTGGAGGGTCGCTGCCTTGGCCGCCAGACGTTCGGCTCTTTCACGCTGCTCGCGTGCCCGGCGCCGCAGCTGAAACTCGTAGCGCCGCCGCGCCCGGTCGCCAGCCGCTTGTGGGTCTTCCGTCTGTTGCGACAGCGGCAACATGCGGATGCAATCCACGGGACAGGGGGGAAGGCACAACTCGCAACCGGTGCACCACGCGGCGACCACGGTGTGCATTTGCTTTGCGGCGCCGACGATGGCATCCACGGGGCAGGCCTGGATGCACAGGGCGCAACCGATGCAGGTCGCTTCATCGATGAAAGCCATGGCCGGGGTCTTGGCGACTCCGTAGATGGCGTCGATACAGACGGCCAGCGGATCGATGGCAGGTTCAGTCATGTGCCGCCAAATTTCTTTCGGACAAAGTCGATCACGCCGGTTGGTCCCGCGTCAGTCGGATGCATTCGCGCACCAGTTCCGGACCACGATAGATCAAACCGCTGTAAAGCTGCACCAGTTGCGCCCCGGCGGCAAGCTTGGCTTTCGCCTTGGCGCCGTCGACGATGCCGCCGACGGCGATGATCGGCACCTCTTTAGCCAGCGCCTTGGCCAGCGCCACAACCACTGCGGTGGATCTTTCGAACAGCGGCGCCCCGGAAAGCCCGCCCGCCTCCTGGGCATGCGGCAGTCCGCCGACTGCGGTACGATCCACGGTGGTGTTGGTGGCGATCACCGCGTCGATGCGATGGCGTCGCAACGCAGCGGAAATCGCGGCGATCTGGCTGTCGTCGAGATCGGGCGCAATCTTCAATGCCAGCGGCACGTAACGCCCGTGCTTTTCGGCCAGTTCGCCCTGGCGGGTTTTCAAGGCACCGAGCAGCGCTTCGAGTTCGGCATCGCCCTGCAACTGGCGCAGGTTAAGGGTGTTGGGCGAGGAGATGTTGACCGTGACATAGCCGGCCAGCGGATAGACCTTGTCGAGACAGACAAGGTAGTCCTCGGCGGCCCGCTCGATCGGCGTATCGGCGTTCTTGCCGATATTTATCCCGAGGATGCCCCGGTATTTCGCCGCAGCGACGTTCGCCGTCAAAGCGCCGAGGCCGTGATTGTTGAAACCCAGGCGGTTGATCAAAGCCTGCTTCTCCGGCAAGCGGAACAGTCGCGGCTTGGGGTTCCCCGGCTGCGGGCGCGGCGTTACCGTGCCGATTTCCAGGAAACCGAAGCCGAGCTTGGCCAAGCCGTCTATCGCCTCGCCGTTCTTGTCCAGCCCGGCGGCCAGTCCGACGCGGTTGGGAAAATCCAGGCCCATCACGCGGACCGGGTGCTGCGTCGCGATCGCCACCGGCGGCAGCAGGCAAGCGAAGCGCTGCAGGGCGGCGATGGTCAGGTCATGGGCGGTTTCAGCATCGAGGCCGAACAACAGCGGGCGTATCAGCGAGTAAGGCAGCATGGGGCAATTCTAGCAGCCTGCCGGACCTGCCCCGCGGGGGCGACAGGGGCGAATTCGAGTGCAGCGCAAGGCGCGGCGGCGCCGCTGGAGGGTCCGCCGATACTCTCCGCCCCATTCCCGAGGCGCTGTGCCGGTACTCACAATGTCGCTATAATCGGCGCCTGATACTTTTTGCCTTCGAGGATTGCGCATGTCAGATCATGAAGATGCCGGCACCGAGCCTAAGACCGACCTGCGGATTGCGGTACTCGCGTTCGCTTTCCCGCCGGTATTCATTGCCGTTTTTGCCATCGTCGTAGTGGCTTACGCCGGCATGTTCGGGGCACACAAGCCCAAGGCGGACGAGGAAGCCGTGGCCGCGAGGATACTGCCGGTCGCCCGGGTCGAACTGGCCGCGACCGGCGCGGGTGGCGCCAAGGGCTCCAAGACCGGCGAGGAGGTCGTCAATGGCGCCTGCGGCGCCTGCCATACCGCCGGGGTCGCCGGCGCGCCGAAGATCGGCGACAAGGCCAGTTGGGCGCCGCGCCTGACGCAAGGTCTCGATGCCATGGTCAAGTCCGCCACCGCCGGCAAGAACGCCATGCCGCCGAAGGGCGGCGCCGATGTCACTCCGCTTGAACTGACCCGCGCCGTTGTCTTCATGGCGAACAAATCGGGCGCCAGCTTCAAGCAACCTGCGGAAAAGAAGTAATCTGAATCGACAACGCCGCGGGTGGCTGCCGTGTCGCTGATTCAGGAACCGTCGGCCGGCGTCAACGAATCCCGAATTCTCACCCATGACTTCCTCCCGATACCCGTGTCTGCCCGCTGCTGCCACGGTGCCTTAGCCGCTGTCGGTCCTGTCCCCGTTGAGTTGACTAACTGTGCAAAGTGGCGTACGAAAGCTCATACACGATGATTCCGTGTGATATTCCGACCAATCCAGCGGAGCTTTTGCAATGAACCATGCCCGGATACTGAGCATCGAGTGGGTGGCCCTTGCCACGCTGGCATTGATGTCGTCACACGGTCTTGCCGCAACCACCTGCTCGATCGCAGCGACGCCGGCCATCTCGGCGGGCTACGCGCATGTCGTGGCGCTCAAGAACGACGGCAGCCTGGCGGTCTGGGGCAAGAACAATACCGGACAACTGGGCGACGGCACCACCAGTCAAAGCCTCAGCCCGAAGCAAATCGGCACCGGCTACAAGGCGATCGCGGCAGGCAAGGGGCCCGACACCGCCTATACTCTCGCCGTCAAGTCGGACGGAAGCCTGTGGGCATGGGGCGATAACACCCAAGGACAGTTGGGAGATGGGTCCACCACTGCGGCCCTGAGCCCCAAGCAAATCGGCACGGCTACCGGTTACCTCCTGCTCGCGGCAGGCTACTACCACAGCCTTGCCATCAAGTCCGACGGCACGTTGTGGGCTTGGGGCAAGAACGATCATGGTCAGTTGGGCGACGGGTCCACCACCCCTAGCCTGGTTCCCAAGCAGATCGGCACCGATACCAGCTATGTTGCAATTGCAGCCGGCGAATCTCACAGCGTGACCCTCAAGTCCGACGGCAGCCTGTGGGCGTGGGGCCAGAATGGTCATGGACAATTGGGAAATGGCAGCTCCGGCACCGATGTTCCGGCTCCGGGAAACGTAGGCTCGGGATATAGTTTGATTGCGGCGGGCAAGTATCACACGGCTGCCATCAAGACCGGTGGCACCCTATGGACGTGGGGTGACAATTCGTTCGGTCAGCTTGGCGACGGCGGCCAGTTGCCCAGGTCAAGTCCCGGCCAGGTCGGCACGGACACCGGGCACACAGCCATTGCGGCCGGGTATGGCCATACGGTTGCCGTCAAGAATGCTGGCGAAGTATGGGCTTGGGGGGGGAACCTGTACGGCTCCCTCGGCGACGGAACTATCCTCGACAGCTTTTCCCCCAAGCGCATCGACACGGGCTATGCAACTGTCACCGCCGGGAACTTTCACACCGCCGCTCTCAAGACTGACGGCAGTTTGTGGGCATGGGGCGACAACGGCTTTGGTCAGGTGGGCGACGGCACCACGACCTCCCCCGTGACCTCGCCAAAAACCATCCTCTCGTCGGGATATTCCGCACCGGATTACGTTGCGCCCACCGCTCCCTCAGGGTTCACCGCAAAACAAGCCGGCGCCGGCGCGAACCTGAGCTGGACCGCCGCCACCGATAACGTCAGCGTCAAAGGTTACTTTCTCTATCGCGACACCACCCTGGTCGCAAGCCCGACCACCGCGAGCTACAAGGACAGCGGTCTGGCCCCTTCAACCACCTATACCTATACGCTGGCGGCATACGACGGCTCCTGCAACATTTCGCCGAGCATCGCTGCGACCCTGACCACCTCCTCGGACACCCAGGTTCCGATGGTGCCCGCCGACCTGAAAGCCACGCAGAGCACCTCCTCGACCGGCGTCGCGCTGTCCTGGAAGGCATCGATCGACGATATTGGAGTGACGTCGTATCAGGTCTATCGCGGCGGCACATTGTTGGCATCCGAGGCGCAGGGGAATGTCACCAGCTACACCGATAACGACCCCGGTATGATCGCCTCCACCGAATACAGCTACACGATTGCGGCTTGTGATGCGGCGGGTTACTGCTCGGCACTGAGCGCGCCGGTGTCCGTCATCACGCCGCAGAAGCTGACCACCACCACCAGCACCATCGCCAACCTGACGGCCCTGGCGAAGACCATCAGCAAGGTCGATTTGACCTGGACCGCGTCAAGCGCCGCCGCGTCGTACAACATCTATCGCAATGGCGCGCTGGTGGGAAACTCGTCCACCACGAGTTTCAGTGACACCGGCCTGACCGCCTCATCTTCTTACGCCTACACCGTGGCGGCCTGTGACGCGGCGGGTCTGTGCTCGGCACAGAGTGCGCCCGCGTCGGCCATCACCTTGCAGATCGGCGCCGCGGATTCGAGTCAGGGGTTGTCCGATTGCCTGTTCAATTGGGCAGAGTTGAATTACGCCACATATTTTGCCCCCCGCGGATCCCAGTCGCAAAGTGACGGGCCTTACTACTGGCGGTCCTATTCCCAGACCAGCGCCTATTTGGCGGTCTTCTCCGGCAAACTCTATTACCTCGGTCCGGCTTCCTCCAACGCCGCAGTTGATCTGGGTGCGGCATCGACCTGGTATTCAACGGCGGGGTGCCAATAAGCCGCTGACGATTCCGCACCACCCGGCATTCCGCGGAATCGCGCCGGCTTGGCGCTTATTTCAGGCGACCGCGGACCGCCATTGCCAAGCTGGCGGCGTCAGTTAGAGTCATCCGACGGCCTTCTTCTGGATCAACTCGATCTTGTAACCGTCCGGATCCTGAACGAAAGCAATCACCGTAGTGCCATGCTTCATCGGTCCCGCCTCGCGGGTGACCGAACCGCCGCGCCGCTTGATTTCCGCGCAGGCTGCATAGGCGTCCTCGACTTCCACGGCGACATGTCCGTAACCGGTGCCGATCTCGTACTGATTCACGCCCCAGTTATGGGTCAATTCCAGCACCGCCCCTTCCCGTTCGTCCTGGAAGCCGACGAAAGCCAGGGTAAATTTTCCGTCCGGATAGTCGGAGCGGCGCAGCAGGCGCATGCCCAGCACCTCGGTATAGAAAGCCAGCGACTTGTCGAGATCGCCGACGCGCAACATGGTGTGCAGAATTCTCATCTTGAGTACCCGGTTAGTGAAATACAGCTACGAAGCGCCCCGTACCCTAACCCCAAAGTCGGGCACCAGTAACCCAAAACCAAAGTCGGGCACCAGTAACCCACGAGCTCAGCGAGCAGCTTGTAG
>Ga0208566_1002163_pt1 | contig 10707 bp, 10 predicted proteins | sample PL_2010_150m_FD_184159 | JGI IMG/M metagenome (GOLD analysis project Ga0208566, IMG submission 184159) | Freshwater microbial communities from Powell Lake, British Columbia, Canada to study Microbial Dark Matter (Phase II) - PL_2010_150m... | ecosystem: Environmental > Aquatic > Freshwater >...
GCACTTGACCGCCGAGAATCGCTGCCAAGGCCAGCGCAATACCGATAATACTGACGTAATCCATATTCAGTTGGCCAGATTAGATAAAAAGTTAAAATTTGACATTGACATAAAAAGAACAATTCATCAAGGCTTCTTCCCAACCCACGCCTTCATAAATCCCCGCAATCTGGCAACTGCCTGGCTGTGCAACTGGCATACGCGCGATTCGCTGACCCCCAGTACGACACCGATTTCCTTTAAATTCAGTTCTTCATCATAGTACAAAGCCATGAGCTGCTGCTCCCGCTCTGGCAACTGCTTAATTGCCTCAATCAGACCAGTGCGGAATCCCTCATTTTCAAGAATGGCAAGCGGATTGGCGGCATCCCCTACGCTGAAATGTTCCAGAAAGTCGTTTTCACCATCTTCCTGGAAATCCTCGTAGTGAAGAATCTGGCTGCCGTGCGCATCGAATAGCATCTGTTGATACTCTTCCACCTTCAGCCCTAATTCCGCTGCCACTTCTTTCTCGACTGGCGGTCGCTTCAGGCGCTGCTCCAGTACGCTCATTGCCGCGTCAATCTGGCGTAAATTCTTGCGTGCGGAACGCGGCAACCAATCCGAGTGGCGCAATTCGTCAAGCATGGCGCCTCGGATGCGTTGCACCGCATAAGTTTCGAATTGTGCGCCTTGGCTGCCGTCAAAATTACTCGCCGCATCCAGTAAGCCGATCATACCAACCTGTATAAGGTCATCCACCTGAACGCTGGCAGGCAGCCTGGCCATCATGTGATACGCGACCTTCTTGACCAAAGGCGCAAACTTGGCAGCATATTGATTTTTATCCAGAGTCCCGTTCGCGTTATACATAGCAACAAATTTGTTGGGCCTCAATTCACACCGGAATTGAGGGTATCCTGAGCCAACCGACTGCTGACGATAAGGCGCTGCATGAACGATTCGATACGCGCACTGTCGTCAGCGGGATGCGGCCACAAATCGACAGTCTCGGCCACATTCTTAAACGCCACGGCAGCTTCTGCAGCAGGAAATGCCTCGGCCACAGGTCTACACAATACGGCTGCCTGTTTCAACTTCTCATCAAAGGGAATATGGCCCATAAAATCCAGCGTAACATCGAGAAAGCGCCCTGCTACTTGGGCCATATTATGGTATACGGTACGCGCTTCGTATTCGGTATCCGCCTGGTTAACCAAAATATGGAAGTGACGTTTGGCGAAATTGCGGCTAAGCAGTTTGATCAAGCCGTAAGCCTCGGTAATCGAATCATGACGCCCGGACACGACGATAACGATCTCTTGAGAAGCCACACTGAGAGAAGATTGATTTCCGACAGAGCCGGCATCCACCAATACGACGTCTAAGTGCTTGGAAAGTTGCCCGAATGAATTCACCAGCCAGTCCTGATCAGCGCCATCCAAATCGGCTAAGGACTTTAAGCCATGCGCCGCCTGGATAATACCTATGCCTTGTGGCCCCTCGACCATGACCTCTTCCAGCCTCCGTTCGCGACGAATTACTTGCGTCAAAGTGTAGCGAGGCTTGAGCCCCAGCAGCGCCGCAAGATTATTTTTGCCGTGCTGACCATCCAGCACCAGCACCCTTTTACCTCGTCGTGCCAGAGAAACCGCAAGATTGATGACCACATGGGTCTTGCCGATACCTGTCTTGCCACCCGCAACCGTAATCACGCGGACGAAATCATGGGTGAACAAACGGCGCAAGCCTTCAGCCTGATCCCGCACAATTTCAACCATGCAATTCCCCAGCTTTCAGGCCGCTCAGCAGGTCACTATCCGGGGAAGAACCTGCCGCCACCATCAAGGGATATTCATCATCCTGCGGCGTAAAAGGTGACGGTTCATTTGCTTGTTTGAACACTCGATCGACTAAATAGATCGGATTGGCCAGATGCATATCCTCGGGTACGCGTTGTCCATTGGTCACATAATGCAACAACAGACGATGTCGGATAATCACATCCAGCGCCGTACCGATATTAATTCCCTCGTCTATCTTAGTCAGGATGCAACCGTCCAGACCTGCACCACGATAGGCGCGTACCACGTCGTCCAAAGTGCCGCCTTGAGCATTGCCGGAGAGCAACAAAAGACGTTTGACCTCGCGGCTGTTACCGCACAGAAAGGCGACCTGTTCCGCCACCCGCTGGTCGCGCTGGCTCATGCCAGCGGTATCGATCAGAACCAAGTGTTTGTCACGCAAATCAGCCAGCGTAAATTGCAAGTCCCCTTCTTCCTTGACCTTGTAAACGGGGATTCCGAGTATCTTGCCGTAAATGCTCAATTGTTCGTGGGCGCCAATACGGAAACTGTCTGTGGTAATCAACGCCACCTGATTGGCACCGAACTTAAGGGTACAACGCGCCGCCAATTTTGCTACGGTAGTCGTTTTCCCCACACCTGTCGGTCCAACCAAGGCATAAACACCACCGGCATCAATAATGTCATGCCCTTTTGACACTACGCGCAAATTGTTCACCAATGCGGATTTAAGCCATGGTAAACCTTTACCGGAATCGAAGCCGGCTGGTAATTTTTCCAACAACTGGCGTGCCAGCAAAGGGCTAAACCCGGCAGCCAGCAAACGGCGCATAAGTTCAAGTTTAACCGGCTGGCGACGCCCCATTTCTCCCCAGGCAAAACTGGCCAACTGACCTTCCAGCATACTGCGCAAGAATTTTATTTCTTGCTCCAAATCACGCAAATTCTCATTATCGGCATCGGTCGTGGGTGATTCAGCCAGATCATCTTCGACTTCGAACTTGATCCCGCCCGTTTTTGGCCGTTCGGTAACCGCCGCTTTCTGGCCCGGGAAATAGAAGGGTTGTGGTTCTCTTGAAGATGCTGCCGCAGTGGCAACCTCGCGACGCACTTGGTTGCTATTAGACGAAGCTATCGCCGCAACATCGGCGGCTGGCGCCGCCATAATCTCAATTTCCCCCCCACCTTCTGATTCGACAAAATAACCGCATCAGGGCCAATTTCTTCCCTTACCAAACGCAACGCCTCGCGCGCCGTATCAGCATAGAATTTTTTTATATTCATCACTGGTTCCCTAAGACGGCCGTCACTTTAATATTCCTGGAATCCGGCACTTCTGCATGAGAAATCACCTTGAGATGGGGGGTTGCACGGCGCAGAAAACGCGACAACAATGAACGAAGTGGCGCCGGAACCAATAATACCGCCGGCAGACCAAGTTGCTCCTGCTGTAGTACTACCTGCTCCACCTGTCTCAGCAAGTTTTCGGCCAATCCCGGCTCGAGCCCAGCGCCTTCACCACCATGAGATTGGGTCGCCTGCATAAGAATCTGTTCTAGACGAGTATCCAGGGTTATCACCTGTAACTCTTCATTACCAGGATAAATTTCTTGAATAATAGCACGCCCTAGCGCTACCCGAACTGCGGCGGTCAAGTCTTCCACGCTTTGGGTGCGGGGTACCTGATCAGAAATCGTCTCGATAACGGTACGCATATCGCGGATATGCACCCCTTCATCCAACAGATTCTGCAGGACTTTCTGCAAGGTTCCCAGCGGGATTTGCTTGGGTACCAAGTCTTCCGTCAGCCTGGGTGATTCCTTGCCCACATGGTCAAGCAACTGTTGGACTTCCTCACGCCCCAGCAATTCAGCAGCGTGACTTTGAATGACGTTAGACAGGTGCGTCGCCACCACCGTGCTGGCATCAACCACGGTATAGCCGAAATTCTGTGCCTGTTCACGGTGTTCCGCATCGATCCAAACCGCCGGCAAGCCAAAAGCAGGGTCGCGCGTTGCGGTTCCTTCCAGCTCACCCAGCACCCTTCCTGGATTGATCGCCAGATACATGCCGGCAAATGCCTCACCCTGCCCCACGTCTACCCCCTTTAACGCAATACGATAGGCGTTGGGGCGTAACTCCAGGTTGTCGCGGATATGTACCGAGGGGACCAGAAAACCCATTTCTTGAGCGAATTTCTTGCGGATACCCTTGATACGACGCAACAACTCACCATCCTGTGCACGATCCACCAAAGGAATCAGCCGGTAACCCACTTCCAGCCCAAGCACATCCACCGGCATCACGTCGTCCCAGCCGACTTCAACCACCTCAGGTGGTTTCGCTGCGACGACAGCTTCAGGCACAGGGATGGGCGCGCGTTGGCGCTGGTCGACCAAATAAGCGATCCCGCCTAACATTGTAGCCAAAGTCAGGAAGGCGAAATGCGGCATACCGGGAATCAACCCCATCAGACCGAGAATCCCACCGGTAAGCGACAGCACTTGCGGGCGATTGAACAATTGGCCGACCAACTGCTCACTCAAATTTTCGTCGGTGGAAACCCGGCTCACCACGATACCAGCCGCTGTGGAAATCACCAGCGCCGGAATCTGCGCCACCAAGCCGTCGCCGATGGTCAATAGTGTGTAATTGGTGGCAGCAGTAGCAATATCCAGATTGTGCTGCAAAATACCTACGCTCAATCCGCCGATGATATTGATCAGCATAATGAGGATACCGGCGACGGCGTCGCCGCGCACGAATTTGCTGGCACCGTCCATCGAGCCATAGAAATCGGCTTCCTGCGACACCGTGGAACGGCGTTTCTTGGCCTCTTCCTCGCCAATCAAGCCGGCATTGAGGTCGGCGTCGATCGCCATCTGCTTGCCGGGCATTGCGTCCAGGGTAAAGCGTGCCCCAACCTCGGCGATACGCCCTGCGCCCTTGGTAATCACCACGAAATTGATCACCACCAAGATGATGAACACCACGATGCCAACGGTGTAATTGCCGCCCACCAGAAAATGTCCGAAAGCTTCGATCACCTTGCCTGCCGCATCGGGGCCGGTGTGCCCTTCCATCAGCACCACCCGTGACGAAGCCACGTTGAGCGACAGCCTTAGCAGAGTAGTCACCAAAAGGACCGTAGGGAATACCGCAAATTCAAGGGGCTTCTGGGTATATAAACTGACCAGCAGCACAATCATCGACAACGCGATATTAAAGGTGAACAACAGATCGAGCAGGAACGGCGGTAGCGGCAGAATCATCATCCCCAGGATCAGGATGACGAGCACCGGCCCGGCCATTTTGCTGAGATTCAGACCGCCAATAAAGGCTAAAGCATCGGCTTGAGCAGCCATCAGGAAGCCCTGCCCCTGTCGGCCAATCTATTTTTGGAGTTATCAGTGAAGCGACGCATTTTCCGCATTATGTTCCGGATCGAGTTCCGGTGGCACCGGCAAATCATGCGGTGTTTCCGGCATCGTGCCGGCGCCTTCCTCGTATTTACGCAACTGGTAAATATAGGCTAGGACTTCGGCAACCGCAGTATACAGGGTTGCAGGAATTTCCTCATCCAATTCGGCATGATGGTACAGGGCGCGCGCTAACGGTGGCGCCATTAGAATCGGCACATGGTTTTCTTCGCCGAGGGCGCGAATCCGCTGAGCCAGTAAGGCAGCGCCCTTCGCCACCACCTTAGGCGCCCGCATGCTGTCGCCCTGATAACGCAACGCCACGGCATATCGGGTCGGGTTGGTAACGATGACGTCAGCCTTGGGTACCTCGGCCATCATCCGCTTGCGCGCCGCCTCACGTTGCAGTTGACGGATACGTCCCTTGACCTCCGGCGACCCCTCAGTTTCCTTGTATTCCTGCCGGATTTCCTCCTTGGTCATTTTCAGTTTGTTACTGTGTTCCCACAATTGCAGGGGTACGTCTATCGCCACCAATAGGATGGTCGAACCAGCTACCGCCATGAAAGTAGACCCCACCAGCTTGCCCACATGAGCAATTCCCAGATCAAGCGGTTCAAACATCAGCGCAAACACGGCATCTTTGTTGTGCCAGATCACCCATGTCGCCACACCGCCAATCAACAAGGATTTAAGAATCGCCTTACCGAGTTCTGCCACACTATTCCAGGAAAACATCCTGCCTAAGCCGTTTAGCGGGTTGAGCTTGGCGAAATCCGGCTCCAATGCTTGCATGGAAAAAAGCCATCCCCCCATAGCCATGGGCGCGGCAATCGCAGCTATAACCACGACCAGCATAAAAGGGAAAAAGACCACTAGAATATTCCATACTTCCTGTTGCAGACGCACCAGCATCAACAGGGGATCGAAGGCCACCGCCCGCTCCACCGTCAAACCATTCTTCATCAGCGCCATCAAGCCTTCCATCAACTGCGGTCCCATCGCGATCAAAGCACCTCCCGACGCCATCAACACGGCAAAAGTCGATAGCTCGCGCGAGCGCGCGATCTGCCCTTTCTCGCGTGCTTGCTCGATGCGTCGTTGTGACGCTGGTTCCGATCGTTCGAGATCGCTATCTTCAGCCATGTTTTGCCGGTCTATTCAATTATGCTTGCAGCCGCAACAGGCTGATTTGTACCACTTCTTGTGGACATTGGTAAGAGTAAAAACAAAAAAACGGCTAGGACATTCGACCTGGGGTTGTTTTACATGGCATTCAGGACAGCCAAACAATCAGCTTCGGCAACAATATTGTGCTGTAACAACATGAAGTTGCGCATAATTTAATTGACATCGTTCCGTCGTGATGTCTACAGAGGTGGTCGAACAGATAGAGCGCAGCAGACTACTTGGCCTTGGAAATATCATCCGCTAAAGGAAGGGTAAAACTGAATTTTGCTCCAGCGTCAGTATTGGCGACCTCGACATGGCCGCCCATGTTCTTCTCGATGATCGTTTTAACCATATACAGCCCGATACCACTCCCCTGATCCTTGGTCGTAAAGTACGGGTCGAAAATTTTGGGGAAAACGTCATCTGGAATGCCGCCAGCATTATCCTCCACGGTCAGCACCGCGCTGCCCCCCTCCTCGCGGATTTCAAGATGAATCCTGCCATTCTCGATATGTTTTGTCAGAATGGCCTCCTTGGCATTGACGAGCAGATTGAGTACTGCCTGGGCAAACTGGTTAGCAAACCCGGAAACCCAAAGATGCGACGACAGACTGGAAATCAACTCGATATGACTATTTTGGATCGCCGCTTCGAGAATAAAGGCTGCGTCGTTTGCCGACTCCGCCAGATCAAAACGGGTTTTCTCCCGATCCGGGCGGAAAAAATTACGAAAATCATCAATCGTGGACGACATCCTGTCGATCAATCGTTGCGCCGTAGCGACGTCCTCCTCTAGCGATTCCTTGGTCATGGTTTTGAAGCCGAAATCATCCTGGATGTTGGTAATCAGCAAGCCTAGCGCACTCAACGGCTGACGCCATTGGTGGGCGATGTTATGGACCATCTCTCCCATCGCGGCTAAGCGTGATTGCTGGATCAGGATGTGATCTTTCTGACGGTTGCTGTTCACCTCCTCATGCACACGCTGTTCCAGTGTTTCATTCAATAGTTTCAAGGCTTCCTCGGCCTGTTTGCGTTCAGCAATTTCGTGGATGAGGTTGCTATGGTAATTGTTCAGGTCAAGACGCATTGAGGAAAAGCTGCCCACCAATGCCCCCATTTCATCATGACTGATCTCCGGTAGAGGGGTGTTGAAATTGCGCTGTGCTAATTCCCGCGCGGCAGCTGCGAGTTGGCGCACTGGACGAATCACCGCCAGCTCCAGGGTTAGCGCGATGGTAAACACCAAAATCACCAGAATTCCCAGCAAGATCATCGTCAGCATACGGTGATGCTCCCGGTCGCCAGCCAGGGACGGTGCTAAATCGACTGACACCACCAGCCTGCCGAGTGCCATATCCAAATAACGAATCTGCTTTTCGATGGTATGGATGTTTTGCCCAGAAGCAGCTGAAGGAGGAGGCTGTGCGGAAAATAGCGGGAATATCTGCCGGTTATGGGCATCAAACAATCGAACAACGATCCAATCGTCATTCTTTTTTTTCAGCACCTCCAGGTTTTCATAGAGGATGTCCAGCTGATTGCCTAGCAGAAGGGGAATTAGTCCTTCAACCACGCTATCCAGATGCCGCTCGACGAATTTCAGATGTTCGGCTTGGGCGCTCATCAAGGAGCGGGGTATCCAGACCGCATTCAGGTATCCCCCCATCAGCAGGCTGATGAGCAGCAAGGGGGTGAGGAGCTTTTGCCGCAGACTCATGTTTTATTTCTTGTCATCCACCCAGTATGTCTCCAGCCCCCACTCCCGCATGGTCAAATAGTCTTCGATGGCAGCTGGCACAACTTGCTTAATCGGAATTTCTGCCAATAGTGCTTGGCCGGCTGATGTGGCCGCCATGTCTAGCAACGCTTTGCGTACTTTTTCGCGCGCCTCTTTTGGCACACGAGGGTGAGCGGAAATGGGATGCGAAGGCATCTCGCGGGTCGTATACAGGACACGTAGCGCATCTCTGATGGGCTGATCTTGTTCCTCCAGGGTTTTTTCCACGCCGCCGCCAGCATCGACCAAACCATTAGCGACATGCAGGTACACTGAACTATGTGTTTTGACATAGAGCATGTTCATTTTGACGTGATAGAGCCGCTCCAAATCGGCACGTAATAACAGGCTGGCACCGAGGGCGTTAGGTGATGGCATTGCCAGCGCCTTTCCTTCCAGTTCATTCAAGTTGCGTAGCGCACTATCCTTGCGCACCACCAATATGCCGTGCAACGGCACACCATCTCTGACCAGCGGAATGTATTTCTGCCGGTTGGCTTCCCGCATGACGTGGTAAGGATTGGCATAAAGGAAATCGAATGAACCTTTGGACAATTCCCGCTCAAACTCAGGCACGGTAAGCGTGGCGACCAGTTTGAGTTCAAGGCCGGTTCGTTTCTCCAACTCGTCCACGACCGGCTTCCAGATGGCGAACAATTTGCGCTGCTCGAATTGCGGCACTACGGCGAATGAATAACTTTCAGCAGCAAGCAGTTGACTGATGCCCACCTGAAAGAACAGCATCAATCCGACAATAATGCGCATGGACATACTAGCTCCCGGGGGCAGTGGGTAAATTCATCAATGCAAAGAAATTGCGTGTGGTTTGTCTTTCAACCTCTTCAATCGAAATGTTTTTTAGCTTTGCGATTTCTTCTGCAACGTGCCTGACGTAGGCCGGTTGATTGGTTTTGCCGCGATGGGGCGCTGGCGCCAAGTAAGGGGAATCCGTTTCAATCAGGATGCGTTCCAGCGGCGTGGCAGTTGCCACTTCTTTAACCTGCGCGGCATTTTTGAAGGTCACGATGCCGGAAAAGGACAGATGGAAGTTCATTGCCAGCGCCTGCTCTGCGACTTCAAGAGTTTCCGTGAAGCAATGCATGATCCCGCCCACCGCGGCGGCATTTTCCTCATCCATCAAACGTAGCGTGTCTGCTGCCGCTTCGCGGGTATGGATGACCAGCGGCTTGCCGGCTTTGCGGGCGGCGCGGATATGGGTGCGAAAACGTTGCCGCTGCCATTCCAGATCGCCCTTGAGGCGGTAGTAATCCAGGCCGGTTTCGCCGATGGCAAGTACTTTGGGATGTACCGCCAAGGTCGCAAGCTCATCGGCAGTCGGTTCGTGAACATCCTCATAGTCGGGATGAACGCCGACGGAAGCATAAAGGTTGGGATGTGCTTCAGCCAAGGCGAGCACCTGAGGGAAATTCTCGAGGTTCACGCTGATACACAGCGCATGACCAACCCCGTATCGCTGCATGTTGGCGAGAATTTCGTTGAGGTTTGCGGCAAGCTCGGGAAAGTCGAGATGACAGTGTGAATCAACCAGCATGGGAGCTCGATTACATCGTGTGGGTCGGACGGGTGGATTTCAGGGTGCCGCCCAGCAGGCCTTCGATCTTGTTGCGTACTACGATGCCGTTTTCGTTCTCGCTGAACTGGACACCGATTCCCTGGGTTTTGTTATTTTGCGAACCGGCTGGAGTAATCCAGGCCACATGACCGTCAACGTGGAGTTTGGCGGGTTCGTCGAGCAAGGTCAGCAGCATCAGCACTTCGTCGCCGATACGATAAGGTTTCGGTGTCGGGATGAAGATGCCGCCGCCTTTCAGGAAGGGCATGTAGGCGGCATAAAGGGCCGAGCGCTCCTTGATGGTCAGCGACAAGACGCCCGGACGCGAAATAGGTTGCGGAACGTTATTCTCTGACACGCGCACCTTCCTGTTTACGGTTCATGATTTGCCAATAGGACAACAACAACTGCTCCAGCAACAAACGCACATTGAGCGGGTGATGCAGGGATTTTTGCGCACTGAGCAAATCGCGCTGAAACCCGAGAAGTTGCAAAACATCAACTTTCTCCGCCAACGCCATGAGTTTAGCAGAGAAATCCAGATGGTAACGGACCTTCCCCGTGGCCTGTGCACAAACCAGATCGTAAATCCAGGTTTGCAGCCAGTTCAGCACCCAGGCTAGTTCGGTTTTCTCGCTCATCTCGGCGATGGTGAAAGGATCGGCATTTTGGGCTTCTTCGAGACGCAACAGGAAAGTCAGCCGTTTTTCGCGGTAGTCGCTGTCGTTCAAGCCCAGCGCTCGCAACGGCGCATAGCCGGCTTGAGCAAGACAGGTCTGCGGTTCGGCAACCCCCTGCCCTGCCAACCATTCCAGCGCTTGCGTGTGCGACGGTAGCGGCATGGCAATTTTCAGGCAGCGGCTGCGCACGGTAGGCAGCAAGCGTTGCGCTTGATGGGAAACCAGTAGAAACAAACTGTTGGGTGGCGGTTCTTCAAGGGTTTTGAGCAACGCATTGGCGGCCTGGACATTCATCGCT
>Ga0208566_1002166_pt1 | contig 10704 bp, 7 predicted proteins | sample PL_2010_150m_FD_184159 | JGI IMG/M metagenome (GOLD analysis project Ga0208566, IMG submission 184159) | Freshwater microbial communities from Powell Lake, British Columbia, Canada to study Microbial Dark Matter (Phase II) - PL_2010_150m... | ecosystem: Environmental > Aquatic > Freshwater > Lake...
CCATCAGCGAGAAATAGTCGGCGGCCCCGAACTTGAGCGCAAACTCGGCGAGCGGCGGGGCGAACACCGCCAGCAGAACGGTCGCGACGGTGCCCGCGAAAAACGAACCGATCGCGGCCGTTGTCAGCGCAACGCCGGCACGGCCCTGGAGCGCCATCTGGTAACCGTCGAGCGTCGTCACCACCGAAGCCGCCTCGCCGGGCAGATTGATCAGGATCGAGGTGGTGGAACCGCCGTACTGCGAGCCGTAATAGATTCCTGCGAGCATGATCAGTGCGGTCACCGGTTGCAGGGCGAAGGTGACGGGCAACAACATGGCGATGGTGGCCGTGGGTCCGAGGCCCGGCAGTACGCCGATCAAGGTGCCGAGGAAGACCCCGGCCAGGCAATACAGCAGGTTGGTGCCGGTCAAGGCCGCGGAAAATCCCAGCGAGAGATGCTCGATGAGTTCCATGTCGCTTAGCGTGAAATAACGAAATTAGGCGCCGAGTGAGCCGACGAGCGCAGCGAGCAAATCAGTCGCCTCCCCGCGAGGGGAGGACGGGAGGGGCGGTCGTCCATTGCTTTGAACGATTTCATAGTACGGGGGTGGGCTTGGCGACCATGCGAGTTAGGGTCTCCTACCCGCCGAACCAGGAGCCGAGCAGAGGCAGCGGAACGCCCAGGCCCTTGACGAACACCAGGCCGCTGAACACCACGAGTCCGACGGCCAGCGCGATCGACTGCGACCAGCTGAATTTCACGCTGGCGCGGGCGCTGACCATCACCAGCACGACAATCGCAACAATCACTCCCGCGCCGCGCGCCAGCATCGCGAACAGGACGATCGCAACGATGACCATCGCCAGTCCCCTGAGGGCGAGCGCATCGATCGCCGGTCCGGAAACCAGCAACGAGCGAACGATGCAGATTGCGCCGATCGTCGCGAGCAGGGTTCCCAGGATGGTCGGGAAATACGCCGGACCCATCTTCATCGCGCTGCCCATGGCGTAATCCCGGCCGATGACGATGGCCGCAATGCCGATCGCAGCATAGATGACACCGGCCCAGAATTCTCTGGGATTGCGTATCAGTGACTTCATCGCCGATGCCGTGGAAGGATCAGTCGGCGTAAACGCCTGCCTTCTTGATGATCGGTCCCCACTTGTCGATCTCGGCCTTGAGATGCGCGCGCAAGGCCTGCGGGGTGATGCGGTTGTCGGCGACCGGTTCGGTGCCGAGTTCGGCGAAGCGCTGCCGCACGTTGGCATCCTTGAGTGCCATCTTCAACGACTGGTTGAGGCGGTCGACGACAGGTTTGGGTGTTCCCTTCGGCGCGTACAGCCCGTGCCACACCACCACCTCGAAATTGGGAATTCCGGCTTCATGCATGGTGGGGACGTCCGGCAATGACGGGACACGGGTCGCCGAGGTGACTCCGTAGGCCTTGACCTTGCCCCCCCTGATCTGGCCGGTGGTATTGGTGGTCTGATCGCACATGATGTCCACCTGGCCGCCGAGGAGATCGTTCATCGCCGGACCGGTGCCCTTGAAAGGAACTGTGGTCAGATCCGTCTGGATCGCGCTCATGAAGAGCATGCCGCACAGGTGCGAGGCGGCACCCAGGCCGGCATTGGCCAGGGTCACCTTGTCCTTGTTGGCCCGGACATATGCAATCAGTTCCTTGAGGTCCTTGGCGGGAAAATCCTTGCGGGCAATCAGCGTCATCGCCACGTCGGTCACCAGGCCGATCGGCTCGAAGTCATCGACGGCATTGTAGGGAAGCTTGCGATACAAGGCCGGCGCGGTGGAGTGGCCGATATGGTGGAGGAACAGCGTGTAGCCGTCCGGCGCCGAGCGCGCGACCCGCGCGGCGGCGAGGGTGCCGCCCGCACCGCCGACATTCTCGATGATGATCTGCTGCTTCAGGTCGCCGCTCATCGCCTGCCCGATCACGCGCGCGACGGTATCGGTGGGTCCCCCCGCGGCGAACGGCACGACCAGGGTAATCACCTTGGAGGGAAAGGTATCCGCGTGGGCCGGCAGAATCACCGACAGCATCGCTACTAACAGCGCAACCACGAGCGAGTCGGGGAAACCTGGTTTCATGCTGCACCTCCTGGCAATAAAATCGGCGATGGCGACTATGCACCTCGGGTGAGAAAGCCGGACCGAGCAACGGGCCGTGTCTCAGGCCAACGCTTCCCGTAGCGTCGATTATATATAACTTGAGGCCAGGGATGACAGCCGCGGTGTTCAGCGGCAATATTGCGACTGTTACACTAGTGCCCGCTTTTGCTTTTGGGGTACTGGTGCCCGCCTCCGCTCTTGGGGTACTAGTCGAACCGTTCGACACCTGCTGCTGACAAGGCAGCCCTTCTCGATTGGATATCACCGATGCTCATCAACTGCGCCGCCTATCAGGACGGAACCAAACTTTCCGACATTCCGATCGCCGAAATCAGCGAATACGTCAGCCGTCCGGATTGCTTTGTATGGGTTGCGCTCAAGGATGCGGACGAGGGCGAACTGGAGGAGATGCAACACGAGTTCGGCTTGCATCCGCTGGCTGTCGAGGATGCCCACCATGGACACCAGCGACCGAAAATCGACGAGTATGGCGATTCGATCTTCGCCGTCATGCATCAGATAGAACTGGTCGACGGCGAATTGATCGTCGGTGAGGTGGCTGTCTTCGTCGGAAACAACTACGTACTTTCGGTGCGCAACCACAGCAGCCTGGGTTTCCTCGGCGTTCGCCAGCGCTGCGAACACGAGCCGCATCTGCTCAGCCACGGATCCGGATTCGTCTTCTATGCGCTCATGGATGCAGTGGTAGACCGCTATTTCCCGGTCCTCGATGTTCTGGAATCGGAACTCGAAACCATCGAAGAGAAAATATTCGCCAAGGCCTCGGCGCGTTCCAACATCGAGCGGTTGTATGAGTTGAAACGCAAGGTGATGATGCTGAAGCACGCCGTGGCGCCGCTCATGGAGGCGGCCGGAAAGCTTTATGGTGGCCGGGTGCCCGCCGTCTGCGCCAACAGCCAGGAATACTTCCGCGATGTGTACGACCACCTCAACCGCATCAATGCCTCCATCGATACCATCCGCGACACCATCGGGACGGCGATCCAGGTCAACCTGGCGATGGTGACCATCGAGGAAAGCGAAGTGAACAAGAAGCTCGCCGCCTGGGCCGGAATCTTCGCCGTAGCCACGGCCTTCGCCGGGATCTGGGGCATGAATTTCAAGTCCATGCCCGAACTGCAATGGGAGTACGGTTATCCTGCCGCCCTGGCGATCATCGCGGTAGCCTGCGGCCTTCTGTACAGGCGCTTCAAACGTTCGGGATGGCTCTAGTGCCCGTAGTTGAGTCTGGGGTATTAGTTTCTCAGGACCTGACGAGCTTGCGATAAAGTTCGGCATATTGGGATGCTGGGTTGGCCCAGCCCCAGTCTTGCAGCATGCCGTGGCGCTGCAGTTGGCGCCACAGCGCCGGTTTGCGCCAGGCGGCGGCGGCGCGGCGGATGGCGGCCAGCAACGCGTCGGCGCTGGCGTCACGAAAGACGAAGCCGTTGGCCGACTTGGTCCTTCCCTTGTCCACGGATGCCGGATCGCAGTCCACCACGGTGTCGGCAAGGCCGCCGGTATCGCGCACAACGGGCGGGGTGCCGTAACGCATGCTGTACATCTGGTTGAGGCCGCAGGGCTCGAAGCGCGACGGCATCAGGAAGCTGTCCGCTCCGGCCTCGATGCGGTGTGCCAGCGCCTCGTCGAAGCCGATGCTTAGGGCGATTTGCCCGGGATGCCGGCCTGACATTCGAGTCAAGGCCCGCTCGAGTTCAGCTTCTCCGCTGCCGAGCACGGCGAGCTGGACCGGCAGGCCGATGAGCTCCGCTTCGATCAGGGGCAGCAGGTCGATGCCCTTTTGCCAGGTCAGCCGGCTGACGACTCCCAGCAGCGGCAGGTCGTTGCGCCGATCGAGCCCGAGCTGTTGCTGCAATGCGCTCTTGTTGGCAGCCTTCCCTTTCATCTGACCGACGTCGTAGCCGGCCGTCAAATGCGCATCGTCGCCGGGATTCCAGACTTCCGCGTCGATACCGTTGAGGATGCCGGTCAGGCGATCGCTGCGCCAGCGCAGCAATCCGGCCAGCCCCATGCCCTCGGCATCTACCTGGATTTCGCGGGCGTAGTTGGGGCTGACGGTAGTGATCCAGTCGGCATGCTGCAGTCCCCCTTTGAGGAACGACAGGTGGCCGTGATACTCGACGCCATCGATGGCCCAGGCCTGCTGCGGCAGCCCGAGTTCGGCGAGGGTGTGGCGACCGAAGAGTCCCTGAAAGGCCAGATTGTGGATACCGACCAGCGTCGCTGCGCGGCTGACCGAACTGCTCCGGTAGTTGAGATAGCTGGGCGCCAGCGCCGTTTGCCAGTCGTTGCAGTGGATGACTTGCGCTTGCCAGGGCAGCGGGTTGTCGCTTCCCCCGAACAAGGACGCGACGCGCGAGAGCAGGCCGAAGCGGATGGCGTTGTCATGCTGGTCGCGGCCGTCGCTGCCAAGGTAGGGATTGCCGGGCCGGTCATACAGCGCCGGGCAGTCGAGCAGCAGCAACGGTGTGCCGTCGGACAGCGCCGCCTGGCGCAGCTGCGACGGCGGCAGGGCGCCGCCGAGCCCCGGCAATTCGGCGACAACGGGTGCATCGGGAAATGCCCGGCCCAGCGCCGGGTAGCGCGGCACCAGCACCCGCACATCGACACCGGCCCGACGCAGCGCCGCCGGCAATGCGGCGGAGACATCGCCGAGTCCGCCGGTCTTGACCCAGGGACCGATCTCGGAGGTGGCGAACAGAACCCGGATGGCGCTGCCCGAACTGCTCGTGGGAAGCGTATTGTTCCTGATGCTCATTTAGCCTGGCAGGCGGCTATCAGGCCTTGGGTCGAGCCATCGAGGGCCGCCGTCGGTTGCCTCCCCTCAAGCATCGGCAACAGGCGCACCGCGAGTTGCTTGCCCAGTTCGACACCCCATTGGTCGAAGGAGTTGAGGCCCCAAATAATCCCCTGGACGAAGGTCTTGTGTTCATAAAGTGCAACCAACTGACCGAGCGCGTAGGGGTCGAGTCGCGGCAGCAGCAAGGTGCTGGAAGGCTGGTTGCCGGGAAACACCTTGAACGGTGCCAGGCGCGCCACTTCATCCGCCGGCATTCCCGCCGACTCGAGTTCGCGGCGTGCCTCCTCGGAGGTCTTGCCGCGCATCAGCGCCTCGCTCTGGGCGAAGCAGTTGGCGAGCAGTGCGGCGTGGTGCCCCGGCAAGTCGAAGTCGGCCCGCCTGAGGGCGATGAAATCGCAGGGAATCAGCCGGCCGCCCTGATGGATCAACTGGTAGAAGGCATGCTGGCCGTTGGTGCCGGGTTCACCCCAGACGATCGGCGAGGTCGCCGCGCCCACCGGCAGTCCATCGCGGCCGACCTGTTTGCCGTTGCTTTCCATTTCCAGCTGCTGCAGGTAGCGCGGGAATTGCTCCAGTGACTGGCTGTAGGGCAGCACCGCCAGGGTCTCGGCGCCGAGAAAATCGGTATTCCAGATGCCTAGCAGCGCCAGCGTCGCCGGCAGGTTGCGGGCCACGGGGGCGGTGAAGAAATGTTCGTCCATGGCCTGTCCGCCGGCCAGCAGTCGTTCGAAGTTGGCGTAACCGATCGCCAGCGCCAACGGCAGGCCGATCGCCGACCACAAGGAAAATCGTCCGCCCACCCAGTCCCAGAATTCGAAGACATTGGCCGGGTCGATGCCGAACTTGGCCACTTCCGGCAGGTTGGTGGACACCGCCACGAAGTGCCTGGCCACGGCGGTCTCGCCCAGCGCGGCAACGATCCAGTCGCGCGCCGAGCGGGCGTTGGTCATGGTTTCCTGGGTCGTGAAGGTCTTGCTGGCGACGATGAACAGGGTTCTGCGCGGATCGAGCCGAGCCACGGTGGTGGCAAGATGGGCGGCATCGAGATTGGAGACGAAATGCACGCGCAGATTCGGCAGATGATGGGCGGCCAGTGCCTGGGCCGCCATCTTGGGTCCGAGATCGGACCCGCCGATGCCGATGTTCACCACCTCGCGGATCGGTTCGCCGGTGCTGCCGCGCCAATTCCCGCCATGAATGTCCGCACAGAAGCGGATCATCTTCTCCAGCACTGCCCGGACTTCGGTACGTGGCTGGCTTTCGCGCAGGGCGACGTGCAGTACCGCGCGCCCCTCGCTGCTGTTGATCGCCTCACCGGCGCGCATCCGGGCTATCCAGCCCGGCACTTCGGCGGTCTCCCACAGTGCGTGCAACGCCGCCATGACCTCGGCGGTCACACGCTGCTTGGAGTAATCCAGCAGCAGGCCCTCCTGCTCCACCGAGAAGCGCTCGAAACGCCGCGGGTCCGCGGCGAACATCTGGCGCAGATGCAGCGTACGAGTCCCCGCTGCCAGCGCGCCGAGCGCTTGCCAGGCCGGCGTGCCGGCGCTGCCGCTCACAACCACACCGTCATGCCCATTTCAAAGGGATGGGTGAGCAATTCGTGGTACGGAAAGGCGCGGATGCGGTAGTCGAACTTGCCGCATTGCTCCAGGGTCAGGTCGCGGGCAAACAGGTGTTCGCCCTGTTCGAGGGCATGCTTGTGGCGCAGGGCGTAGCGCTTGCTCTTGGCTGGGTTGCGCTCGCCGGGACGGGTGATGACAAGTTCCACGGTGAGATCTTCGGGAGTCAGGCCGTTGAGGTGCACCGCGACTTCGAAGCTCAGCGCATCGCCGTGACGGATGCGGTTCCGCGGATGATCCACGCGACGCAGGCGAACGCCCTGCCAGGCGGCACGAACCTTCTCTTTCCAGGCGGCGACATGTTGTGCGCCGGCAAAACCGTCCCCGGCGTACCTGCGCCACTGGGCGGCGGCCGGTGCGTAGAACTTGTGGACATATTCTCCCACCATGCGATACATGTTGAAGCGCGGCATGATGCTGGCGATCGAATGCTTGGCCATCCCCACCCATTCGGGCGAATAGCCGAGCGAGGTGTTGCGGTAATACAGCGGGATCACGCTGTCTTGCAGCAATTCATAAAGTGTCCGTGCTTCCTCGGTATCCCGCTCGGCGGGATTGAGACCATCCGAGGTCGGCTTGATCGCCCAGCCGTTCTTGCCGTCGTATCCCTCGCCCCACCAGCCGTCGAGCACCGACAGATTCATGGCGCCGTTGATGGCGGCCTTCATGCCCGAGGTACCCGAGGCCTCCAGCGGATAGATCGGATTGTTGAGCCAGACATCGACGCCGGATACCAGGCGGCGTGCCAGATGCAGGTCGTAATCTTCCAGCAGGAGGACGCGACCTTCGAATTCGGGTTGGCGCGACAATCCGAAGATCTGGCGGATCAACGCCTGGCCGGGCTCGTCCGCCGGGTGGGCCTTGCCGGCGAAGATGAAGAGGACCGGCCGGTCGGCGTCGCCAAGAATTTCGCGCAGCCAGTCAAGATTGTTGAACAGCAGCGCGGCGCGTTTGTATGTGGCGAATCGCCGGGCGAAGCCGATGGTGAGGACGGTGGGGTTGGCCGGGTCGGCAAATTTCAGCATCCGGTCGAGGTGGGATTCCGAGCCCTGATTGCGCAGATGCTGCTCGCGTACGCGGTGGCGCAGCAAGTGCAGCATCTGGGCCTTGAGCGACTGGCGGATGCTCCAGAATATCTGGTCGGGAATCCGGTAGATGTTGTGCCAACAGTTCTGGTCGGTGAGGCGGTGCATCCAGCCCAGGCCGAGGTAGCGGTCGAAGGTCTCATACCAGTCGGTGGCCAGGAAGGAGGGCACATGCACTGCATTGGTGACGTATTCAACGGGATTTTCCGAAGCCTCGACCTGCGGCCAGATGCTCGACAGGATGGACGACGAGACGTGGCCGTGGATCCGCGACACGCCGTTGTGGAAGCGTGACCCGCGCAGCGCCAGCGCCGTCATATTGAACTCGTGGCTTTCCGGGGTGCGGCCCATCGCCAGCAGCGTATCCGGGCTGATCCCGGTGGCCGTGCAGAATTCGCCGAAATAGCGCCGCATCATCTCTTCCGAGAAGTGATCGTGACCCGCCGGCACCGGAGTGTGGGTGGTGAACACGGTATTCGCGGCAACGGCCTCGAGAGCGCAGTCGAAATTCATACCCTGGCCGGACAAACCGCGAATCCGCTCGAGGGTCAGGAAGGCGGCGTGGCCTTCATTGATGTGCCATACCGTTGGACGCAGTTTCAGTTCGCGCAGGGCGCGCACGCCGCCGATGCCCAGCAGGATCTCCTGCTCGATGCGGGTGGTGCGTTCCCCGCCATACAGTCGGTGGGTGATGTTGCGATCGGCCAGGCTGTTCTCGTCGAGCGCTGAGTCGAGCAGGTAAAGGGTGGTGTTGCCGGCCTTGGCCGACCATATCTTGGCCCACACCAGGCGCCCCGGCATTTCGACCGAAATGCGCATCTCGCTACCATCTTCGCGCAGCACCGGAACGATCGGCAGGTCGTCGAAATCGGTATCCGAATAGTGGGGGTGCTGGTGTCCCTCGCGATCGATGGTCTGCTGGAAATAGCCTTGGCTGTACAGCAGTCCGACGGCGATAAAAGGCAGGCGCAGGTCCGATGCGCCCTTGCAATGGTCACCGGCAAGAATGCCCAGCCCGCCGGAATAGATCGGCAGACTCTCGTGGAAGCCGAATTCGGCGCAAAAGTAGGCGACCAGGTCGTCATGGGCGAGCGGCGGCTTGCCGGGCAGTTCGAAATGATCAGGAGCGTGATGGTAGGAGTCGTAGGCGGCCAGAACCCGATTCAGCGAGCCGAGGAAAATCGGGTCCTCGGCGGCGCTGTTCAAGCGCTTCTGGTCGATGCGTTTGAGGAAGGCCTTGGGGTTGTGGTTCACCGCATGCCACAAGCTCGGATGCAGGCGGGCAAAGATCGCCCGAGTGGCGCGGTCCCAGCTGTACCAGAGGTTTTTGGAAAGTTCTTCAAGCCGCTCCAGGCGCGGCGGAACGACGGGGTTTACCTCAAGATGGTAGTGGGTGACGGGCATGGAAGTCTGAATTCAGGATCAAGTAGGGGAAGGGACCGGTGCGCGCAATTGGTTCTGGGGTACCGGTGCCCGAAGTTGGTTCTGGGGTAACACCGTCAGCTGCAATTTGAGCGTTTCGTCGTTGCTGACGGGTTGCCAGGATAGCGTGAGGCAGGCAGCCTGCATGATTTTTTCAAAACCCGCCTCGGATTGGGAAGCGGTGAAATAGGGCGCGGCATGCAGGCCAAGCGGATGGTCCGCGGCCAGTTTCAAGCTGCCGTGAAGCTCGTCATCTTCAAGAAGGATTTCGCGCAGGTCGGGGATCGTCAACTCCTGCCCGAAACCGCACGGCACGCTGCCGTCGGCGAGGATGTAGCGACCGGAATAGCCGTCGCAACTGGGCATGGCCAGGTTCAGCTGGATCTCGACGCGACTGCCGAGCAGGCCCGTACCGCGATAGTGTACGGACAAGGACGAGCCCTCGAGCAGCAGGCGCTTCTCGATGCGTCCGCCGCCGACTTCGCTGGCGAAAGCCAGGCCGTCGGCGGATGCCGCCACCTCGTAGTAGGCGTCGACGGCATGCCGGCTGCCATCGGCGGCCACCAGGGTATCGATGCAGATGCCGCGCGGACGGACATCGGGCAGTGCATCCTGCGCATCGATAGGATGCTTGAAGGTGATCCGGTCGTGCGCCGAGGTAATGCCTTCGGCATGCTCGGGCGAGGCCTGTTGCGCGCCGGCGAGTTTGCGGTGATAACCCTCGGCATAGCGCCGCAAGGTGTCGCCGAAGTTGTGGGAAACGGCGAAGCTCGACAGCTCCAGGATCCCGGCATTGCCATCGACGCGGACGATTGCTTGCAACTCGGCGTCGTGCAGGATCATTTCCTCGCAGCCGTCGAGATCGAGATCGCGCCGCTCGAACATCCCGCGCGGCAGCCTGAGGTCCAGCGCCGCTTCGAGGGCGAGCAGGTTGTTCCAGATGGCGCGCCGCAGATGCGGCAGATACAACCCGCCGAACAGGCCGTGCCAGTAAGCGTCGTTGGCCTGGGCACGATGCAGCAGTTCCTGCAGTTGTGCGCGCTGCTGCGGGTCGAGGGTTGCCGACACTGCCGCCAGACGCGCCGAGAGGCCCAGCATGCGCTTGTGCATCCAGTTCGACTCCGGGTAGCGCGAGAGGAAGTTGCGCCAGATGCCGCCGCGCAGGAAAGCCTTGTGCCGCTCATAGCTGCCGCCGGCCTTCTCGGCGCCGACCAGCGCCGCATATTCCTGGGCCGCCGCCGAGGGCAGGGTCCATTCATTCATTTCGATGTAAGAAGTGGTCGGCAGATACACGATGCCGCGTGTACTGAAAGCGGAGTGGGCATGGTAGTCGGCGAAAGTGGTGGCGCGGATCAAGGGCGAAGCCAGCACCCCCTCGATGAACTGGGCCAGCCAGCCGCGCTCATAGACCCAGCTGTAGGTCTCCGGCCAGATGCCGAACTTCTCGATGTCGTCGAAATAGATCGCCGCGCGTTTGCCTTCCCGCGCCATCTGCTCGAGATAGGCGACGGCTTCCTGCGCCGGGGAGAATGGCAGGCGGTAGCGCAGCGCCTCCGATATCGGGAACAGGTCCAGGCTGCGGCCGTCTTCCTCGGTGGTGTAAAAACTGTCCAGGGCCTCGGCGGCGGTGCCGGCACAGAGGAAG
>Ga0208566_1002167_pt1 | contig 10703 bp, 11 predicted proteins | sample PL_2010_150m_FD_184159 | JGI IMG/M metagenome (GOLD analysis project Ga0208566, IMG submission 184159) | Freshwater microbial communities from Powell Lake, British Columbia, Canada to study Microbial Dark Matter (Phase II) - PL_2010_150m... | ecosystem: Environmental > Aquatic > Freshwater >...
GAGGAGGACTCTTGCTGTCTGCATAATAATGAGACGCCTGCCCCAATATGAACATCTTTTCACAAAAATTCTTTTCTGCTTTGGCTTTTGTTAATAGCTCATTTACTTTATCCATAGCAGGGCAGTGAGTCTGATAACAAACATGATTTTTTTTATTTCCGTTTCTATCTGGCAGTACTGGCGCCGTGTTTAGAATTTTATTAACGATTGATTTATCACATCCGCTCAAATTTATATCCTTGATTGCCGTCTGCCAAAGAATCTTATGGGTATAACCATCCCATGACAGAGCTGGCATTGGCAATAACAAAAAAGCAAATAAAGAGATGATTATCATTTTTTTCATAAAATCATCAAATAATATCTGTAAATATTCATATAAATAATCTTTCATTTCAGCAAACGCCGTGCGATTGCCGAACTTGGATAGCATTAAATACTTGATATGGTAATATTTTATATGATTTCTGTTTCTGATTTGAAAATTGAAGAGGAGGCGAGAAAGACAAGGCTTGTTCTCTGCCCGAAATGCGATTCCGAAATGCGGGTTGGCTTGATGAATGATTCCGCGGAGTGCGAGGAGTGCGGCGAGGATATTGAAGTTGTGGAGGAAGGCTATCCCGAGGAATTTATCTGGCATCCGAACAGGAGTTATTAAGCGTTTAGGATTTTATCCTTATGTTTCTGCGCCTCTTTGTATGCGGTTTGCAGGAATTGCGCAAAAGGCTCCTTTTTCTTTCTGCTGTTCTTGTAAAGGTTCTCAAAATGTTGAATCAGGTTTATTTTTCCGATTTTGGCTTTTTCATGCTCTGCATATCCTTTCGCTCCGCTTTTTAGTATATTTTGGATTCTTTTATCTCTTAAAATAACAGGCGCAAGAATCTCGCTTAAAACCCATTCCAAATATGGATAATCAAATGTTTTTTCATCTGCATTAGGAAAAACTTCTTTCCACTTTTTGAAATACAAGAAATGTAGCGTTTCATGCGCAACAGTTTCTCTCATTTGCAAAAGCCTTTGCATATAGAAAATCTGGAATGTCCAATACTTCAGGAATCTGGGACAAATAGGATTTATGGAAATCATTCCAAAAATTGTTTTTCTATTTTTCGGGTAGTCTGTTTCCAAGACTTCCGAAAGCGTTTTCATAAAACTATCGTTAATCTTGTTCCATTCTTTCTGAAAGAGTTTTTTCTGCGTCTTAAGCTGCTCAAGTTCGCTCCGCCAGAATATTTTAGTGTAGCTTCTGGTGATATTTTCTTTTTCCTTTCTTGTTTTCGCTTTATCCATCTCTTCCTTCAGCTTGGGATGAGCGCGATAAACATAGCCACTCCAGTCCCAAAACTTTTTAGACGGAATGCAAAAATCAAAGAGATTGTCGGCTTCATATTTCAGAACCGCCAATTCAAACTTTACTTTCGGCAACATAAACCTAATGAGACGTCTGTTTATAAAAACTTTTGAAATCTACTCCAGCCAGTCCTTGTTCTTCAGCTTCTCGGGCAGATACGTATCGGAAATAAATGACACGCCTTTCGCGACCAAGGCGTCAAGCTCGACCTTGCCCCCGAACTTTTCCCACAAATCAAATTGCCTCTGCCATTCCTTGTTGTCCTTGAACCAGTCGTAGGCGCGAATCTGCTTTATCCTCGCCTTGTCAACGTCCTTGAATTTTATGATATGCCTTTTCAAGTCATACTTCTCGATATCGTCCGCGCTCAGCCCGAGGAATTTTGCGTTAGTTATGGCCATCGTTTCCGAGGAGTGCGCAAGGCTTATCGAGCCGAATTTCAATACTGAATAAATGTACGCCCCCCACGGGTCCGCGTCAACAAGCACATAAATCGGCAGCCCATATTCGAGCTGCAGCCTCTGCAAAAGCCTCCTTATGCCGCGGGTTGACTGTCCCTGCGACGCGACTATTATGCAGTTCGCCTTTTTCCAGTACTTGTCCTCGTTTATCCTCGTCCACATTGTGTCCTTTTCCATGTAGATTATGAACTTTGCGTCAACCTTCTTGAATTTTATTTCCTCAACGTTGCTCGGTATTGACCAGCCTCCGCTTCCCATCTTCGACCAGTCTATGATGTCGCCGGAATCCTCGATTATGACGTTCCCCGCTATCGAGCCTGCCTTCTTCGCGTTGATGTGCATCTGCTCCCTTGAACAGCCGGTTATCAATTCCAAATCCTCCAGCGCGCTGTCCGACTCGGACTGTTCCTCAACAATATCAATATTCGTATTCGGTATCGTCCTTTTCATCTTGTAGAAAGCCTGCCGCAGCGAGATGTGCTTGTTCGATTCCATCAGCTCCTTTGCCGTGCCGGCGACTTCTATCGTCTGCACGAATTTCCTTATGTGGGAGACGTTGAAAAAATACCTGTTCGACGTTGAAGAGCCGAGCTCGAGCATTTTCGTCTTCTGGTTGAACGAGACGTTCGAGAGGGAGCGCACGGGAATTTCCATGGACGGGTTTTTCTTCTCGTCAATATCCTTAACAAGCTTCTTTCCCAACCCTTCAAGCTTTTTCTTCGGCTCGATATTTTTTTCTTCTGTCATAATTTTTTCACCGTTAATAATTATTTTTTTATACAGAATTTAAACTGATTTAATCATTGTAAATTTTATTTGCAGCAAATCTTCCGCCTGCAAATAAAATTTTGTATAATGTGTTGTTTGTTTTTTCCAAAATCTTTTTAGCAACCTGTTTTTGATTAATATTTTCATCTCCAAGCATTAGTTCTGTCCCGATATATTGGGTTGCTTGAGATGCAATATACACGGTACCCGCAAAGATAGCCGCATAAACTTCATACTCTGACATACGAACACATCATTTAGCAATTGTATTTTTCTTATTCTCTCTCTTCGGTATTTTCAGTCTTATCTTTATTTTTGCCGCTGTTTTCTGTCTCTTTCTTGCCATCTTCTTTTGTTGCATCATTTCCAAAGCTGTCGGTTGCTATGACATTAACCTTCTTTAGCATCGCTTCCAAGCCTTTTATTATTTTTTCCTTTGGCGCGCCCGACAGGTATGAAAGTGTGACAGCGGCCTCGGGAATGTATTTCTCAAACAGGTTCTGCCTTTCCTTCTGCTCAAGCAGCCTGCGCCTTCCGGAGAGATAATAACCCAATTTGCGCGCGCAGTCCTGCACCGCGAGCTTCACTTCCTTGATTATGTCCGGATAGCTTGCTATCGCTTCCTTGCCTTCGGAAGTGTAAGGAACCCAGGCAGAGCATATGTGAACAAGCACAACTATCGGCCCCTGCGGCATTCCTCCCTGCTGGTCTATCTTGTAGTGTCTCCAGTCAACCTTTGAAAGCGCTTTTGTCATCGCGCAAGCCGAAGCCTGATACATCAGCGGCACGCGGTTTGCGAACCTCATTATTTTTGCGGGCGCGTCGGTTTTCAGCTCGCCGCCGTATCCTATGCAGCATTCTATCTGGAACGGGTTCCCTCGATACACGGTTGCTGGCCTCGTAATGCTTGCCACGAATTCAAGCTTGAACTCTTTCTGCAGGCTGCTTTCCAAAAGCGGCGCGGTTATCGGGGACAAACAATCGAGGGGCGGCTTCATCAGATGCGTTGCCTGTATCCCTTTCCAGAGCTTTTCAATCTGCTCGTGCTGTATTTCCTTCGGCTTCAGGTCCGAGTCAATTCCGCCGTTCCTGCAAATTTCCTGCGCCGTGCCGGAGCCGACGCGGCAGAATTCATTCTGCAAAAAACCCGAAAGGTTTCTCGAGTTCGTGAGCTTCAGCATTCTTTCCAAAACCCCGATTTCAACCCCGTGCGGATGCGGCTTTATTCCTACCGGCTGCGCAGGCAGCTTGTCCGTTACTCTTGCGAATTTCAGTTTTATTCCCTCGGGGCCCGAATAAATTATGGTTGCAAAAGGGTTCACGATTGCAGTCTGCTTCAAATATTCTTCCACGGACTGCTGCCTCTGAATGTATTTTCCCTCCAGCTCCATCTCAATCCTTATGCCGTGTTCCTTTATCCTGTCCTGCTCGGTTTCTTCTTTCACTATTTGCGGTTCGTTTTTTACTGTGTCAATCCTTAAATGAAAAACATTGACCGGCTTTTTGTCCGAGGTGCGGGAATAAATTATCGCGGGCTTCCCGCTTGTCAGTTGCGAATAAAGAACAGCCGAGCTTATTCCTATGCCCTGCTGGCCGCGCGACTGCTTTCCTTTTCCGAACTTGCTTCCGTATAGGAGCTTTCCGAAAACCCTGGGTATCTGCTCTTTCATTATTCCGGGGCCGTTGTCCTGAACCGCCACAAAGAACCTGTTCTCCGAGAGCTGCTTTATCTTTACCTCTATCTCCGGAAGTATTCGCGCAGATTCGCAGGCGTCAAGCGAGTTGTCAACGGCTTCGCGGACAACGGTAAGCAGCGCTTTCGCGGGATTGTCAAAGCCGAGCAGGTGGCGGTTCTTCTCGAAAAACTCCGCCACGGATATCTCGCGCTGCTCGCCGGCCAAATCCTCCGCCGTCTTTATTGTTTCGGTCTTTTCCTTTGCCATGAATATCACTTTTATTTTTTCAAACAAAAATCGCTGATTGGAATTTCCCGCAGGTTTCCTCTAATTCGTGAGAAGTGTTTAAAAGCGTTTCTGCACGACAAGACAGATTTCCAGAACAAGAAACTTTCCAAACAAAATTATGTTGCGATGTTTATAAAGATTTCTGCAAATATTGCGCGTATGCTAATATTGAGCCGGGAATTAGAATTCTCGCTGCAATATTATTTGTAATATTTAAAAATACTTCAGACTCCTTTTTTGCGGTCGTTTCATTAAGATTGTTCAGAAATTTCAAATCTTCTTTAACAAACAAGTAATGAACTGCTTGAGTTGCAAATTAAGCGCCTAAACCGATTGCAGGAACAAGCATATCATAATAATTTTCCATCATAAAATATCACAAAAAGTAAATGGCGAATAAACGATTTAAAGCTAATTCATTTATGCCTTTCCAGGAACATGTATGCCGTGTTGTGGGTTGAACCCTTGACAATCATTTCAACCGCCTTTTTCGCGCAGATTATTTTTTCAGGCGGGCCGATAAGCGAAACAGTGTTCCCGTAAACGGAAACCGCGCAATCGGAAAGGCATTCCAGCCTTCTCCTTGCTTTTCCGCCGGTGCCGATAATCCTGCTTTTTATCCTGTCTGCGGACCTGTCATCCAGTTTTATGACTTCCAGCTGCATGCCTTCAAATATTTTCATTGCCCTGACGGGCGCGAATCCCCTTCCTATGGCTCTGACAACGAGCGCGGTCTGATAAGCTTCCAGGCCTTCCCCCGAAATCAATATTACATTGTCCCGCCTTTCCAGCTTTGTTCCGGATTCCTTTTCTATTGACTCGGTGACGGCTTTGTTGAAAATCCCTATCCTGTCGTTCGGCACCAAAATTTCTTCCATCATAATCCTCAACATTCTCTTGCGCGGCAACCTTTTTAACTTTGTTCTGCCAAATAATATGTATGTTTGTGCGAGTGGTTCCCATCGGCAGGATAAGCGGAAAGTTCGTTTCCGAGGTATGCGGCGAGGTTGAGGGTCTGATGAATGTCAGGTTCAAGAAGCTGGCAGGATTTGAAACCCCGGCGATTGCGTGGAACCATCTGAGGAGGCAGCACGACGCTGCGAAAGTTATAGGCGTTCTTTCAAAAAACAGTGAAGCTGTTTTCATCGGGAAGGATATGCCAACGCTAGGAATAACGGAGGATGACATTTATTACGACGGCAAGAATTTTGTTTTCGGGATTGAGGAGCCGCAAGCCGGCTGCCTGCTTGTTTCGATAGCGAGACTGAAGCCAGAGTTCTACAAGGAGCGCCCGAATTCCTTTGTTTTAAAGGACCGCGCCGTAAAGGAAGTGATGCACGAGATCGGCCACAATATCGGCCTTGACCACTGCATCCACCCTTTTTGCGTGATGAGCTTCTCCCCGAGCGCGCGCGACGTTGACGCGAAGCAGAAGGATTTTTGCAAGGGCTGCAGGATAAAGCTGGCGATACGCGGCGTGAATATCGACTGAAAAACCGCATGTTTTATTTCTTGAGGCAATTTGCATTTATAAGCCTTCGAACAGATTCTTTTAAGCTGAAAAAGATTTGACAAGTGATAAAAATGACCGAAGGAAAAATCGTTGATGATAAAGTCATAGTGGAGGATGCAGCCGCGGCGAAGGAGATTTTCGATTCCGGCTGGTACGGGAACCTCAAGGACGAAAAGCTTGAGCTTGGTTTCGCGGAGGCGCTGCTCTTGCAGGAGCGCGGGAGGCTTGACATAATGCACGAAGGAAAGAAAATGAAGTTCGCGGATTTTTATCATTTCTGCTCGAAAAACAAAAGGTTCGCGTCGCTTTACGCGGTTTACAAGGACCTGCGCGAGCGCGGGCTTCCCGTGCGCATAGGATTCAAGGGAAGCGACTTCCGCGTTTACGAGCGCGGCGCGAAGCCGGAAAAGGCGGAGAACGTGAAATGGATTGTCTTCGTTGCCGGCGAGGACTATCCATGCGGCCTTGATTTGCTTGAGCGCGCCACGAAGCTCGCGCAAAATATCAGGACGGTAGCGCTTTGGGCGATTGTCGACAACGATTCGGACTGCACATATTATGTTCTGAACGAAGTCGCTCCATGATATTGATTTGCGTGATGATATGCCCAAGAAAAACAAGCAGAAAAAAGAAAAGAAAGAAGAGTTACATCTTCCGGAAATTCAGAAAGAAGAACAAAAACCGCAAAAGAAGACAGAGGCGCGCCTCGCCGAGGACAAGGTTTTTGTCTGGGACAGGGAGGCGGCAAAGGATATTTTTGAAAATGATTTTTACGGGAAGCTCAAGGAGGACAGGCTCGAGCTTGCGCTGATAGAGGCCGCGCTTTTGCTTGAGAAAGGAAAGATAGAATTATTGGATAATGGAAAAGACATTGCATCCAGCGAATTTTACAAATATTGTTCCGAGATAGACCCGCGCTTCCGTGAAAGGTATATTGTCTACAAGGACTTGCGCGAGCGCGGCCTGCCCACAAGGACGGGATTCAAGTTCGGCTGTGACTTTCGCGTATACAACCGCGGGGTCAAGCCGCTGAAGCGCGGGCAGAAGCAGGCGCACGAGCACACGAAATGGATTGTCTTCGCGGTGCCGAAAAAATTCGTTTTCGGATTTCAGGAAATGTCGCGCGCGGTCAGGCTCGCGCACAACATCCGCGCGAATATGCTCTGGGCAGTCGTCGACGAGGAAAACAAGGTAAGGTATTTCTCGGTGATATTTTTCAAGCCGTGAATTATATATAAAGAAAGAAATCTAATTTTTCGAATCAATAAAGTGAGACTATGGTAAGATGGAAATTCAACTTCTCTAAGGAGTCAAAATCCTATACAAAAGTTAAAGAAGTTAGAGATGGAAAAATCAAACAGTTTTATTGGAACTTTACACACAAATGCTCTCAGAATTGCATACAGTGCTACGCACATACCAATATGAATACCGAACTTTCAACAGAAAAAGCAATTCAAGTTGTGGATAAAATAGCTGAAAGCGGCGCAAAACTTGTGACTTTCTGCGGAGGAGAACCTATAGAAAGGAGTGATTTCTTTGAGATAGCCGAACACGCGAATAATATGGGATTGAAATTATCCCTAATATCAAACGGACTGAATATCAAGGACAATATAAGCAAGATAGAAAAGGCAGGGATAAGCAGAATACAGATAAGCCTTGACGGAAGTTATGAGAGTTTGCACGACACGATACGCAGAAGAAGCGGCTCATTCAAAAAAGCCGTTGATTCTGTAAAAAGCTCTATAGATTCCGGAATAAGGACAAGCGTTTGCTCAACAATCATGAAAATTAATCATAATGATATAGTAAATTTATTAAAATTCTCTGAAAGCATTGGAGCAGACGAGTATAGAATAATGAGATTAATGCCTGCAGGAAAGGCAGGTTACAATGACTTAAGCATCAGCAAATCAGGTTATTTTAACTTATTAAAAAGCTTATTGGAAAATGATATTACAACTGAAAAAGTCGGTTTGATAGATGTTGAAGAACCCTATAGCTATGTAAAAGAATTAGAATTGCAGAAAACAAAGAATATTGAAAAAATATTTTATCGTTCATGCTTGCAAGGAGAGTTTGTCTGCGCATTATCACCTGAAGGAAATATACTTCCATGCCCTATAGGAAACTTTAAAGAGTTTGAAGTTGGAAATATACTGACAGATGATATAACAAATCTTTGGAAAAATGCCAAACATTTTGACTATTTTAGAGATGTTGAAAATATTGATGTTTGTAATCAATGTGATTACGGAAAAGAATGTGTAGGAGGTTGTAGGTGCGCTGCTGTGGGATATTATGGAGATATAAAAGCTCCCGATACGTTCTGTCTTTGGGTAGATACAGATGCAAAGAAATATTCTCGGCAATTATGAGAAAACTGTTCTTGTAAGAGGTATAAAAGCTGATAGTTCTTGTTCAGGCTCATCTTATTCAGGCTCCGTCACTTCCATCTTGCTGTCGGCTTTCGATAATAAAAAGATAGACGGAGTGGTTGCAACAAAAAACGGAGAAAATATAATGAAGCCTGAGCCTTTTTATGCAAAATCAAAAAAGGATATTTTGTCAAGCGCCGGAATGAGGCATACTTTTTCTTCACATATTCCCGCTTTGTCAAAAGTAGGGAAAAACGATAAAATAGCTTTTGTCGGTTTGCCTTGCCATGTCGCTGCCGCAAGCAGATTGCGCGAGAAATTCAATATTGAATATTTGATAGGAATAGCATGCGGAACGAATTATGATTATGAGAAATTTGTAAACCTTATGAAAGTTTATGAGATTGAGCCTTTTGAAATAAAAAAGTATACTTTAAGGGATACGAGAAACTTTGTGCCGTATTTTCATTTTGAAACAAAAGACAAAATGATAGATATTCCTGTGAGCAGGACTGTTGATTGCATACATGATAATTGCAAAAAATGCGAGGATTATCTTGACTATGAATCAGATATCTCTTTTGGCACTCTTGGCGCTCCAAGAGGCTGGTCAATAGCCTTTATAAGAAATAGCAAAGGCAGAGAGTTGTTGGATTTTGCTGAGGAAAAAGGCTATGTTGAAACAAAGCCGGTGAAAGACAGCTATTTCTCAAAACTATATCGTTTCTTTCCAAGAAAATCATATCTTTATCTTTCGTTCAAGACAGCTAATCTGACAGGAGCATATTTAATGGCTGATTTCAAAAAGAACTATTTAAGCAAAAAGTTAATGTGATGAATTGTAGAAAAAACAAGATGTTGCGAATGTTGCAGCTTTTCTTGCATCAAATGAAGCGAATTATATAACTGGCGGATTATATTCAGTTGATGGCGGAGAATCAAGTTCGAGTTTATACTCAAAATAATTTTCTATTTAAATAATCTCAAAACTAAAATTAATCAAGTGATTTTTATGTTAGTCCGCGATGTTATGAGCAAAAACGTGCTGACGCTCGGTCCGAAGGACACGGTGAGCAAGTTCGTCGGCCTGATGGAGCAGCATCGCGCGCACGAGGTTCCGATAGTTGACGGAAAGAAGTTTCTCGGCATAGTCCATTACAAGACAATCGCGTCAAAAAGATTCTCGGACCCTTCAAAGGAAAAGCTCGAGTCTCTAATCACAAGAATTAAGGCATTGGACGAGGACAACACCCTTGAGGAGGCTGCGGACACGATTTTTCAGGCGGGCTTCCGCGCGGTTCCAGTCTGCTCCGGCGGCAACCTTACAGGAATAATTTCCGTTTTCGACCTTCTTAACGCGTTTTCCAAGCGGCAGGACTTTAAAGAAACGGCGGCGGAAGGAATAATGAGCGCTTCTGAAGTGATAAGCATCGACAGCGACATAGGGAAGGCGCGCGTTCTTTTGAGGGAGAAAAACATTTCGCGGCTGCCTGTTGTTGACGCGGAGGGGAAGCTGCGCGGCGTTGTTGCGACTTTCGACCTGCTCAAGGCTGTAAAGCCGAGCGAGAAGATGAACTGGTACTCGATGGCTGCGGAGAAGGAAACAATAATGGGGGTGCAGATATCGACGATAATGAATGACGAGCCATTGACCGCTGAAAAGCAGACCAGATTAAGCGAGATAGCTGACATGATGGTCAAGTACAAAGACTCGGGGGCTGTCATAGTTGAAGATGACGCGCCCGTGGGCGTTGTCACGACAAGGGATATGCTGGAATTCTATTTGAGCAAAAGGGAGAAAAAAGGCGCGTACGTCCAGATTACCGGGCTCGGAAAGGAGGACGCGATGGCTGCAGCCACAACGGACAGGATGATTCGCGACTCGCTCCAGAAAATATCATCGTTCCTGCCCGTGCAATTCCTTTTCCTGCATGTGAAAAGGTATGAGAAAGGCGGAAAGACAAAATATTCCGTGCGCGTAAGACTGATGACTGACAAGGGAATTTTCATAAGCCGCGCGATGGGCTGGGACTTGCGCGACGCCGCGGGTCAGGCTCTGGACGAGATTGAAAAGATAATAATCAGGGACAAGGAAAGAAAGCGCGACAAAAACATTCACAGGAATCGCGCAACGAAGATAAGCGAAGAGTAAGATTATTCAATATGTATTTTCAAGATAGGATTATTTTTATTATCGTAAACTATTCCTTTTCCTTCTTCATTATTAGCCGAGATTGAAAATAAGTATCTTCCTATATTATCTTT
>Ga0208566_1002169_pt1 | contig 10700 bp, 8 predicted proteins | sample PL_2010_150m_FD_184159 | JGI IMG/M metagenome (GOLD analysis project Ga0208566, IMG submission 184159) | Freshwater microbial communities from Powell Lake, British Columbia, Canada to study Microbial Dark Matter (Phase II) - PL_2010_150m... | ecosystem: Environmental > Aquatic > Freshwater > Lake...
ACATTTCCTCCGTGATCATCAGATTGCTTCGGATATCGTGGATGCGCTGATGATGGATGGAAGGTCCAAAGTTCTGGAAGTCGGTCCGGGAATGGGTGTCCTTACGCGGTTTCTCCTGCAGAAAAAGAATTTGGAGACTACAGTTGTCGAAATAGACCGTGAATCTGTCAGTTATTTGAAAGCCAATCTTCCTGAGTTGGAAGGCCGGATCATCGAAGGCGACTTCCTGCACATGGATCTGAAAAGACTTTACTCCGACACCCCGTTTTCATTGATAGGTAACTTTCCGTATAACATCTCCTCACAAATACTTTTCAAGGTTCTTGACTACCGTGATCTCATTCCTGAAGTTGTCGGTATGCTGCAAAAGGAGGTCGCAGAAAGGATCTGCTGCGGACCAGGAAGCAAAACTTACGGTATCCTGAGTGTATTGCTTCAGGCCTGGTACAAGGTGGATTATCTGTTCACTGTCAATGAAGATGTCTTCGATCCGCCCCCAAAAGTTAAATCAGCTGTTGTCAGACTTTCTGCAAATGGCAGAACTGATCTCGGATGCAGTGAAAAACTCTTCAAGGCGGTTGTCAAACAGTCATTCAACCAGCGCCGGAAGATGTTGCGCAACAGCATTAAAAGTTTCACGCCCCGCTACGATGAGCTGGATGCACATACTTTGACCAGACGGCCTGAGCAACTGTCGGTGGAGGAGTTTATTCAGCTAACCAATGATATTGAGCGGTTGATGTGAGTTACGGGGTGTTCATAGCCTCCACCGGATCCAGCCTGGCAGCCGACCTTGCCGGCACCAATCCGGCAATTAGTCCGATGGTTATACTGATAATCAATCCGGTAGCAATATTCCCGGCCGTCAATACAAACTCAAAGTCAAAGCTGACTTTGGCTATGTAGGTGCAGATATAGATAATGAAAAGACCAATCAGTCCGCCGATCAAGGACAAAATAGTAGCTTCAAAGAGAAACTCCAGCAGGATAAAGCGGTTTTTGGCGCCCATTGCTTTCTGAATCCCAATAATCTTTGTTCTCTCTTTCACAGAGACAAACATGATGTTGGCTATTCCAAATCCTCCAACAAGAATTGAAAAACCACCAATGATCCATCCTGCCAGGTTCAATACCTTGAAGATACCCTCCAGTTGGCCCGATATCAAACTAACCTCATTCAGTGCAAAATCATTTTCAGCGGACGGTTTGATTCTCCTGATGGAACGCATGACCCCTTCCAGCTCCTCCAGCAGCCTTCCAACCGCAATATCACTCTTCCCTTTGACAATGATGGTTTGACCTGCATCCATTTTGGGATCCACCATCCGGTGGGCAAATTTGACAGGCAGGAGCACCCTGTTGTCCATGCTGGTACCAAACATATCTTCCCCCATTTTTTCGAAAACCCCAACAATCAGGACGGTAAAACCCTGAATTTTGATGTTTCTGCCTATGGGTGAGCTTCCCGGAAAGAGTTGAGCTGCCAGTTCGGAACCCATCATCCCCAGGTTGTTGAATCCATCCAGTTCATCCTCCGACAAAGGCCTGCCGTAGGCTATTTTTAAGCCCCAAGTCTCTATCAATCCGGATGAGCCTCCCAGGATAACCACATTTTCTGCTTTGTTGGTGCCGAATTGGACCGTACGGCTAAAACCATGGTAATAGACCACATTCTGAGCCAAATTAGATCTTCTCCGGATTTCTTCCGTTTCACCGAGTTTTGGCACAGGCCGGTTAAGGTATTTCCACCAGGGGTAGTCAGTTTCACCCGGTGGCGGAGCCCATGGCCATTTCTGGACGTAAACCACATTGCTCCCCAATTTCTCCATGCTGTTCCTGATGGTGCGTTCCAGGGAATCGATGATCGTGAAGACAGAGATGATGCAAAAGATGCCGATTGTGATCCCCAAAAGTGACAGGAATGTCCGAAGTGGATTTACAACCAAAGAGTTGTAGGCAAAACGAAAACTTTCCAGAAAGAGCCTTATAAATAACATACAAGTGGTTGATTTCACCCGAAAGTTAAAACATTTTTTATTACTTTTGTGGAAAATATTCAAGTAAATATTAATGAGTAATTTGAAAGATATAAAGTCTGCTCTGGTCTCAGTCTATTACAAAGACGGTTTGGAGGAGATAGTCACAAAATTGCATGAAGCCGGTGTTCTTTTGTATTCAACCGGCGGAACAAAGCAGTTTATTGAAGGACTCAAAATTCCTGTTTCATCTGTTGAGGGATTGACAGGCTATCCGTCGATCCTTGGAGGAAGAGTAAAAACGCTTCATCCAAAAGTTTTTGGTGGTATCCTGGCCCGCAGGGAGAATGACGGCGACAAGTCCCAGCTTATTGAATATTCAATACCTGAAATCGATTTGGTCATCGTCGATCTTTATCCGTTTGAGGCAACCGTTCAATCAGGGGCTCCTGATGAGGATATCATCGAAAAAATAGATATCGGAGGGATTTCGTTGATCAGGGCTGCAGCCAAAAACCATAATGATGTGGTGATAATTTCCCACCAGGGACAATACGGCAAATTGCTTGATTTGCTCATCAGCCAGAAATGTGCCACCACTTTAGCCGACCGCAGGCAGTTTGCTGCCGAAGCTTTTGCAACCTCTTCCCATTACGACACAACTATTTACAACTATTTTGCCGGTGATTCCGACGAGCTTTTCCGTCAGAGTTTCAACCAGGCAAAAAAGCTTCGTTACGGAGAAAACCCGCATCAAAAAGGAGTTTTCTTTGGTTATTTCGACGAACTGTTCGATCAGCTTCAGGGAAAAGAGATCTCCTACAACAATCTCCTGGATATCGATGCCGCTCTTAACCTGATTGATGAGTTCGACGAAACTACCTTTGCCATCCTCAAACACAACAATGCCTGTGGATGCGCCTCCCGCGAAAATGTCACAGAGGCATTCAGGGCAGCATTGGCAGGAGATCCGGTTTCAGCGTTTGGCGGAATATTTGTTACGAACCGCGAAGTGGATGTCTCTACGGCAGAAGAAGCCGCAAAAATATTCTTTGAAGTGATCATTGCCCCTTCTTATACGCAGGAGGCACTCGAACTTTTTAAAGGAAAGAAAAATCTTATCGTCCTCATCAGAAAATCTGACAATCTTCAGAATTACCAATACAGAACGGTCCTGAACGGCGTCATCCTTCAAAACAGGGATACCAAAAAGGAAACTGCAGATGAACTACAGACCGTTACGATCATTTCACCTGAAAAAGATGAAGTTGCAGATCTTTTATTTGCCAATCGCTTGGTGAAACAGTCAAAATCCAATACCATTGTACTGGCGAAAGGAAAACAGTTGCTGGCAAGCGGTGTCGGACAGACATCCAGGGTCGATGCGTTGCGACATGCCATCGAAAAAGCCCATGCGTTCAAATTTGAACTAAAAGGGGCTGTCATGGCATCAGATGCTTTTTTCCCTTTCCCTGACTGTGTGGAAATTGCCGGCAATGAAGGAATTACTTCCGTCATACAACCAGGCGGTTCCATCAGGGATAAAGAATCTGTCGACTACTGTAACAACCATCAAATGTCAATGGTTATAACCGGATTCAGGCACTTTAAACATTAGCAATAAATAAAAATTAATATATGAGTTTCTTTTCATTTCTGACCCAGGAAATAGCGATCGACCTCGGTACGGCAAACACCATCATTATTTTCAACGGGAAAGTAGTGGTTGATGAGCCATCTGTCGTTACAATTGATACCAAGACTGAGAAATTGGTGGCCATCGGGGAGAAAGCCCGTCAGATGCAGGGCAAAACACACTCGAATCTGAAAACGATCCGTCCATTGCGGGATGGTGTTATTGCCGACTTCAATGCTGCTGAACAGATGATCCGCGGCATGATCAAAATGATCAATCCCAAGAAAAGATTTTTTGCTCCGGCCCTTAAGATGGTTATTTGCATACCCTCCGGTTCAACAGAAGTTGAGATACGCGCAGTGCGCGACTCAGCTGAACATGCCGGTGGCCGTGATGTATACATGATCTATGAACCAATGGCAGCGGCCATTGGAATCGGGCTCGACGTCGAGGCACCTGAAGGAAACATGGTAGTCGACATCGGTGGTGGAACCACTGAAATTGCTGTTATTTCACTCGGCGGGATTGTAACCAATAAATCGATCCGAATTGCAGGCGATGATCTGACTGCCGACATCATGGAGCATATGCGTCATCAGCACAATGTAAAAATCGGAGAGAGAACAGCGGAAGAGATTAAAATTGTGGTCGGTTCGGCTATGACCGAGCTGGATGACCCACCACCGGATATGATCGTCAAAGGACCCAACCAAATGACAGCGATGCCAATCGATGTTCATGTTACCTATACTGAAATTGCTCATTGCCTGGATAAATCAATCTCAAAAATTGAGACTGCCATCACCAATGCTTTGGAACATACTCCTCCCGAACTTTATGCCGACATATACAAAAGAGGTATCTGGCTTGCAGGAGGCGGTGCTTTGCTGCGTGGATTGGACAAAAGGTTATATGAAAAATTTAACATCCCGTTCCGGATCGCGGAAGACCCGCTTAGAGCTGTTGCCCGGGGAACCGGAGTAGCGCTGAAAAACGTGGATAAATTTTCATTCTTGTTGCGCTAAATTTTTCTGTCTCATCGCCGAAATATGAGGAATCTATTCAGGTTAATCCTAAAGTATCATTACATATTTCTTTTTTTGATTTTGGAAATTTTTTCCCTTTCGATGGTTGTCACCTACAACAATTTCCAGCAGGCAAAATTTCTGACATCCAGCAACGGTATCAGCGGCTATTTTTTCGAAAATTTTGCCGGCGTATTTCAGGTTTTTGATCTTAAAAAGGCCAACACCGAGCTGGCGGAAGAAAACGCACAGTTACGCACCGCCCTTCAACATTATACGATGCGAAGCGTGAATAATTCACGGGAAAGTTATTTGGCTGAACGAAATCCCTTGATTACCATGACGCGGGATTCGCTGAACAAAATTGTCTATTTCTATACAACGGCCAGAGTCATCAACAATTCGGTCAACCAGAGACACAATTTTCTAACCCTGAACAAAGGACGGATACAGGGTGTAAAACCCAACATGGGAGTTGTTTCAACCGGAAGGGTGGTCGGGCTGGTTACTGATGTTGGTGACAACTATTGCACTGTAATATCCATTTTGAATGAACGCTGGAAACTAAGTGCAAAAATCAAGCGAAACGACTTCTTCGGGTCGCTTTCCTGGAATGGCCGTAACTACCGCAAGGTTCAGCTGAACGAAATCCCCTACCATGTACCCGTGCAAAACGGGGACACGGTGGTGACTACAGGATTTACTTCCAGTTTCCCTGAAGGCCTGGAAATTGGCATTGTATCGGAATATTCACTGGGTTCGGGCAGCAATTTTTACAAAATTGATGTCGACCTGGCTGTCGATTTCAGAAGTATTGTTCAGGTTGCACTGGTCGAAAACAGGCAGTTAAAAGAGATCGATAAACTTGAATTACTGAACGATGTTAAATAATCTGCTAAAATATTCGTTTATTTTTATTGTCTCTGTCCTGCTTCAGGTGTTGGTTCTCAACCATATCCTGATTTTCAGGATGATTTCACCATTCTTTTACCTGATTTTCCTGCTGTTGCTTCCTTATGATACGCCCCGCGCCATGCTGATTTTCCTGGGGTTCATCCTTGGGCTTTCTGTCGATGCTTTTACCAACACCCTTGGTGTTCATGCTGCTGTATGTACAATGATCGGATTCATAAGGCCCGGATTGCTCAACAAAATTTCAACCCGTGAAACACGTGAATCCGTCTCCGCCCCCAGGATTTCAACCATGAGTTTAAACTGGTTTATTGGTTACACAGCTATTTTCGTGACAATTCATCACTTGCTTTTGTTCATGCTCGAAGCATTTACTTTTCAGGGATTCTTCTTTACTATCGCAAGAGCTTTTTTAAGTGGAATTTTATCCATTACTTTGATAGTAATCAGCCAGTTTTTATTCTTCCGTAAATAAGTGTAGAAAGTTGAAAGTTGAGAGCTAAGCGTTGTGAGTTGAGAGTAAGCAAATCTTGCTTAAAGCGCCTTTACTTTAGCCTTTAAACTTTAGCCTTTAGCCTTTTTTTACATTGATCTATACCATTAACGAATTTTAAGCGTGGATACCTATACCAAACGAAAATACCTGCTGATTGGCATATTTTGCCTCACCGCAGTGGTTATGGTAGCCCGGCTCTTCTACATCCAGGTAATCGACTCATCCTATAAAATCTCCGCCGCCAGCAATGTGCTGCGCAGGCAAATCAACTACCCCGCAAGAGGACTGGTATACGACCGCAACCACAAACTGATTGTCTACAACCAGGCCGCGTACGATGTGCTGGTAACCCCCCGGGAGATGAAAGCATTTGATACTTTGGCGTTTTGCAGAATTGCGGGCGTTGAAAAAGCAGAGCTTAGCGGAGAAATCAAAAAGGCCAGAAGCTATTCTTTGTACAAGCCTTCCGCCATTATCAAGCAACTTTCTTCTCACAGGTATGCTGTTTTGCAGGAGCAATTGTTCAAATATCCCGGGTTTTATATTCAGGCCCGCACGCTGAGGCAATATCCCGCCACCATTGCTTCGCACATACTTGGATATGTTGCCGAGGTTGACCAAAAGAAAATTGACGATGATAATTACTACGAGAGTGGTGACTATATTGGCAAAACAGGTATTGAACAAGCTTACGAAAATGAGCTCAGGGGTGTAAAAGGTATATCATATATGATGGTAGATGTGCATAACCGTATCAAAGGCTCTTTTGAAGGCGGGAAAATGGATACTTCTGCCGTGATTGGAAAAAATATTATCTCCACGCTACATGCAGATCTCCAGGCCTATGGCGAACGATTACTCGCTGGCAAGGTGGGAAGTATTGTGGCAATAGAACCCAAAACAGGTGAATTAATGATTATTGCCAGTTCTCCTTCTTTTGATCCGGGAATGTTTGTTGGCCGTGAGGGTATGAAGAATAGGATGGCACTTCTGAATAACCCACTCAAACCCATGTTGAACCGGGCGATCACCTCCTCCTACCCACCCGGCTCAACTTTCAAATTAGCCGATGCAATTATTGGTTTGGAAGAGGGATTATTGGGTCCTGATATACGCTATTCCTGTAATGGTCCACGCTCTACCCCTATAAATTGTACACATAACCACGAAACACCCCTTCCTTTGATAAGTGCCATACGTGAATCCTGCAACTCCTATTTTTTTCAGGCTTTCCGCGCCATCATCAACAAATATCCAAATGCAGAGGATGGATATGAAGCCTGGCGAAACCATTTGATGGATCTGGGCTTTGGACACAGAATTGGAGGGGATTTGACTGCTGAGAATGCTGGGAGTGTTTCAAAAACAACCTATTTTGATCGAATCTATGGCAAAAATCACTGGAATGTGATGACCATCCGGTCCCTGTCGATCGGTCAGGGAGAGTTACTCCTTACTCCGCTTCAACTTGCCAACATGGTTTCTCTGATTGCCAATAAAGGATATTATTTTGCTCCTCATGTAGTCCGGAGTATTCAGGATTTCGACCGTACGGAAAGAATGCTTTCGTTCGAAAAGCATGTAACCAAAGCAAATCCGGGTCTATTCCAGGTCATTGCCGACGGAATGGAAAAAGTTGTGGATGGCGGTACTGCCAAAATTGCTAAAGTCGATGGGATAGCCATTTGCGGCAAAACCGGTACCATCCAGAATCCTCATGGTGAAGCTCACTCGGCATTTGTTGCCTTTGCTCCCAAAGATGATCCAAAAATTGCCATTTGCGTTTATGTTGAAAACGGTGTTTGGGGTGCCCGGTACGCCGCTCCAATTGCCAGTCTGATCATAGAAAAATACTTGAATGATTCCATTTCACCCAAGAGAAAGGTATTGGAATCATCCATGCTTAGCGCAGATCTTATTTCTGCCATGCACCTGTCGGGCGGGGATTGACCCTGCAGGAAGGATAAAGGATAAAGTTAAAAGGATAAAGTAAAGAACGTTCAGATCATAATTTTCTCGTAACCTGTAACTTGCAACTTGTAAATAAGGCCCACAGCTAATCAATAAATGAATCGTCAAAACAACATACTGCTGAATCTCGACTGGATCACGATCCTGATATACCTGACTTTGGTCTTATTGGGATGGATCAACATTTATGCAGCCGTATACAGCGAAGAACATCAAAGTATCCTGGATTTGGGTCAGCAATACGGTAAGCAGATGATCTGGATCCTTGCCGGCTTATTCCTGGCAATTTGCATTCTGGTTGTCGACAGTAAATTTTATGTCGCATTTGCTTACCACATCTATGTGCTGATCATCCTGTTGCTGGTAGCAGTTCTATTCTTTGGAAGGGAAGTTAATGGTGCAAGGGCATGGTTCGAAGTAAGCGGAGTAGCGCTTCAACCGGCTGAGCTCGGAAAATTTGCCACAAGCCTGGCAATAGCCAAATACATGAGCCAATTTAATTTTAAAATGGGCAGGACCAAATCCTATTTTGTACTTGGCGCCCTGATCTTGCTGCCTGCTTTATTGATTCTGCTTCAGAACGACACCGGATCAGCACTCGTTTTTGCTGTCTTTTTTCTGGTGTTCTACCGTGAAGGTCTACCAGATATCATTCTAATAGGCGGATTCACAGCCATCATACTTTTTATTCTGGCTCTTTTGTGGACTCAACTCCAGATCTTGGTATTGTTAATCATCGTATCACTCGTCCTTTTCACTTTTTTACGGCAAAGTATCAAAGAAGGAATAATAGGGTTTGTCATTACTTCTTTGATCTATGGTATCCTGTTCGGACTCAAAAACATCATTGGATTCGATGCAACTCCGTTCCATTTACTGGCAATCACCTCAATTATCCTGATCCTCATCTTTATCGTTTACGGCTTTTCGAAACACATCAGACAAGCATGGTTTGTGTTGCTCTTTTTTATATTCTCAATTGCTATAACCCTGTCGGTCAACTACTTCTACAGGAACATCCTTATCTCACACCAAAGAGACCGGGTCGATAACCTGTTGGGAATTAAAAATGACTTATTGGGTGCCGGGTACAACGTTCACCAGTCAAAAATTGCAATTGGATCAGGTGGAATAGTTGGAAAAGGATTTCTGAAAGGTACCCAGACGAAATACAATTTTGTTCCTGAGCAAAGTACCGACTTTATTTTTTGTACAGTTGGGGAAGAATGGGGCTTCATTGGAACAACCGTAGTCATTTTACTCTTTTTGGTATTGCTGATCAGACTGATCTTTTTGGCGGAACGACAGCGATCGTCCTTCAGCCGGATTTATGGCTACGGCGTGGCAAGTATATTATTCTTTCACTTCGTTATCAACATCTCTATGACCATCGGTTTGGCGCCTGTTATCGGAATTCCGTTACCTTTCTTCAGCTATGGGGGCTCCTCTTTGTGGTCTTTTACAGTGCTGCTCTTTATCTTTATCAGGCTGGATGCAAGCAGAACAAAGAATTTACGGTAAAAACCTAATTGTTTATAGATGGAATCGATCGGTTTTATTCAATGGTGCCTCGACAATTTAAACTACTGGACTATAACTCTTTTAATGGCAATTGAGAGTTCAGTAATCCCTTTACCCTCTGAATTGGTGGTACCACCTGCCGCGTACAAAGCTGCTGCAGGAGAATTGAATATTTACCTGGTGGTTTTTTTCGCTACGCTTGGGGCTTTGATTGGTTCGCTGATCAACTATTACATCGCCATGGTTATCGGACGACCGATTGTCTACCGTTTTGCCAACAGCAGGTTTGGTCATATGCTGATGCTGGATGAGCATACAGTAAGAAAAACAGAAGCTTTTTTTGATAACAATGGAGCCATTTCAATATTCACAGGCCGGCTTCTTCCCGGTGTACGACATCTCATTTCCATTCCTGCAGGTCTTTCAAGGATGAATCTGCCCAAATTTATACTTTATACCACGCTGGGTGCCGGCATCTGGAACATCATCCTGGCGGCCATCGGTTATTACCTGGAATCTTTAGTTCCGAAGGAGATGCTCATGTCGAAAGTGATGGAATACAGCCATATTGTGACCATTGCATTTGTTGTGCTGGGAGTCGGTGTTTTTGGCTACATTCTTTACAAGGCGCTGAAGAAGGAGAAATGATGCAGCAATTTGCTAATCAGATGTTTGTTTAGTTTTTGAATCACATTCTCTTTCCCAACTTTAGGCGGCACGTCATATCAAAAGTTCATGCTAAGAGCGCAAAAAATACATCCTGTAATAAAAAGAAGGCAGCGCCTTCTCAGACAGCTGCTTTCTTTAAAATATCTGGACAATTAAGGATCAGCGGATTGTAATTTCCTTTGTCTTATTATTTATTGTTAGTATTGCCTTATTGTCGCATGCTCCATTTCCAAAATCGACTGACCAGCTATGGCCGGTACTGGTTGTAATGGAGACTAATCCACTTATGATATGATGACAATTAGCGCTATAGATCATTGGATTTTCAGACGTCACAACTTTGGTTACCTTTACACCTGACACCCGGGTAAATTCTACGGTTCCATAGTTCTTAACCTGGTTATCATCCCTAACTCCAACACTATTATAAAGGTACTGTCTGGTAAGAACGGCCACACGATGGGCAGTTCCTTCATTGTTCGGCAGAGTAATGG
>Ga0208566_1002170_pt1 | contig 10699 bp, 12 predicted proteins | sample PL_2010_150m_FD_184159 | JGI IMG/M metagenome (GOLD analysis project Ga0208566, IMG submission 184159) | Freshwater microbial communities from Powell Lake, British Columbia, Canada to study Microbial Dark Matter (Phase II) - PL_2010_150m... | ecosystem: Environmental > Aquatic > Freshwater >...
AATCCCGTCAGTCCTTCCAGACCAACCCCCGCATTAGCTTCCTTCGATTCTCAGAAAACTAACCCAATCCAACCCGCTTGCCTTCCCAAGTACCCACACCTATCGGTTGTTTGATTGTTAAAGAACAATGTTGCCAGGCAACGAGAGGGCGCATTATACAGAGCGAAAATACACGGTCAACTCTTTTGCGAAAATATTTCAATCCGAAGGCCAAGCGATGTCAAATCGCCCGATTCAAGACAGCGTGACGCTTGCAAATTTGCGCTTGCCGACTTGCAGAACAAACTTCTCGCCCGACTTCAGTACCAGAGCCTTATCCTCAATCTTTTCACCATTGAGACGCACTCCTCCCTGTTCAATCATGCGCAGTGCATCGGAAGTGCTGGCCGTCAAACCCGCTTGCTTCAGCACCTGGGCTATCGGTAGCACTCCTCCTGCTGTCAACAAAGCCACCTCAGGCATGTCGTCTGGTAGGGCACCGCGCTGAAAGCGCGCCTCGAAGTCCGCCAACGCCGCATCGGCCGCCGCCGCCGAATGGAACCGGGTGACAATTTCCTGCGCCAGCAAGACCTTGATATCGCGTGGATTGCGTCCTTCGGCAGTTTCACGCTTGAATGCGGCGATCTCGTCATCCGAACGAAATGACAGAAGTTCGAAGTAGCGCCACATCAAATCGTCTGAAACGGACATCAGTTTGCCGAATATCTCTTTGGCTGGCTCGGCAATTCCGACATAGTTGCCGAGCGATTTGGACATCTTGTTAATTCCGTCAAGACCTTCCAGCAACGGCATCATCAGAACACATTGCGGAGCCTGGCCGTAGTGTTTCTGCAACTCGCGCCCGACCAGCAAGTTGAACTTCTGGTCAGTGCCGCCGAGTTCGACATCCGCCTTCATCGCCACCGAATCGTAGCCCTGGCATAACGGGTATAGAAACTCATGGATGGCAATTGGCTGGTTGGCGGCATAACGCTTGGAGAAATCGTCGCGCTCGAGCATTCTCGCCACAGTATGCAGTGCCGCGATCCGGATCATGCCGGCGGCGCCGAGCGGTTCGAACCAACTGGAGTTGAAGCATATTTCAGTCTTCTCTGGATCAAGTATCTTGAATACCTGCTCCTGGTAAGTCTTGGCGTTCTCCAGTATCTGTTCCCGCGACAAAGGTGGCCGGGTGAAATTCTTTCCTGTCGGGTCGCCAATCATTCCGGTGAAGTCGCCAATCAGGAACATCACATGATGACCCAGTTCCTGAAAATGTCTCAACTTGTTGATCAGCACGGTATGGCCAAGATGCAGATCGGGCGCCGTCGGGTCGAAGCCTGCCTTGATGCGCAACGGGCGCCCGCTCTTCAGCTTGTCGGCAAGCTCGGTTTCGACCAGCAGTTCGTCGCTGCCGCGCTTGATGCGCGCGAGTTGCGTTTGAATGTCCATCGGGATACCCGCGAAGTGTTGGTGGTAAGCATTTGAACGTATCGACAGTTTCCGATTTTTGCTACACTCGCCGGAACTTTTTCGCCGCACGCCTGATGATCAACAAGCCAATCAGAATTCTAACGCATCTCCGGGACCTTAGTAGCGCAAAGCTCGGGCAGTTGTGGGCCGCACTGGGAATTGCCGGTGTATCGCTCCTGGGCATGGTTGCCGCCTTCGGCACGGCACCGTCGTCGCTTGACTTTCAAGCGCCGCAGCAATCGATCATCGAGCAGCTTTCCTTGCCTCTCGCTTTGTCCGCGGAAAGAATCGAAGGAGTATTTGTACGCGAAGAGCGGATCCAGCGTGGTGACAGCGTCGCCAGCCTGATGGCGCGCCTGGGGATCCAGGACCAGTCCGCTGTCCTGTTTCTGCGCGACAACCGGGGCGCGCAAGCGATATTCCGGCAATTGAGTCCGGGCAAGCCGGTCACCGCGCACGTTAGCGAAAACGGCGAACTGCAGGTGCTGATCTATCCCGTGAACGGCAACGATCGAGCCCTCTTGGTCGACCGCCGCGAAGGGCTGCTGCAGGTGAAAGAGCAAACGCTACAGTTGGAGACACGCCTATTCATCAAGTCAGGCGAGATCCGCTACTCCTTGTTCGGGGCGACTGACGCAGCCGGCTTGCCTGACAGCGTTGCCATTCAAATCGCCGACATTTTCGGGGGCGATATCGATTTCCACCGCGACCTGCGCCGGGGCGACCGCTTTGCAGTCATCTTCGAGTCCAGTTCATATCTCGGCAGGCCGATGCGCACAGGCCGCATACTCGCCGCTGAATTCGTCAATAACGGCAAGACCCACCGGGCCGTCTGGTATGAAGATGTTGAAGGCAAAGGTGGTTACTACACCGCCGACGGCAGGAATATCCGCAAGGCCTTCTTGCGCTCCCCACTGGAGTTTTCACGCATCACGTCCGGTTTCTCATCCTCCCGTTTTCACCCGATCCTGCAAAAATGGCGCGCCCATCAAGGCATCGACTACGGCGCGCCGAGCGGCACCCGCGTCAAGTCGACGGCTGACGGCGTGGTCGACTTCGTCGGCAATCAGGGCGGTTACGGACGAGCCGTGATTCTTCGCCACCAGGGACGCTACACCACGCTCTATGGGCACCTGTCGGGTTTCGCCCGCGGAATCAAGAAGGGCGCACGCATCGCCCAGGGTAATGTGATCGGTTATGTCGGTTCCTCGGGCTGGTCCACTGGACCGCACCTGCACTATGAGTTTCGCAACAATGGCGTATTCCAAAATCCACTGGCGATTGCGACACCAAGCACGCCGCCACTCGGAGAAATGCAGTTGACCAAATTTCACGCATATACACAGCCCCGTCTGGATCACCTCAACCTCATCAAGGACAGCAATCTCGCGCTGCTCGATTAGGGGAGTCCGTCAATATGTCTGACCTGGTTGTCGGTTTGATGTCGGGCACCAGCCTGGATGGAGTGGATGCGGCGCTGGTTAATTTCGCCGGTGTAAACCCTGATGCTCTCTCCACTGCCTATGTAGCCTATCCGCCGGACCTGAGAGAGCAGCTGTTGCAGTTGCACAATCCAGGACCGGATGATCTACATGAATCGGCATTGCTCGCCAACCGATTGGCGACCCTCTATGCCCAGATAACGCTCTCGCTGCTCGACAATGCCGGGAAGACTGCCGAGCAGGTGCGCGCCATCGGTTGCCATGGACAGACCATTCGCCATGTGCCGAAGCATGGCTATACCCTGCAACTCAACAATCCGGCACTGCTGGCCGAACTGACCGGTATCACTGTCGTCGCCGATTTTCGCAGCCGCGACATTGCCGCAGGAGGTCAGGGCGCGCCGCTGGTACCCGCATTCCATTCGGCCCTGTTTCGCGACGATCGGCGCCATCGGGTCATACTCAACCTCGGCGGCATCGCCAACCTGACAGTACTCGCCCCAGGCAAGTCGACTTTCGGTTTCGATTGCGGACCGGGCAACATGCTGTTGGACGCCTGGGCCCAACTCCATATTGGAACCGAATTCGATGAAGGCGGCCACTGGGCCGCAACGGGAACGGTCCAATCCGATCTGCTGGCGCGCCTGTTGGACGATGAATTCTTTTCCTTGCCACCGCCCAAGAGTTGCGGCCGCGAGCAATTCAATCCGGTTTGGTTGAGGGGTTTCCTGTCCGGCAAGGAATCTGCTGCGGATGTGCAGGCGACGCTGCTGGCACTGACCGTTTCCGCGATACGGCAGGCGATTCTGCGTTGGTGCGGAGTCGCTGAGGAAATCTATGTCTGCGGCGGCGGTGTCCGCAACTCGGTCATGATCGGGCAAATCAGCGCGGCATTGCCGACGGCCACAGTACTGACCACCGATGTCCTCGGCCAACCCGCCGACTGGGTCGAAGCAGTGGCCTTCGCCTGGCTCGCCCATCGCACTCTTGCCGGTCTTCCCGGCAATCTGCCGGAAGTCACCGGGGCGCGGGGCCTGCGGGTACTCGGGGCAATCTATCCGGCCTGAACGACAAAGGGACGCTAACGCGTCCCTTTGTCATCTCCGAACGACTCGCGTCAGGCGGAGAAGGAGGATCCGCATCCGCAAGTGGAGGTCGCATTCGGATTCTTGATGACGAATTGCGCGCCTTCCAAACCTTCCGAATAGTCAATCTCGGCACCGACCAGATACTGATAGCTCATCGGATCGATCAGCAATGTGACACCGCTCTTCTCCAGAACCGTATCGTCATCGTTCTTGACTTCATCAAAAGTGAAGCCGTACTGGAAGCCGGAGCAACCGCCCCCGCTGACGAACACGCGCAACTTGAGTTCGGCATTGCCTTCTTCGGCGATCAACTCCTTCACTTTGTTGGCGGCGTTGTCGGTAAACAACAGCGGCATGGGCATCTCTACCGGTGCATTCATATCTTTGCTCCTGTGAAATTTGATATTGCTTAAATTATCCGGGCATTCATCAATTTAGTCAATTGCTCGAAGCCAGCTTCAGCTCAATGGTCTTGGCCGTTGCCCCCTGATGCACCAAACGACCTTGAACAACCGCGCCTAAATGGATCTCGATGGTATTGTACTGAACATCTCCTGTGACCCGCGCATGGGACTGAAGTTCCAGCAATTCGCTGGAGAAAACCGGCCCGATCACGGTTCCGTTGATGACCAGGTGCGAGACATTGATTTCACCTTCGATACGGGCATGTTCGCTGACCACCAGCGAACTATGCTGATCACCCGAGGCGCTGATGACATTTCCTTTGATTTCCCCGTCTACGCGTAACCCGCCCTCGAAAGTGACATCGCCCACAACTTTGGTGCCCGCGCCGATCAAACTATCGATGCGTCCCATCGGTTTGTTGGACTTCTTTGAAAACATATCGATCCCCCTTCTTACAATGTGACGCTCTTTGAAGCCTTCAGGACACCGGATTGCAGCAATCGGACTTCTACGGTCTTGATGCGGGCACCTGGTGGAACCCGAAAGGTGCCGTCAAGTCGCCGGAAGTGCTTGAAATTGACGTTATATTGCAGGGCATTCGGATCGGCTGGGAGCGGCAGGAGCATCATAACACTTTTGCCATCCTGCTGAAGATTGAGCATGAGTTGCAGGTTGCCCCTGAATTCGATCTCCTTCTTGCTCCCCTGCATAACCACCAGCATCCGATAGTGATACAGGTTTGGAGTACCGCTGACGTCGGGGGCTACGCTCAGACGGTTGATGCTCAGGCTGCCTTCCCGTCCTTCGGCCATGGCAATGTTTTCGAATACCGAAAGATCCTCCTTGAGACGGGCGTTCTCCTCTTCGAGTAACTTGACCTGGCGCGTGAGTTGTTGCTGGGTCGTCAACTCAATCTGCAATTTGCTCTCGCTGGCATCCGCCAGGCTGCGCAGGCGCACCAGCTCCTTTTCGAGTTCGTCCTTCCGGACGTGCAGGATGTCGAGCTCCTGTTCTGTCTGGCTGCGCTCGAATCCGGCAAAGCGGCGGCCGGCGTCATAGACCCAGCTTGCCAAGGCCAGAGTCGCGGCGAGGATCACCAGTACGCTCAACAAGCGCCAGTGCCAAGCCACATGGGTCCGCACCGCCACACGTGGCGCGGAAATCCCGAAGCGCCCGCGCCACCGGCGCAGGTTCAGGGCAATACGGGAATCTGGGAAAGACCAGCGCACTCGTCGAAACCAAACATCAGGTTCATGTTTTGGACTGCTTGTCCGGCGGCACCCTTGACGAGATTGTCGATCACCGACAAGACCACCAATGTATCTCCGTCTTGTGGCCTATGCACAGCTATCCGGCAGGTGTTGGCGGCACGAACCGAGCGCGTCTCAGGATGACTTTCCGCAGGCAATACATCGACAAACGGTTCGTCGGCATAGCGACGCTCGAACAAGGCCTGGAAATCCGTTTCGCGTGTAATTCGCGCATACAGCGTGGCATGCATGCCGCGCACGATTGGCGTCAAGTGCGGTACAAAGGTCAGTCCCACTTGCTGCCCGGCGATCGCTGACAGTTCCTGGCGAATCTCAGGCAGATGGCGGTGCCCGGATACGCCGTAGGCCTTGAAGTTGTCCGACGCTTCGGCAAACAGCAGTTGGGTTTCCAGCTTGCGGCCCGCACCGGAAACTCCCGATTTGGCGTCCGCAATCAAGTGACCGATGTCGACGCAGCCCTCCTCCAACAAAGGGAAGAAGCCGAGTCCGACGGCGGTCGGGTAGCAACCAGGATTGGCAACCAGGCGCGCCCCGCGGATCTTGTCGCGATGGAGCTCGGGCAAGCCATACACCGCTCCCCTCACCAAATCCGGGCTGGCGTGGGACATCCCGTACCATTTCTCCCACAGCGCTATGTCCTTGATGCGGAAGTCCGCAGCTAGATCAATGACCCGCACACCAGCGGCTATCAGGCCAGGTGCCTGCTGCATGGCAATTCCATTCGGCGTGGCGAAGAACACTGCGTCGCAGGCCGACAACGGCGATTGCCCCGGATCAGTGAAACTGCACTTGACCCGTCCGCGCAAGTTCTGATAAATGTCCGCAACCGCTTTGCCCGCCTCGGCACGCGAGGTAATGGCCGTCAGTTCAACTTCCGGATGCTGTGCCAGCAAGCGCAAGAGTTCGACGCCTGTGTATCCGGTGCCGCCGACGATACCGACCTTGATCATGAGTCCCTCCGAACAAACAAGCCTAGCATGGTAATCCTACCCTCCAGCCTCTAGCAAGCCTGGGGCCGCCTAAGATGCTGCGAAACAGTTGAAAAAGCCGCCCGTAGGCGGCTTTTTCAACCAGCTATCCAGCAACGGATTAACGCTTGGAGAACTGCTTGCGGCGACGCGCCTTGTGGAATCCGACCTTCTTGCGCTCGACCTCGGTGCATCGCGAGTGACGAACCCCGCCTTGGACAGCGTCGGCTTGAGCGTCTCGTCATACTCGATCAAGGCACGGGTGATGCCGTGACGAACGGCACCGGCTTGACCCGATTCCCCTCCGCCGATGACGTTGACCATGATATCGAAGGTGCCTGCGTGCTGGGTCAACTCGAGTGGCTGCCGCACCACCATGCGACCCGTTTCGCGTGAAAAGAAGTCGTCGACCGGTTTGTCGTTAACCACAAACTTGCCGGAACCCTGTTTCATAAACACTCGGGCAATCGCCGTCTTGCGACGGCCGGTGCCATAATAATAGTTCGCTGCCATAGGTATCCTTATCAAACAACCAGTTGTCTTGGTTGCTGCGCGGCATGTGGATGTTCGGTGCCAGCGTAGCATTTCATCTTCTTCAGCATCGCATAACCCAGCGGTCCCTTGGGTAGCATGCCCTTGACAGCCTTTTCTAGGACGCGGCCAGGAAAGCGCTGTTGCATCTTGGCAAAGTTGGTCTCGCGAATCCCGCCAGGGTAGCCGGTGTGCCGATAGTAGTTCTTGTCCTCGGCCTTATTGCCTGTGACACGCAGTTTTTCAACATTGACGACCACGATGAAATCGCCGGTGTCCACGTGGGGGGTAAATTCAGTCTTGTGCTTGCCGCGCAAACGGCTTGCTATTGCGGTGGCCAAACGTCCCAGCACTTTGTCGGTGGCGTCGACAACGAACCAGTCACGCTTGACCTCATGCGGCTTGGCAGAAAAGGTTTTCATGAGTTCCTCGGCATCCAGAGCCTGCCCACGGATACGGTCACAGGCTCATTTCGGAAACCGTGCATTCTAAAACAATGGTCGCGCCCGTGTCAAACCAACAACTGATCTAGACTCAAAATGACGAAAAAAAGCGCGATTCGGTAAAGATCGCGCTTAATCCACACCAAAGGAGGAGGGTGGAGGAGACAGTGGGTCAAACAAAGTCAAAATCAATACACCTAACGAACGCTTGAAAACTGACCACATGCAATTCGGTTGCATTATGCGGAAAATATTGGTGCAACGCAAGAAATTTCTGCCCTCAATGTGACTTATGTCACAGCACAAGTGACATCTTATTATAAGTTGTTGAACATTATTGCATTATTCATGGTTAGAGCAAATCATCCAGGTCCGAGTGGCCAATCATTCAGGCCGATTTCGCGGCAATTATTGTTGCATCGCACCTGCCGTTCAGGATAACACTTTGAATTCATTCGGATACGGACGCTACAATCGCAACAGTTCAGTTCTGGGAAAGATACGCCATGGAATGCAAAGTAAGCTGGTTTGACGGAATGAGTTTCGTAGCCGAGACGGGCAGCGGTCACCTGCTCGGGATGGATGGCGCGCCTGACGCTGGAGGACGGAACCTGGCTCCACGGCCGATGGAACTCGTGCTGGCTGGAACCGGCGGTTGCAGCGCATTTGATGTTGTCATGATACTTAAGCGTGGGCGCCAGAACATCTCGGGTTGCGACGTCAAACTGAGCGCTGAGCGATCGGATAACGACCCCAAAGTATTCACGCGAATTCACATGCACTTCGTCCTGACCGGCAAGGATCTGAAGCCGGAAGCGGTCGAACGCGCGATAGAACTATCGGCGGAAAAATATTGCTCGGCGTCCATCATGCTCGGCAAGACCGCAGAAATTACCCACGACTATGAAATCATCGAAACCTGAGCGAAAAGACCTACGATCCCCGGCGCGTCACAGGTAGTAGGCGGTCTTGGTCATGGCTTTCGAAGCCAGCCACATGATCCGCTTTACCGCGGCCGGCAACTCCCTGGCACCCAGTCGAACCGCGGTATCGGCGTGACTGACCTCATCGAGACGCATTTGCTCGAGAATCTTCCAGGTTCGTCTATCCTCTTGGGCAAGCCGGGTCTTGTGGCCTTCGAGGTGCGCCTCGACCTGCCTCTCGGTCTCGGCCAGAAATCCCAGGTTCCAGGCATCGCCTAATTTTCCCGCCAATACACCGAACGCCAGGGCACCCCCATACCAGACCGGATTGAGCAAACTCCTGCGACCACCCAATTCCTTGATGCGCCGTTCGGTCCAGGCCAGATGCTCGGTTTCCTCCTCGGCGGCCCTGCCAAGTGCCTGCCGGATGGCCGGATCGCCTGAAGTCAGAGCCTGGCCCTGATAGAGTGCCTGCGCGCAGATTTCCCCGCAATGATTGACGCGCATTAACGCCGCGGTATGGTGGCGCTGAGATGCGTCCATCTCCGCCTCCGGCAATTCAGCGCCCGGTATTTCTCTGACGGTCGGAGCCGGCGCAAAGACCGTGCGCAGCGCCTTGTCGAATTCAGTGATGCATCGATCCAACATGAATCAGTTTTCGATGGAAACCAGGGAGTCCCACCCCGGCTTGCCCGTGGCGGGGTGAAGATACAAATGGCGGGCCAGTTCGGTGAGCGCTTGTTGGTACACGCCGCGTTTGAACCCGATCACGGCCTCCAAGGGAATCCAGTACTCGCTCCAGCGCCAAGCATCGAATTCCGGGTGGTCGCTGGCGCGCAGGCAAACGTCCGAGTCCCGTCCGATCAGGCGCAGCAGGAACCAGATCTGCTTCTGGCCCTTATAGGTGTTTCGCCACTCGCGGCGCACCCAGTGCCTGGGCACGTCGTAACGCAGCCATTCGCGGGTACGGCCGAGTATTTCGACATGTTCCGGCATTAGGCCGACTTCTTCATGCAATTCGCGATACATTGCCTGCTCGGGCGTTTCGCCCTTGTCTATGCCTCCCTGCGGAAACTGCCAGGAATGCTCGCGGATACGCTTACCCCAGAAAACCTCGTTGCGGCCGTTTACCAGAACAATGCCGACGTTCGGGCGATAGCCTTCACGGTCAAGCATGTTGTTACCTTCAATTCTTGAATAACGTTGCCGCCATTTTTCCACAGTTTTGGGAAGAATAGAAGGCAATTGAGCCGGTCAAATTTACTCCCAGGCATTAACCGGGGTGCACGCGGTAGAATTCTGCCTTTAGGATTCCTGTCTTCGCCGACTTCGCCATGCGAGCCAGTCAGTTTTTCATCGCCACCCTCAAGGAAGCGCCGAACGACGCCGAAATCATCAGCCACCAGCTAATGCTGCGTGCCGGCCTGATCCGCCGCTTGGCGGGCGGCATCTACACCTGGATGCCCCTCGGCTTGCGCGTATTGCGCAAAGTGGAAGCCATTGTGCGCGAGGAGATGAATCGCTCCGGCGCGCTCGAACTGTTCATGCCCGCGGTGCAGCCGGCGGAGTTGTGGCAGGAATCGGGACGCTGGGAAGAATACGGCCCCGAATTGCTGCGTTTCAAGGATCGCCATCAGCGCGACTTCGTGATGGGCCCTACGCACGAGGAAGTCATCACCGACATCGTGCGCCGTGAAATCAAGAGCTATCGCCAGTTGCCACGGCATTTCTACCAGATTCAAACCAAGTTTCGCGACGAGATCCGGCCACGCTTCGGAATCATGCGCGGACGCGAGTTCCTGATGAAGGATGGTTATTCCTTCCACACCAGCTTCGAGGATCTCCAGCGCGAATACCGCAACATGTACGACACGTATACCCGCATATTTACCCGCCTCGGCCTCAAGTTCCGCGCCGTGGCGGCCGATACCGGCTCCATTGGCGGCACCGGCTCGCATGAATTCCATGTGCTCGCCGATTCCGGCGAGGATGCCATCGCCTTTTGCCCGGCCGAGGGTTCCACCTATGCGGCCAATGTGGAACTGGCCGAAGCCCTTGCACCGACCGCGCCGCGCGCAGCGGCGACGCAGGCGATGCAAAAGGTTGCCACGCCGGGGAAGACAAGGTGCGGGGAAGTGGCAGAATTCCTCGCCATAGGTATCGAAAAGATGGTCAA
>Ga0208566_1002171_pt1 | contig 10698 bp, 5 predicted proteins | sample PL_2010_150m_FD_184159 | JGI IMG/M metagenome (GOLD analysis project Ga0208566, IMG submission 184159) | Freshwater microbial communities from Powell Lake, British Columbia, Canada to study Microbial Dark Matter (Phase II) - PL_2010_150m... | ecosystem: Environmental > Aquatic > Freshwater > Lake...
AGATAAAAACCGTAAAGTTATTCAGGAAATAAACCGGCTCAGGAAAGAAAAAAACGCGATGATATTGGCGCACTTTTACCAGGTACCGGAAATACAGGACCTGGCTGATTTTGTCGGCGACAGTCTCGGTTTATCCCAGGAAACCTTTAAGACGGATGCCGATATTATTGTTTTTGCCGGTGTTCATTTTATGGCAGAGACAGCTAAAATTCTCAACCCGACAAAAAAAGTGTTATTGCCCGACCTGGAAGCCGGCTGTTCATTGGCTGATTCCTGTCCGGCAGGTGAATTCAATAAATTCAAGGAAAAGTATCCCGGTCATATTGTGATCTCCTATATCAACTGTTCTGCTGAAGTAAAAGCGCTTTCGGATATCATTTGTACTTCGAGCAATGCAGTAAAGATTGTAGAATCACTACCAAAGAATTCAAAGATAATTTTTGCACCGGATAAGAACCTCGGAAATTATGTGAATATGATCACGGGAAGGAATATGGTTTTATGGGAAGGAAGCTGTGAAGTACACGACATCATAAAAACGGAAGCCGTCATTCAGCTAAAGGCTGATCATCCTGATGCAAAGCTGATCGCCCACCCCGAATGCAAGGCAGTAATACTTCAGATGGCTGATTTCATCGGATCCACCACGGCCCTGCTGAATTTTACCCAAAGAGATCCTGCGAAAGAGTTCATCGTGGCCACCGAAACAGGCATTCTTCACCAGATGAAAAAATCATCGCCAGATAAAAAATTCTATGTTGTACCTACCGATGAAACCTGTTCCTGTAATGATTGTCCTTACATGAAGCTGAATACATTGCCTAAATTGTTAAATTGCCTGAAAAACGAATCGCCGGAAATTGTTTTATCTGCCGAACTTATGGATAAAGCGAGAAAACCGATACTCCGTATGCTTGAATTATCAAAATAACCATTTCTACATGCGAAAGATCAAAATCAACCTCAGGTTTTTAATACTCCTTCATTTTTCATTTTTCATTTTTCATTTTTCATTTTCTCAAGATACTGCAACGATCAGGAACGGATACCAGAAATTTTATTACAAGAGCGGGGTTATTTCCAGTGAAGGCACGATGAAAAACGGGGAGCCTGATGGTTACTGGAAATCCTATTTTGAGAACGGGAAATTAAAATCGGAAGGAAACCGGAAAAATTTTGAGCTCGACAGTCTCTGGATCTTTTACAATGAAAAAGAACAACGGATCCTCGACGTAAACTACAGTAATGGAAAGAAAAACGGGATCAAGATCACCTACCTTGAAAAAGAAATGATCCGGGAGATGTTTAAAAATGATATCAAAGACGGATATACCCGGTATTATTACTCCGATGGTAAGCTGAAAATGGAGATTCCTTTTGTGAAAGGCCTGGAACAGGGACTTGCCAAGGAATATTCAAGCGATGGAAACATCATCACGCTCATCGAATACAAGCGGGGTTTTGTGATCGACCGTTTGAAGATCAATCGGAGGGATCATAACAATTTAAAACAGGGCCGATGGTACACCTTTTATGGAAATGGAAATATCCATGTGGAAGGAAATTACCAGGACGACCTGAAAGAGGGTTATTTTAAAGAATATGCAGAAAACGGCGACCTGATCAGTGTGGATAAGTATATGAAGGATGTGAAACAGGCAGAAGCCCAGGAGATCCAGAAGCTGGATATACAGAATGAATATTATCCCGACGGTAAGATCAAGGCCAGCGGAACTTACCGTAACGGCACCCCGGAAGGAATTTACCGGGAGTACAATTTGATGGGACAGATCATCCGGTCGCTGGTTTATGATATGGGAATTGTTATTGGGGACGGAATTGTGAAGGAAGATGGCAGCCGCGACGGGCACTGGAGAGACCTTTATCCCGACAGCAAACTCAAGGCAGAAGGTGATTACAAGGACGGAAAACAGGTTGGAGAATGGAAATTCTATTATCCGGATGGAAAGATGGAACAAACCGGAAAATTCACAAGTTCGGGAAAATTCCATGGAACCTGGAAATGGTATTATGTCTCCGGGCAGCTGATGCGGGAAGAGGAATACGATAACGGGTTAAAGGACGGGATGCACACCGAATATGACGAAAAGGGGAAGATCGTGGAAGAAGGGGAATACATCAAGGACCTGGAAGATGGCCCCTGGTTTACCACCATCGGTGATTACCTCGAACGCGGCACTTACAGAGATGGATTGAAAAACGGGAAATGGGTAAGTTATCAACTGACTTCAACCAATGCCAAAACAGACAGTATCCTTTCTTTTTCCGGTAGTTTTGTAGAAGATAATCCTGACGGAAAACACATCTATTATTGGGATAATGGAAAGGTAAAGGATGAAGGTTTTTACCTGATGGGAAAAAAAGAAGGCGACTGGATCAAATATGAATATGACGGAACTCCTTTCCTGGTGATCACTTACCGGAATGGCGTGGAAACGAAATACGACGGGGTAAAGATCAAACCACCGTTTGAGTCGGAGGATCAATAATCACGGGTATGAACCGGGTCCCGACTCAAAATTTGAGTCTCACGAATCAGTAAGGAAAAACATGGACAATTACAGAAAACCGGCAGGCAACCGGAAGGGAAAACAAACGCCGGATTCCCGGAAAAGGGAATCTTCAGAACCCCGGCCTTCCTATACCCGGAGAAGAGATGAAGAAGACCCCCCACGTGAAAAGCGGACTTCTTCTTCAACCCGACCTTCCTCTCCCCGGAAAAGAGATGATAATGAGGCTCCACGGGTAAAACGGCCTTATTCTTCAGCACGACCTTCCTCTACCCGGAGAAGAGATGAAAATGAAATTCCATTTGAAAAGCGGCCTTATTTCTCAAAACGATCTTCTTATTCCAAGAGGAGAGATGAAGATGAAGCACCACGTGAAAAGCGGGATTTTTCCTCCGCCCCCAAACAGAGAACATCGGATTCAAGATCTTCTGCCCCGAAAAGAAAACCCCGTCCCGGCGAAGAACCCGAAGGTGATCTGATCCGGCTGAACCGTTATATCGCAAATGCTGGCATCTGTTCCCGCCGTGAAGCGGATAAACTGATCGAAGCCGGTGCCGTGCAGGTAAACGGGAAGGTTGTAACGGAACTGGGGACGAAAGTTTCCCGTACCGATAAAATCTCCTATGGCGACCAGGCGCTATCACGTGAAAAACTCAGGTATGTGCTTCTGAATAAACCCAAAGGCTTTATCACGACCACCGATGACCCGGAAAACCGGAAAACCGTGATGAACCTCATTGCACGCGCCTGCAAGGAACGCATTTACCCGGTTGGGCGGCTCGACCGGAATACCACAGGACTTCTTTTGTTCACCAACGATGGAGAAATTGCAAAACGATTGTCGCACCCGAGGTACGGAATAAAAAAGATCTATCATGTGGGCCTCGATAAAAATGTTTCGGTTGCCGATATGAAAAGTATCCTTGCGGGAATGGAGTTGGAAGATGGAATCGTGAAAGCGGATGCCATTGAGTTTGTGGGTGACGGCAAAGATAAAAAAGAGATCGGCCTTGAACTTCATACCGGTCAAAACCGCGTTGTGAGAAGGATCTTTGAGAAACTCGGTTACAAGGTGGTGAAACTCGACCGTGTTTATTATGCGGGTCTCACCAAGAAGAACCTTCCCCGCGGGGCATGGAGATTCCTGGAAGAGAAAGAGCTCAACATGCTCAAGATGATCGGGCATTGAAAAGCCTCACCCCCCGGCCCCCTCTCCCGGGAGAGAGGGGGAGATGAAGCGAATAGCGAACATCGAATAGGTTAAATGCTAAAATTCAATTTATGATAAAAGGATTTCTTTTTGCAGCACTTTTTTTCCTTGTACAATGTTGTTTTGCTTCTATTGATCCCACGCAGGATTTGATACGTGCAGCAGGCGATGCAACCGTTTATCCAAATGACAACCTGCTGGTGGTTTTCGACAGCACACGGGTGGATGTCAAAGAATCGGGACTGAGTTATGTCTGGACCCATACCCTGACCAAGATCCTGAATGCCAAAGGAGCCATCGACCAGAGCGTGGTAAAATTCGGGTACGATCCGCTTTCGGCCTATGTCGATATCAAAAAAGTAGTGATCTATAAAAAAGACGGAACCATCCGCAACCTCGACATGCAGAATGTGCTGGATTACCCTGCGCCTGCAAGGATGATCTACTGGGGCGCAAGGGAAAAAATGATCGAAGTGGGAAGACTCGACCCCGATGATGCCGTTGAGGTGGTTCAATTCAAGAAAGGGTTCACCTATGCTTTGCTGGAACAAGGAGAGGATGATGACAGTAAATACATCCCTCCGATGAAAGGCCATTATTACGATATTGTTGAGTTCTGGAGCGGGAACCCGGTCAAGGTCAAAGTATACCAGATAGAAGTGCCCAAAGATAAACCCCTGCAATACCAGGTTTACAATGGTGAAGTGCAGTCGTCGGTATTGTTCCGGGAGGATAAAAACGTTTATACCTTTACCAAGAAAGATATCGTTCCTTTTAAACCCGAGCCGCATGGTGTTGCAGCCTCAGATGTGGCTGCCAAACTGCTTCTTTCCACAAGTCCCGACTGGTTCGCGAAATCCCGCTGGTTCTACAAAGTGAATGAAGATTTCGGTAGTTTTGATGTTACCCCCGATATCCATGTTAAGGTGAACGAGATCCTCAAAAATGCAAAGAATGAAATGGATTCCGTTTCCCTTCTGACCCATTGGGTAGCCGATGAGATTCGTTATTCGGGTATCTCTATGGGTTGCGGTGAAGGTTATACGTTGCATAAAGGAGCGATGACCTTCAGCGACCGTTGCGGCGTTTGCAAGGATAAAGCCGGTATGCTGATCACCATGCTGCGTGCGGCCGGTTTCAAATCGTATCCTGCGATGACCATGGCCGGTTCAAGAATTGATTACATTCCTGCCGATCAGTTTAATCACAGTGTGACTATTATAAAACTAAAAGACGGAAAATACCACTTGCTGGACCCGACCTGGGTTCCCTTTGTCAGGGAATTGTGGTCGAGCGCCGAGCAGCAGCAGCAATACCTGATGGGTGTTCCCGAAGGCGCTGACCTTGCCACCACCCCACTTTCAGCACCCGAAAACCATTTCCTGAAGATCGACGGGAAGTCTTCCTTGTCGGCAGACGGAACCCTGACCGGGATCCTTACGATCACTGCGGAAGGCCAGACCGATGCCGGGATCCGCGGGATGTTCCGGAATTCCAACAAAACACAATGGAACCAGAATGTGGAAAAGGAGATCCTGAAAATATCTCCTCTTGCTGAAATCACAGGTATTGACTACACTGACCCCATCGACTACAAATCAGGCCCGATCCGGATCACCGTTGAATACAGGATCCCTGAATATGCTCTTGTTTCCGGTGACCAGCTCCTTTTTACACCGGTTGCCGCATCCAACGTATTTAAAAATTACCAGCAGCACCTTTTCTTTGAAACCTGGATGAAAGAACGGAAATATCCCTTCCGCGACCGGTGTTCCCGCCTGGTCGAGATCAGTGAATCCATCCAGCTTCCCGGAAATTCAAAAAGTGTGTACTTGCCGGAAACTAAAAATACAACCGGCGATTTTTGTTCCTTTCAGGGTGGGTACGGTTGGAAAGATCAAACGCTGATATTGAATGAAAAAATCGTCCTTGGAAAACGAATCTATGACGCAAAAAACTGGCCCGAATTCCGCGATGCGGTTGTTTCTCAAAGCTCTTTTGCTGATGATCCCGTTGTTTTCAAACTTCAGAATTAATTCTTCCATACGATAAAAATGTTTTTTATGAAAAAGATATTTTCCCTTCTTTTCTTTTCCGCATTCAGCCTTCTGAATTCCGACTTCGTTTTTTCCCAGGATGAAAACTACGATGCCATATACCTGCAGCTTAAAAAAGAGTACACGCTCAATACCGATGGCAGTTGGGATTACCGGTATATTAAAAAACAGAAGCTGCAGACCTACCGGTCGTTTAATAATCTTTACGGAGAGACGTTTATTGTTTATAACCCCGATTTTCAGAGTCTGAAGGTAAATGAAGTTTATACGATCATGGCTGACGGCAAGAAAAATCCTTCTCCCGCCAATGCCTTCAATGAAGTTCTTCCCGGGTTTGCCGCCAATGCTCCCGCATACAACAAGCTGCGCGAGATGGTGATCACGCATGCGGGTACCGAGCGCAAGGCCGTTCTGAACATTGATTACGTGCTGCATTCAAAGAAGGGATTTTATCCGTGCATGATGGGAAATGATTTGCTGTGTGAGGTGGAACCGGTAAAAGAACTGACGTTTATTATCCGGGTTCCTTCGGGATGCAAACTGAATTATTCGATCCTGAACACTACAGCAACACCGGTTGTTACCAAAGAGGGCGACTTCCATGTTTACACCTGGAACTTTACGAATGTCCCGGCTATCTCTACCGAAGACTTTCAGAAAGGCGGCAACGATCTTTACCCACGGCTCATTTTCAGTACCGCGAAAGACAGGTCAGACCTGTACAAGGAATTCCTTAAACGAGCCTCATTTTCTTATGGTTTAAATACTGATATGAAAAATGTGGTTGCAACAATATCCACAGAAAACAAAGAAAAAGTTGATGTTATTCTGAAACTCCAGGAAAAAGTGGTAAATGAACTCCGGCTCTACCCGGTTCCGCTGAGATACACCAGGTTTACCTGCCGTACGGCACAGGAAACCTGGAACAGCAATGGAGGAACGCCCATTGAAAAGGCAGTACTTCTCGCTGCATTGCTGAAAGAAGCGGACGTGGAAGCAAATCCCGTATTCATGATCAGGAACAGCTTGTATGATGAATCCATCGGATCACTAATGGATGTTGAGGATATCCTTGTGAAGACCGAACAAGACGGCAACGAACCGGTTTATCTGTCGGTTAACACCCTGAATCCCCAGAACCTGTTATATTGTTCTCCCGACCGGGCTTTCATTGAATTGCAGCAAGGGAATGTCCTTGTGGTAAAATCCCCTTCTTTAAAAAACAAGATCAGCATGGCAGGAACATTTACGGTGAATGATAAAAATCAATTATCCGGTGAAGTTTCCTTTACGGAAGATATCGGAACAAACCCTTACCTGATGTTGCTCCGGGACAAGAACAAAGCAAAATCCCTTTTCGGCGGCGGATTATCTTCTTCCGACCTGAAAGATCCCGGCACGACGAAAATTGGCATGAATGAATCCTCCATCGGGTTCACTGTTCAAAAAGATAAACCCTTCCGCAGCGATTCGGATTATTATTTTCTCCAGTTGCCGGTACTGACAAATGGCATTGAAAGCCTGGGCATCCACCTGTTGCCCAAAGACCGCACCACACCGCTGGAAATCGCATCCGTGATGGAAGAAAGCGACGACTTTACCTTTGTGCTTCCGGATAAGATGAAACCCTTCATCCCGAATGAGAAAATGGAACTGAAGAACAATACCGGAGTTTTCTCTTTTGAAGTGAAAACGAAAGGCAAAAAAGTGGTCGTTCACAAATCCCTGAAACTGGAAAAACGACTGATTCAGCCGTCGGAATACACAGATTTTAAAGCATTACTTGACCACTGGAATGCCGACCGTTACCGGGAGGTGGTGTTTAAAAAATAGGGGTTAGTCATTGGGCATTAGGCATTAGGGAGGTCAGAGGTTGAAGACTGAGGATGGAAGATTGAGAATGGAGAATGAAGATTGCTTCGGCAATTCGTGCCGCGCAATGACAAGGGTTTTGTACAATTAAGGAGATTGCTTCGTCGCTTTGCTCCTCGCAATGTTCTGTAAAAGCCATTCGTACATATCTGATTCCACCACGTTTTGAGTTCGTATCTTGCGACCTCAAAGAATAGGATTCCTCTTTTTAGCGGTTGCAGATGGAGTCATAACTTTTTTTGATTTATATCGTGTATCAAACCACTCGATCACGGGTAATTTACAATTTCACAATTTTAATAGTTTGATGTGCATTTCTGGTGTTTAGCCGGCAGATATAGATCCCGATGCTGAGAAATCCGGAGTTGAAAGTAACATGATGAGTCCCTGTAGATTCAGTGTTTTCCACCAGACTTGCAATTTTAGTCCCGAGTGTATTGTAAACAGTGAGTGAAACATCAGAAGGAACAGCAAGCGTATAAGTAATGGTGGTCAGATCGCGGAACGGATTAGGGTAATTGCTGAGATTCAGCCCAGGTGCAGGTGGGTTATGGCTTTCGATACCCACTGAATTTTCCCCCCAGCGAAGAATTGCTCCTTCATCCCCTGTAACATATCCAAAATCCAGATCAGTAAAAAACACCGACTTCAAAGGCCTGCCAACTCCCGTATCCTTGCGGATCCAGGTCTCACCTCCGTCATCGGTGTAGAGTGCTATCCCTCCGTAAAAGGACCTGGGAGAGGCATCACCAACAATCCAGCCATGTAAGGAATCCTGAAACTGAACCGCATTGAAATAAACGTATTGGTCATAAATGAACTCTTCCCATGTGGCACCGCCATCCAGGCTTGTAAATATCCGTCCGTTGTCTCCGCACATCCATCCATGGAGACTGTCGGGAAATGAAACTGAGTTTATGGCTGGTCCGGTAAAATCTTCGGTTTCCCAGTCTACTCCGCCGTTTCGGGTACGGAACATATGTGCATATAGGCCCAGGCCATTATCACCCCAACCGACCGCCCAGCCATGTAATGAATCCGAAAAGACCACGTGGAGAAGATTGATATTCGGGTTGGTCACGTAATTTGTATCCCAGGAAATACCTCCATCCTTTGTTTCAATAATGACTCCTCTGGCAGTAATCCAGCCCTGTGTCGGAGATTGGAAAAAGAGGTCGGTAAAACTCCCCAGGACAGGAGTGGAAACCCTGTCCCAATGCTCCCCGCCGTCGGTTGTTTCTATGATCTGCGATGCTTCACCCACGGCGATGCCATGGTCGGCATTGAAGAAATGGACCGAGGTGAGGTTGAAAACCGTACCGCTTTGCTGTTTTTCCCAGGTTGCCCCGTCGTCACTGGTTTTCAGAATGAATCCGCCATATCCTACGGCCCAGGCTTTATGATTCTCTTTCACTACAGATACATCATTGATCATATATGGATCGCCCAGGCTCATCCCTTGTTGCTCCCAGTTCAGTCCGCCATCTTTTGTCCCATAGATCATTCCGCCATCTCCTGTTGCCCATGCATGCAGGCTGTCGGAAGCCGTGACATTGGTTATCATAGACCTGCCCGTTATGGTGAACAGGTTATGAAACGTCTTGCCGCCATCGGTAGTGGTTGCAATCGTACCTTTATTGTAAACGGGAGGGAGGCTATCAACATAACCAGCCGACCATCCATGATTTTTATCACAGAAATACATGTTTTTCTGGTAGAAGCCTGGTGGATTTCGCAATCCCCAGGTTGCTCCGCCATCGTTTGTATAACGGATTTTCATATCTTCTAAAGTGAGAGCATATCCGTTTAATGAATCCGGGAAACACAAGGACGTTAACCACATCGGCAAATGAGCCTGCTGGTTCCATGTTAAGCCACCATCGGAGGTATGCGCTATAAGAGAACCAAATCCTCCTGCCCAGCCGTGCCGGGAGTCAGCAAAGGAAAGTATGTAAAGAGCTTCATTAAACCCGGTGTTCACAGTATCCCATGTAATTCCTCCATCTGTTGTATAAAGCATGTTGGCGTAATACCGACTTCCGATCCAGCCATGGAGAGAATCTGCAAAACAGATCTCTCCCAAAGAAAGATCATAAAGGGTTTGCCGGCTCCAGTGCTTCCCTCCATCAAAGGTATGGTAAACGGCACCGTGTTCGGCACTGGCCCATCCTCTTAACGAGTCAACGAAACTTACCGAAAATATCGTTTCATTTGAGTCGCTTTGAAAAGTCTCCCATTTTTTACCGCCATCACGGGTATAAATAATCGTTCCACCCGCTGCTGCCATCCAGACATGTAATGAATCCGTGGCTTTCATCGACATAACCGGGCTGCCGCAGGGTTGCGGATGAACCCATTTCCACTGACACTGGGTATTGACAGTGAATATTAAAAGCAATACAGTAAATAGGAAAAATGTTTTCATGGTTTCCCCTCCTTTATGATTATCCTGACTTAACTCTCTCACAAGTTAATCCTTTTTTTATTTTCACCAGGCAATTCCTGCTTGTTGAATTCTTTTGCAGAATTTCAAATTCTGATATGTCCGAGGCCACATTTCTCAATATATATCATTTACCTTGCTTTCAAAAACCAATTCATTTTCAACCTGAAGGTTCCCTTTAAGTCGGCAATTAACCTGTGGAGAAGATTCAATCTGAGTATCTCTGAATCAGGTACATAAATCAACTCAGGGGGAAAAGTCGGGAGCCATCTGCGTGGGTTTGTTACATTACAGGCAAATATATCGAATTCTATAATATGTTTTACACATTATGTTGCCTGGATACATTTTTTATGGATATAAAATAGGTAATAGGCGCGAAAGAAGGGGTTAGTCATTTGCCAATAACCATTAGACAGAAATCGGAAGGCAGAAGGGGGTTGCTTCGGCACTGCGTGCCTACTGATGAACCACATTGTAACTGATTCATTCTCAGTTTTGTTAAAACTTCCTTTTGTAAACCATCGCAACTATATGCGTAATGCCAAATCCCGAAGGGATCTAATGTGAATAACCCCGCATGAA
>Ga0208566_1002172_pt1 | contig 10686 bp, 13 predicted proteins | sample PL_2010_150m_FD_184159 | JGI IMG/M metagenome (GOLD analysis project Ga0208566, IMG submission 184159) | Freshwater microbial communities from Powell Lake, British Columbia, Canada to study Microbial Dark Matter (Phase II) - PL_2010_150m... | ecosystem: Environmental > Aquatic > Freshwater >...
ACGCGCAAGGGAGGGAGAAAAACCCCTTCCCCCGTTTACGGGGGAAGGCTGGGATGGGGGGATTTCAACGCATTGAGTATCGTTTCAAGCACCGCCTGCGTTTCCTGGAACACCTGATTATCCCAAAACCGCAACACCCGGAATCCGCGTTCTTCGATCTGCTGGTTTCTACGATCATCGTAAGATGCGTGTTCCAGATGCTGACCGCCATCCAGTTCGATCACCAGCCCTGCCTCAATACAGGCAAAATCGACGACATAGCTGCCTATCGGGACTTGGCGACGGAAACGGAAGCCGGCGATTTGCCGGTTGCGGAGAAAGCGCCAGAGGTGGCGTTCGGTATCGGTTGCCTGATTTCTCAGGGCGCGCCCGTTGTTGCAGGGTGGCATTGCGCATTTTGTTTGTCTGGAATTTATTACCCCCTCCCCAGCCCTCCCCCGCGCTAAAGCGCAAGGGAGGGGGGTTAAGTTCCTTCCCCCGCCTGCGGGGGAAGGTTAGGATGGGGGCCAGCAACCGTCAAGCGACGGTCACATCCTTCGCCAGATACACGTCCTGAATCGCGTTCAACAATGTCACGCCATCCTGCATCGGCTTCTGGAACGCCTTGCGTCCCGAGATCAGGCCCATCCCGCCGGCACGCTTGTTGATCACGGCGGTGCGCACGGCCTGTTCCAGGTCGTTTTCGCCCGAAGAACCACCCGAGTTGATCAGGCCGGCGCGCCCCATGTAGCAGTTGGCAACCTGGTAGCGCACCAGATCGATGGGGTGGTCGCTGGTCAGTTCGGAATACACCTTGGGATGGGTCTTGCCGAACTTGATGGCGTTGTAGCCGCCGTTGTTCTCGGCCATTTTCTGCTTGACGATGTCGGCTTCGAGGGTGGCGGCGAGGTGGTTGGCCTGTCCGGTGAGATCGGCGGAGACATGGTAATCGACGCCGTCCTTCTTGAAGCCGGGATTGCGCAGGTAGGCCCACAACACCGTCGCCATGCCGAGTTCGTGGGCGTGGGCGAAGGCTTCCGAGACTTCCTGGATCTGCCGGCGCGATTCCGGCGAGCCGAAATAAATGGTCGCACCGACCGCCACCGCCCCCATGTCGAACGCCTGATCGACGCTGGCAAACAGCGTCTGGTCGTAGATCGCCGGGAAGGTGAGGATTTCGTTATGGTTGATTTTCACCAGGAACGGGATCTTGTGCGCGTACTTGCGCGCCACCGAGCCGAGCACGCCCAGGGTCGAGGCGACCGCGTTGCAGCCGCCCTCGATGGCGAGCTTGACGATGTTTTCCGGGTCGAAATAGATCGGGTTGGGCGCAAACGAAGCGCCAGCGGAGTGCTCGATTCCCTGGTCCACCGGCAGGATCGACAAATAGCCGCTACCCGCCATGCGTCCATGGCTGTACAGGGTTTGCAACGCGCGCAACACGCCGGGCTTGAGGTCTTTCTGCGATACCACCCGATCGATGTAATCCGGGCCGGGGAGATGCAACATGTCTTTCGGAATGCCCTTGCATTGATAAGTCAGCAGGCTTTCGGCCTCGTTCCCCAGCAGTGCTGCGATGTCGGTCATGTTGATCTCCTTGAATGGAAAGAAAGAACTTGTTTACGCCGGATGATTTTCTTGCCTGATTTCCGTCTTGACCACTTCCAGCGCGTCGATCAAAGTTTCCTCGGATACCTCGTTGAGGCACTCGGCCAGCATATCGGCGGCGTTGTAGGCTTCTTCCGGCAACTTGTCGGGGTCGAGCACATCGACGAACACGGCGGAGGCGCCGGCGATTTTCAATAGTTTCTGGCGCTCTTTCATGAGCATTTCCAGCTCGGCGCGCAACATGATAATTTCCTGGTCTTTAAGGGCGAGAGACATGATCGTTTTTCCGTGTGGTGATGCAGGTATAGTGGAATGCTCCTAAAGCTTTGTCAACATTGGCCGACAGCATTAGAATAACCCAGCATTATCGCGGGTAAATTTAAGCATACAGGTCATGATCTTGAAATACCGTAACACCTTGAATAAATTCGGCGCACTTTGTCTGCTGGCGTTGCTGGTTTCTTGCGGCAGCGCGCCGCAGCGCGGTGCCGTCGATAGCCGCCCCAGCCAGCACACCCCGCAAAGCCGGGAACAGGCCAGCGAGGTGGTCATCTACGCACTGGGTTTGATGGACATCGATTACCGCTTCGGCGGCAAGAACCCGGAAAGCGGACTGGATTGCAGCGGCATGGTCAGTTATATCTACCGCAACGCGTTGGGCATCGAGCTGCCGCCCAACGCCGCGCGCATCGCACAAATCGGGCGGGAAATCGAACCAGCCCGCTTGTCGCCCGGCGATCTGGTGTTCTTCAACACCACCGGCCAGTCGTTTTCCCATGTCGGCATCTTTCTCGGCGGCGACCGTTTCATCCATGCCCCCAGCAGCAACGGCAAGATCAAGGTCAGCAGCCTGAAAGCGGCCTATTACGCCAAACGGCTGGAAGCGGCGCGGACTTTCTTCGAATAATTCAAGAATCACCTAATCGGCTTGAGTTGCCGATTGCCAATGGTCGCAATCACACTGCTTGGTCGAGGGAGTCAGCGTTTTCACAAAACTGACGCCCTGGTCAGCCAGCATCCGGCAAGTCCCGTCGCTGTCTCCGACGAAGCGGAACACGCCGGACTGAAATGCTCTCGCCCCCTCCCAAAAAAAACAGGTGCCGCAAACGCGCTCATCCGGGCGCATAGAAATCAGATTGAACATAGCGGGTCGATTTCCTTGTTGGTTAAGCGGAATAGTGGACTCTTGTTCGTAGATCGCGCTTTTTCCGGGGGCTTCCGCCTGTTCGATCCATTGTGCGTATTTGCTCAACAGGCGCTCCGCACTGGGGGTGATTTTCAACTCGACCATGCGCCGGTCCGTCGGGTTGGTGTCCTTGTCGACGATTTCGAGGTCGATCAGTCGCTTAAGCCGCCTTTGCACGGTAGACGAGGCAGCCAGATCGAGAAGAAACAATTGCTTTAGCGTCAACGGGTTGCCATTTTTCTGATGAAAACCGACTTCGATGGTAATACTGTAGTCCACAAGCGTCTGGAGCATGGGGAGATGTTTCCTCTGAAAGATGCTGAGCAGCCAGAGGTTGTGAAACGTGTTGGTTTTCATGTTGCCTCAACTTTAACCGAATCTGGCGCCAGTTCAACGGCAATTAGTAGTCATTCTGACTAGGGATATTTCCCTGCAATTTGCCTCAGGTAAATCCCGCAATACGTTAGGAGGCCCTTGCCCGACATAGCGGCAAGCATCATTCGCCGACCGGTCGGGTTACCCCGCCCCCCTTGAAATCCACAAATTTATCCCCAATTAGCCCTTGTATTTTTGGTATAATTTAACGTTTTGGATTTCGGAGGTCGCCATGCCAATTTACGAATATCGTTGTTCTTCCTGTGGTTTCCAAAAAGAGCACATGCAGAAAATGAGCGATGCCTTGCTGACTGTTTGCCCGGAATGCGGCAAGGAAACTTACGCCAAGATGTTGTCCGCCGCCGGTTTTCAGCTGAAAGGCAGCGGCTGGTATCAAAGCGATTTTAAGGGCGGACCCAAGCCTGCGGAAACCGCCCCGCCGCCCTGTGCAGCCGGCGGTTGCTGTAGCGCCAAGTAGGCGATGCTCAAACGCTATTTCATCACCGGCCTGCTGATCTGGGCGCCGCTCGGCATCACTGTCTGGGTGCTCAATCTGCTGATCGGCACCATGGATCAGAGCCTGCTGCTGCTGCCGCCGCACTTGCGCCCGGAAAGCTGGCTGGGCAGTTCCCTGCCCGGCTTGGGTGTGGTCCTGACGCTGGGGGTGATCCTGCTCACCGGCCTGCTCACTGCGAACATCGTCGGCCAGCGCCTGATCCGTTTCTGGGAGGGGCTGCTGTCGCGCATCCCGGTGGTGAAATCGATCTATTACAGCGTCAAGCAGGTCAGCGACACGCTGTTTTCCGGTAACGGCGAAGCCTTTCGCAAAGTGCTGCTGGTGCGTTATCCGCATCCGCAAGCGTGGTCGCTGGCGTTCCAGACCGCAGCGCCGGGACGCGACATCGGCGCCAAGCTCGATGGCGATTATGTCGGGGTCTTCATCCCCACCGCGCCCAGCCCGGTCAACGGTTTTTATTTTTTCGTGAAAAAGAGCGACACCATCGAACTCGACATCAGCGTCGACGATGCCTTGAAATGCATCATCTCGATGGGCGTGGTGGCGCCGCCGGATAAAGCCGCCAGCAGCGCCGGAATCTATCCGGGCGATTAGGTAACGAAATATGAACGAAACCCTGAACACCCTCACCAGTCACCGCTCGATCCGCAGCTACACCAGCCAGCCGGTATCCGACGCCGATCTGGCTGCGATCGCCCGAGCCGCGCAAGCCGCACCTTCGTCGATCAACGGCCAGCAGGTAACGATCATTTGCGTGCAGAATCACGCGACCAAAAAACACATCGCCGAACTGTGCGGCGACCAGCCGTGGATCGACCAGGCACCGGCATTTCTGCTGTTCTGCGCCGATTTCCATCGCGCCCACCTCGCCGCTGAAATGAACCAGCGCCCCCTGGCGATCACCGACAGCATCGAAGCGCTGATCGTCGGCGCCTGCGATGTCGGCATCGCGCTGGCGAATGCCGCCGCCGCGGCGGAATCGCTGGGCCTGGGCATCGTCCCGATAGGCGCAGCGCGCAACCAGCCGGAAGCCTTGATCGACTTGCTGGCGATACCGCGTCACGTGTTTCCGATTTGCGGGCTGGTGGTCGGCCATCCCGCCAACCATTCCGCGCTCAAGCCGCGCCTGCCCCAGGCGGCGGTATTTCACCACGAGAAATACCAACCCGATTTGCAGCCGCTGATCGCGGAATACGATCCGCAACTGGCCGCGCACATGACCGCGGCGACCGGCGGACGCTTGACCAAGACCTGGTCGCAAACCGTGGCGGAATTCTACGATCACATTTATTTCCCCAACCTGCGTGCCGCCCTGGAAAAACAGGGCTTCGGCTGCCAGTAACCCCTTTCCGTTTCAACCCTTTTTATTTATTGAAATTCAATCATGCGAACTCATTACTGCGGCGAACCCAATCGTAACCACCTGCAACAAACCGTGACCCTGTGCGGCTGGGCGCATCGCCGCCGCGACCACGGCGGGGTGATCTTCATCGACCTGCGCGACCGCGAAGGACTGATACAGGTGGTGTGCGACCCGGATCGGGCCGAGACCTTCGCTACCGCCGAGAAAATCCGCAACGAATTCGTGCTGAAAATCACCGGCCTGGTACGCCACCGCCCGGAAGGCACCACCAACCCCAATCTTTCCACCGGCGAGATCGAGGTGCTGGCGCATACCATCGAAATCCTTAATGCCTCCGCCACCCCGCCGTTCCAGCTCGACGACGACAACCTCAGCGAGAACGTGCGCCTGATGCACCGCTATATCGACCTGCGCCGTCCGCAGATGCAGAACAACATGAAATTGCGCTACCGCGTCGCCAAGACCCTGCGCGATGCGCTCGACGGCCACGGCTTCATCGAAATCGAAACGCCGATGCTGACCCGCTCCACCCCGGAAGGCGCGCGCGACTACCTGGTGCCGTCGCGCGTCCACCCCGGCCACTTCTTCGCGTTGCCGCAATCGCCGCAGCTGTTCAAGCAACTGCTGATGGTGTCGGGCTTCGACCGCTATTTCCAGATCGTCAAATGCTTCCGCGACGAAGATCTGCGTGCCGACCGCCAGCCCGAATTCACCCAAGTGGATATCGAAACCTCGTTCATGGACGAAGTGGCGATCACCGGCCTGGTCGAAGACATGCTGCGCAAGCTGTTCCAGAGCGTGATGAACGTCGAACTACCCAACCCGCTGCCGCGCCTGAGCTACAAGGAAGCGATGGCCCGCTACGGCTCGGACAAGCCCGACCTGCGCGTAACCTTGGAACTCACCGAACTCACCGACATCATGAAAGACGTCGATTTCAAGGTGTTCAGCGCCCCCGCCAATGCCGCCAACGGCCGCGTCGCCGCCTTGCGCATCCCCGGCGGCGGCGAGATCACCCGCGGCGAGATCGACGCCTACACCCAGTTCGCCGCCATCTACGGTGCCAAGGGGCTGGCCTACATCAAGGTCAACGACGTCGCCAAGGGTCGTGAAGGCCTGCAATCGCCGATCGTCAAGAACTTGCACGACAGTGCGCTGAAATCCATCGTCGAGCGCACCGGCGCCACCGACGGCGACCTGATTTTCTTCGGCGCCGACAAGGCCAAGGTGGTCAACGAAGCCCTCGGCGCACTGCGCGCCAAGATCGGCCACGAGCGCGGCCAAGTCACCGGCGAAGCATGGAAGCCGCTGTGGGTGGTGGACTTCCCGATGTTCGATTACAACGAAGACGAAAAACGCTGGGATGCGCTGCACCACCCCTTCACCGCACCCTTCGACGGCCACGAGGAACTGCTCGAAAGCGACCCTGGCAAGGCCTTGTCGAAAGCCTACGACATCGTCCTCAACGGCTGGGAAATCGGCGGCGGCTCGGTGCGTATCCACCGCCAGGAAGTCCAGTCCAAAGTATTCAGCGCCCTCAACATCAGCGTCGAAGAAGCCCAGGAAAAATTCGGTTTCCTCCTCGAAGCCCTGCAATTCGGCGCACCGCCCCACGGCGGCCTGGCACTCGGCCTCGATCGCTTGGTCACCCTGATGGCCGGCGCCGAGTCGATCCGCGACGTAATCGCCTTCCCCAAAACCCAGCGCGCCGCCTGCCTGCTGACCAATGCACCGAACACGGTGGACGAGAAGCAGTTGAAGGAACTGCATATCCGCTTGCGCCAGCAGGTGCAGACGCAGGTGGAAGTGGAGCAGGGGTAATGGTATAGGGTGCGCTGAGCGCACCCTTTTTTTGAGGTATTGCCTTATACACGAGGCGAGCATGAAGACAAAAAGCGAGAACTTTATTTCATGTTTGGCTTCGCATTACAAACAGCCAATTGCAGACTTGATTGACCGTTTGGTTAAGGTTGAATTACCTGATTCTCCAGATTCGCCGCGCGCCCCTGAAGTTGATTATGCAATCAGCTTGATTGTTCTCTTGGTGCTTGTATTTGAAGCTTGGATGTCACGGGCTAGACATTTTGATAGTGCCCCCGCTCAAGACATTAAAGCCAAGCAATCAGTTCTTCCTTGGATGAAATCTCTAAAAGATGGCAGACTTCAGCCGACTATTGAAAGTTTGCAGGAAGTTTATTTCCTAAGAGATGCGATAGTTCATAACCATGTTTGGGTTTACACCCAAACATGGTTAGATGGGAAGGCGTACTACTCCAATTTTAATCTTGATCGTTCGTGGCAAGGCAATTCGCATTTCAAGAGAGACGTTAAAGGGGAAATGCCATTCTCCGCGCTACCAAGAACCAAGAGATTGAATCTGGTTGTAGTGCCATCCTTTGTAAGCCGAAGAGAGGTTGCGACTGTTTTCAAAACGATAAAGGATGCTCTCAAAACCCTTGATGAGTTTGGTCTCGTTACAAATATTCCGAAAATTCCTTATGTTCGTTTTGGTGGAAAGCTAAGTTTTCCATTTTGGAATTTGATTCCAGTAATTCAAAAATCATTTCTTGTAACCCCAAATCGGTGCAATTCCAGAAAAGCATTGTGCAGCAGGTAGGGTGGGTTCCACGCACCAAATGATGCGCATGGCGCACCCTACGAATGCGTTGCGGTCTTGGAATCATCGGCGGGTTTCCCCTTCTGCACCGCCTCGTCTGGGCGGAAAAGCCGGGGGATGTCGGCGAGCACTGTTTGAGCGCAAAGCGCGAGTTGCGCAGCCGCCCGGCTTTTCCGGTCAGCCGAGGGTAGCCCGCAGGGCCGGTGCGGCAGGGGTGCCTTTTTCTTTGGCTTCTTTCTTTTGGGCAAGCAAAAGAAAGAATGCCAGCCGCCGGGCTGCCCCCGGCAATCAATCAAGTGCGCGCAGCGCAACAACACCCACCCGCATCAATTTTCCCAACAAAAAACCACTTCTCCGTGCCGGACATTTACGTTATGCTAACGACATATGCTAACGTAATAACACCGGGTAGGATCATTTGAAAAAACCAGCCCGGATGTCTCTGTCGAAAGCGAGAATCCGATGCGTACAACGACTCTTCCGGTGATTGCCTTGATGTTCGGGATGCTGGCTGGCTGCGGCAACGGCAGCGGTAATGAGCGCGACCGGACCATGTCGCGCGAGCATGAAGCGAAGGCCATCGTCATGTGCAAGCACGACAAGGGGCTCAAGCGGGTAACCGACACCAACGGCAAGAGTTTTACCGCGGAATGCAAAAGCGGAATCATCGTCACCGGCTCCCTGGACTGACAAGCAAGAACTGACCTCCACGACCTGCAAGCGCGCAACGGAATCTGGCTATAATGACCTTTTTCCGTAGTCTTTTGAGTCTTCGTGCCCGTTTACAAACTCCCCATTTCCGTCCTGGTGGTTATTCACACCCCTGACTTGCAGGTGCTGCTGCTGGAACGCGCCGACCATCCCGGCTACTGGCAGTCTGTGACCGGCAGTTGCGAACCCGGCGAATTGCCTTGGGATACGGCAATCCGCGAGGTGCGCGAGGAAACCGGGCTGGCTGCGGAAAATTTCCGGCTTGCCGACTGGCAGCATCAATTCGAGTTCGAGATTTTCCCCGAATGGCGCCATCGTTACGCGCCCGGCGTGACGCATAACACCGAGCATGTATTCGGGCTGGAACTGCCCGCCCCGCTGCCGATCCGGCTCGCGCCGCTCGAGCATTTACATTACCAGTGGCTGCCGCGCGCCGCGGCGGTGAAAAAAGTCTTTTCCTGGACCAATGCGGCGGCGTTAGAACGGCTGTAGAGACGCACCATCTAAAGCAATCCTTTATTGCTCTATCCGATGCGCGGTGCTAACTTGAAAACGTTTCCCCCACGAAAAGGAATGCCTGATGTCGCACCGCCGCATCGTGGTTCTCGGTATCGGCAACACCCTGCTGCAGGACGAGGGCGTGGGTGTCCACGCGATGCGGCAGTTGCAACAGCAATGCGGCGAGATCGCCGGGGTTGAATTTATCGACGGCGGCACCTTGAGTTTCGGCCTGGCCGGGCCGATTGCGGGGGCCGACGGCTTGATCGTGATGGATGCCGCTGAACTCGAGCATTCCCCCGGCACGATCCGGCTCTTCGTGGATGAAGAGATGGATCGTTTCCTCGGCGCAAACCGCAAGTGCAGCGTGCATGAAGTCGGCCTGCTGGATCTGTTGGCGGTGGCTTGCCTGACCGATAGCCTGCCGCCGAAGCGCGCCCTGATCGGCATCCAGCCGCAGCAGATGGATTGGGGCGATACGCCCTGCGTTGCGGTGGCGGCCGCCATCCCCGCCGCCTGCGCGATGGCGCGGAACCTGATCGAGGAATGGCAGCCATGAGCGGACTATCGGAAATCGGCATCTGTATCGCCGAGGACGAAACCGGCAACGCGCTGCCGCTGCTGCACGAGATTGCCTTTCTGCTGGAAAGACTGGCTCGGGATGGGGCAAGCGCCACCATCGACCTGGGGAGCTTGCCGATGCGGCCAGGAGATCGCGCCATCCTCGAGGGAACGCTGGGGCAAGGCGAGGTCAGCGCGGAAATCCAGGCGCTGGGGGCGACGCGCATCCGCGAAACGGCGATACACGGGGTGTGGTGGGTAACCCACTGCAATAGCGGAGACGAAGTCGTCGCCGAATTCATCGAAGTGACCCATTTTCCGGCGATACTCGCCGCGCCCGAGGAAGATGTTCGGGAAGGCTTGTCGAGATTGCGTGAAGCCCTCGTGGATACGCAATCAAGTCATGCAAATGAGTTGCCTTGAACTTCGACTCGGTTGGTAATTACTCAGTACTATCTGAGAAACCACAGCAAAGCCCCTCTCCCGCAAGCGGGAGAGGGGTTGGGGTGAGGGACGCCGCACATCGGCAACGCTTGCCGGAACTCAAACACCCTCATCCCCAGCCCTTCTCCCGCCTGCGGGAGAAGGGAAATGCAGCTGCACACAAATTTTACCGCTCGAGAAAACAGGAGAAGCGTCATGCCAAACCACGATAGCTCCCTTGAGGCCACGCTGCGCAGGCAAGGCGTTTCCCGGCGGGCCTTCCTCAAATTCTGCGCCTCGCTGGCGTCGCTAATGGCGCTGCCGCCAAGCATGGTGCCGGCGATTGCCGAGGCATTGGGCAAAGCGCAGCGCCCTTCGGTGATCTGGCTGTCGTTCCAGGAGTGCACCGGCTGCACCGAATCCCTGACCCGCTCCCATACTCCGTCGCTGGAAGGGCTGATCTTCGATGCGATTTCCCTCGATTATCACCACACCCTCCAGGCCGCCGCCGGCACGGCAGCCGAAGCGGCGCGCGAGGAAGCGATGAAAAAACACGCCGGCAAGTACCTGCTGGTGGTGGACGGTTCGATCCCGCTCAAGGATGGCGGGGTCTATTCCACCATCGCCGGGATGACCAACCTGGAGATGCTCAGGGAAAGCGCCAGGGACGCCGCCGCGATCGTGGCGGTCGGCACCTGCGCGGCGTTCGGCGGCATACCCCACGCCCACCCCAATCCCACCGGAGCGGTGGCGGTGCAGGACATCATCAAGGACAAGCCGATCGTCAACATCTCCGGCTGCCCGCCGATTCCGGTGGTGATCAGCGGGGTGCTGGCCCATTACCTGAC
>Ga0208566_1002176_pt1 | contig 10676 bp, 7 predicted proteins | sample PL_2010_150m_FD_184159 | JGI IMG/M metagenome (GOLD analysis project Ga0208566, IMG submission 184159) | Freshwater microbial communities from Powell Lake, British Columbia, Canada to study Microbial Dark Matter (Phase II) - PL_2010_150m... | ecosystem: Environmental > Aquatic > Freshwater > Lake...
GAGTAAATCCCTCGGGGCGCTGCGCCGCCGCCACCTGGCGGATCAGCCGCGCCGCAAGTCGAGTATCTCCATAGGCTGCATAATTGATGCGGGCGTCCAGATAGGCGTCCATCCACTGGCGTTGCTCGCGTGACGGGCAATCCACATAGGCGTCGTGCATGCACAGCCGCAGCGTTCGCGCGCCTGCCAACCAGATGCGGTTGAGGGCCGGATCGGAACATTCGAACTGCCCGCGTTCCTCGACCGGATAATGGGTTTGGTGGACCGTCACAGACCGCACCTCGAGCGGTTCATGGCACTGGCGGTAGCTCACTTGCAGATAACGCAGGCCGTTCCATTCGAAGCGTTCCCAGGACTGGGCGCCGGCCCGCAGCACGTAACGGTGCGCGATGGACGCTTCGAATCCGGGAATGCCGTCGTAGATCAGCACCCGGCCGTCAGGCAGCAATTGCTCGCCGGGATAGAAATCCACCACCGCACCGGCCGGTCCCTCGAATTCGAAGCCGATGTAGCCGGTCACCACTTCGCCGAAATCGTAGATCACCGAAACGCAACGCTCCCCCGCCGTGACGATGCGGCCCATGGTCTCGCCGACCGAGCATAGTCTGACCGGCAGCAACACTTCCCCGTTCATGCGGACGGCCAGGTCCACGGATTCGGCAGACGGAGCTGTCTCGAAGCAGGCGATCGGCCGGGCATGCAACGTTGGACCGTCGTGCTGGGCGGGAATATCGCGCAGGCTCAGAAACTGGAAAGGCAGCACGTCACCGGTGTAATTGCGGCCGGCGACCCGCAGCGCCTCCGGTTGATCCCAGTGCGCGTCGTCATACCCGGGATCTTTCCAGCGGTCATCTGCCTGGCGTGCGTCATACCACTCCGAGAACCCCAGACTGTTCGACGGCACGTCCCTCCGCCAGGCCTCGGCGGTGCGGCAGCGCCACCGCGCCCCGGTGTCGAGCAACTGGCTGGCACTGGCGCTGACAACCTCCCCCTGAAGGAAGAAGCCGCCGCAGCCGAAGGCGCGCGCCGGATCCCAGCCGGGCACTTCGTACCAGGCGGTGTTGCGGCCATAGGAATGGGCCAGGACGGCGATCACATTGCGGCCCGGTTTCAGCCAGGGTGCCAGATCGTAGGGGTCGAGAACGCCTTGCGACGAGGTGTTGCGCGCCGGACCACGGCCGACGCGAACGCCATTCACAAATAGCTGATAGCGTCCGTCGGCGGTGACCACCACGGGAGCCGATTGAGGAGCACCGGCAACATCGAAGCAGCGCCGGAACATGACGAAACGATTGGTTTCCTCGGGAACGCGTGGCGGCGCGGCCCAGAAACTTTCGCGGCCGAGGCCGCGCGGCCGCCAGATAAACTCAGCGCGGCGGATGAAGCTCATGCGGGCAGTTGCACCATCTTGCGTGCCATGAAGCGTGCCGGCAGAAAGCAAAGCAGCGCGCCAAGCAACCCGAACACCGGTGCGGTAAACAACAGTCCGTGCCGAAGGGCCGCACTCTGCCCGACTTCGGCGACCACGGAGTCACTGATCAGGCCGACGAAGATAGGACCCACGGCAGCGCCGATGCTGGTGGTGACAACGACAACGACCAGCGTTCCGAGGCTGTGCATCGAGGCCGGCACCAGATCGAGCGCCAGAGATAGCATGACCGGCGTCCGCGCCGCAGTCATGAATAGCACAACGCCGCCGGCAATTAGCGCCGCCGATTGCGAGACGTCCATGGACACGATGGCCATGGCCGGAACCGAGAGCAGGCAGAAAATCGCCGGCAGGATCGCCATCCAGCGGTCATCGCCCATGCGCCTTACGATGGCAGGGCACAGCCAGCCGCTGCCCAGGGTCGCTATCAGCATACCAAGACCCATCCAGGTGCCGATATACAGGCCGATGTCGGTATAAGTCAGTCCGTAGGCACGCACCAGGGTGACCGGATACCAGCTGACAAACGAATATATCCCGATGCCGTAAGTCGCATGACCGAGCAGCAGAAACAGGAAGGCCTTGTTCGAAAACATCACGCGCAGCGACCGCAGGATCGTGTCGTGGCCGGCCGCTGACCCGTCGGCCAGCGTCTCCGAACGAACCGACAGGCGCGGCGGTTCGGTGATCGTCCACCTCACCACAAAGGCGAGGAAGAGGCCTATCACGCCAAAGGTGATCACCGCCGCCCGCCACCCGTACTGATCGGTGAGGACGCCCATCAGCGGGTTGCCGAGCATGCCAGCAACCGCCAGGGCCGAGTGGAGGACGCCGATCGCCTGAGTACGCTTCTCGCGCTTGAAATAGTCGCCGATCAGGGATATCGCACCGGGGATGCAGGCCGCTTCGCCTGCGCCGAGCCCGGCCCGGGCCAGCACGATCTGGATGAAATTGGTAGCGCTGCCGAAGGCCACAGCCATCATCGACCAGACACCGACACTCCAGGCCAGGATGTTGCGACGGTTTCCCCGATCCAGCCAGCGCGCAATCGGGAAGCCGAAAACCGTATAGGCAACGACGAAGGCGGCACCCGATAGAATCCCGATTTGCGTATCGGTGAGTTGCAGGTCCACCTTGATCTGCTGTAGGATCAGGCCGACGGCAAAGCGGTCGATATTGCCGAGCAGGTTCGCCATCCACAGTACGAACAGCGCGTAATAGGCATGCCGCGAGGACATTGCCGGGGATTGCTGGGTGGCGGGTTCCGTCATTTGAAAAGCTCCAGGTTTACCGCCGCGCCGAGTGCTCTTTGGCCCGCCGTATTGGGGTGCATGCAGTCGCCGGAGTCGAACTCCGCGGCCAGGCGGCTGGCATCCTTGGGGTCGCGCAGCGCGGCCTCGAAATCGATCACCTGCTCGAAGGCCCCGGACGTGCGAATCCACTGATTCACTTCCTGGCGGACCACTTCCTTTTCGTCGAGGAAGAACAGTGAACCAGCGAACGGCAGAAGCGTTGATCCGATCACTTTGACACCACGTGCCCGTGCCCGGACGAGTATCTGCTGGTAACCGGCGATCAGCCCCGCCGTCGTTGCGAGCGGCCAGGTAATCCCTTCGATGTTGGTTCGCCCGCCGGCGCCAATGTCGTTGATGCCCTCGAAAACCACCAGGTGGCGGATCCCCGGAGTGGCGAAGACATCGCGGTCCAACCGCGCCAGCGCCGGTGGCCCGATGAGCGCGCCGACCAACTGGTTGCCGCCGATGCCGGCATTGACCACTGCCTGGGCATTATCTCCGTCGCGCTCGCGCAGACGGCGGGCGAGGATGTCGGTCCAACTGCGAAATTCTGCCGACTGGGCGCCGGCGCCGTCGGTCAGCGAGTCGCCTAAACAGACGATGGCCCCGGGTGAACGCTCCTGTTCCACTTCGACCGCAATCGCCGTTACTGTCGGGCGCACGGCAATCCTCAAAGGGGCCGGCAGGTCCTTGTCCATGACGCTATCGGCTGCCGGAACATGCAGCGCCTTGTGTACGCCTTCACTGCGCGCCGGCGTGAACTCCTGCGGAAAGTACGCGCTGACAACGACCTCACCGAGCGGCGCCACGGCGAGATCGAGCGGATCGCTGAAGGCCGGGGCCCCGGGTGGAATGACGATCCCCTGCTGCCCGGCAAAGGTCACTCGCCTGATCGAAGCTGGTTGTATCCCATCACTGCCGTCAGGCAGGCCGATGCTAGCGCCGCCGACACGTAGCGCCTGATTGTCGGTCTCGTTGGAGAAGCGCAATTGCAGGCGTGTACCGCCGACACTGAGGCGCAGCCGGTGGCGCACCGTCCCGGCCAGCGGCGTTGGCGTCGCCATGATTTCCTGCGGAACGAAATACACCGGTGCCGCAGGGCTCGCGGCCCAGGTACCCAACCAGCATTTCATGTTTTCCTGTCCGGCGCCTTGCGCAACGCGCCACAAACAAACCAATCGCGATTAACCACAATTTTCAGCCGTCCTCAAAAAGCACCCTGGGCGAGGTAATGTGATCAATGCAGGACCACCAGACGCCTTATGATTGACGACAAATCGAAATGACGATTGAAACTATATTGAACCTCGGCAAGATAGCGATGGGCATATTTGGCGAGGTCGAAAGCGTGGTGTGTTCCTCTTCATGATTCCAGATGCATTCTTGATTTAGCTATCGACTTGGCGACTTCCCTAGTCGATTCAGCCGTTCAACTTCGACTTTGGCTTCCTTCAATCCCTCTTGATAAAATCTTTCCCCTGCGGGGTCGCCACCGTCTTTGCCAAAGAACCAGTAGCCATTCTTAAATGGTCTGACCGTGCCGCTCGGAGGTTGGTCGCCCTTCATCAGAATAAACAAGGCCCACTCTTTCACGCCCTCCTTGTCCTCCGCAGTTTCGTATATTTCCCAAATCATCGCTATCTGGAAACAAACGCGGGGGCTGAGAAAGCCCCCGCCAAAATCATACCTTACCCGCAGATCAATAGTTCAGGGTGAGCTTCAGGTTGACGGTGCGCGGAACGTTGGGGTAGCGCACCTGAGTTTGCAAGCTCGGTATGTTGAATCCGAACATCGGCCAGTAGTCATTCTTCAGGTTGTTGCCGATCAACTCCAACTTCCACTTGCCGCCGCCACCCGCTACGCCGACTCGACCGCCGAGGCTGGAATGTTCCGGAAGCACGCGCAACGGATCCCAGGTTCCACCACCTTCAGACCGGGCCGTATGAAAATAGTTGCCACCCACCGACCAGACCAGGCCACCGGCGGGTTGGGCGAAATCGAAGCCCACGGTGTACTGCTGTTTCGGATTTGGTGCCAGTCGCGTCGCCAGAGAATTGGTGGATCCATCAAGGGTGCCCAAGTTGGCGAACAGCGTCAGGCTCTTGATCGGCTTCCACAGCGTTTCAACTTCCCAGCCGTTCATCTTTGCGTCGATTGTGCTGGTGCCGAACGACCCCCCGGTGTTCAGATAGGCCACCTGCTCGTCCTTGTACCGGTTGTCGAAATAGGTCACGTTGACGCGCACCGTGCGGTTCAGCCATTCGGTCTTCGCCCCTATTTCGTAGGTGGTCACGTATTCAGGGTTGAACGGCGATCCCGACGCTTCGGCAATGGTGCGAGCGCCGCCGTTAAATCCGCCGCCCCGGTAGCCTTTGGTGGCCGAAACGAATCCCAGCGCATCGTTGGTCAGCTTGTAGTCAAATGCTGCGCGCCATTGGGGAGCGGTCCAGGTCTTCTTCTGCTTGATGTTGAAGCCAGGGATAGGCGTCCCGGACGGCGTGTCGGTATCGCTGAAGACTGTCTGTGAGTATCCCACCACGTGAAAGTCCTTGGACTCCTGGGTCCAGCGCAGGCCACCGGTCAGGGTGGCGCGATCCGACAGCTTCCAGGTCTCCTGGGTAAAGATCGCTGCGCTATTCTTGACCTGATCGAACAACTGGAAGCCCGGGAGCAGCCCGGCAGAGGTTTGCACCGATAGCGGCAGGTACTGAAGGAAGTTGACGTGCCACAGGAAGTCATTCTTCTCGCGCATGAAATAGGCGCCGACCATCCAATTCATGTCGCCGCGCTGGCCGTTCAAACTGAATTCCTGGGTAAATTGGCTGTTCTTCAGTCGCTGGTGGGCAAAGAAGCGGTTCAAGGGTGTTCCGTCGACGTCCTGGTTAAGAGCCTCCTCGAGGTCGCGGTAAGCGGTGATCGAACGGAAGTCTGCACCCCACAGCGTCCCATGCAGATTGGCGGTGATCCCCTGATTGTCCATATTGTCGTAGCGATTCTTCTGGTCGGAATAGAAGTTGCGCTTTTCAAAGCCGGGCGTGGTGAACAAATCGACGCCGTTGGCGCTCCAGTAACTGACGGCACCCGTCGGTATCGTCCGCGCCCGAGTGATGTCTCCGCTCACCAGTATGTCCCAATCCTTGTTGAGCTTGGCCAGGAGGTGGCCGCGGAACGTCTGAGTGTCGTTGGCGTCGGCCTTGCTGCCGTCCGACAGGCTGGTTTGGTAGCCGTCGTTCTTCGCCGACGTGAATACCAGACGCGCCGCGATCTCATCTTTTCTGATTGGCAGATTCAGCGCCACGTTGAGGTCGCGTTCCTTGAAGGAACCCACCGTCCCGGCGATGGTCGCCTGGAATCCGGCGTCAAGATCCGGCTTGTTGGTGACCACCTTGATCGCCCCCGCGGGTGAGTTGGCACCGTACAGGGTGCCCTGAGGACCCCGCAATACTTCGACCCGCTCGACGTCGAAGAAGTCCCGGTTTGCGCCTAGGGAACGCGTCAGGAAGACATCATCAAGGTAGATCCCGATCGCCGGATCTTGGGAGAACACAGCGTTGGCCGTGCCGATTGAACGGATATAGGCAGTAAAGGTGTTCATCGAACCGACGTTCAAGATCACGAAGTTCGGAATCGCGTTTTGCAAGGTATTGACACTGGTGACGTTCAGGCTGTCCAACGCCTCCTGGCTCAGGGCCGTAACAGTCACCGGAACGTCCTGCAGCTTCTCCTTGCGCTTTTGTGCGGTGACGACGATCGTTGGAATCGAGCCATCACTGGCAGCAGGCTGCGCCGTCTGGGCCACCGCCGGAGCGGACGAAAACATCGCGCCTATGCAGGCGGAAAGTACGGTCACACGAAACACGTTTCTCATGATGGTCTCCTCGGTATCTACACAATTTTGGTTTGGAACTACGTCGCCTCTCTGAGCCTGAAAGGCTAGTCGGGGGCTTCAAATTGAAAGTTACCATCGATTTAAACAAAAATCAACAGTAACGCGCCATTTCGATCAACATCGATCATTCAACTGTGGTATCGTTACCACAGAAAGTAGTTAACGTAATGATTCAATATGCTTTATGAACCGCCAAATTCGACGTTTGATCTGGTCGAAAATGACCCCGCTGGAGTAAGTCAGGATGAAAGCTGCCGTATATCAGGGTGTCGGACTACCCTTGAAGATAGTGGAAACCGCCAGACCCACTACGCAGCCAGGGGAACTGACCTTCAAGGTGAAGGCCTGCGGAATTTGCGCCTCCGACCTGCACGCGGCAGAGAACGGGATCATCGCGCCCGGGATCGTCCTCGGGCACGAATACGCCGGTGAGGTCACGGCGGTCGGTGCCGGGGTCAGCGGGTGGCAAGTCGGTGACCGGCTGACCGCATTGCCGCTCAAGCCTTGCGGTATCTGCGCCAGCTGCCGGGCGGGACGTCTGTTCGAATGCAGCAACCTGATTGTCCAGGGCTTCAACCTGGCACTGCCTGGCGCCTACGCCGAATACGCCACCTGCCTCGCTACCCTGGCGCTGAAGCTTCCTGCCGGTCTCGATGACAGGGATGCAGCGGTCATCGAGCCTCTGGCGGTCGGCCTCGGTGCCTGCAGGACCGCCGGCTTGCCGCTGGGTGCTCGTGTGCTGGTAGTCGGTGCGGGCATAGTCGGGCTTGCCGTTGCCAAGTGGGCGCGCTTCTTCGGCGCCAGTGTGGTGGCGGTGAGCGAGATACAGCCGGTTCGCACCGAACGCGCCCGCTCGATGGGTGTCGATCTGGTCATCGACGCCGGCCAGTGCTCCAACCCGGTCGCCGAATTCGAGAAGCAAGCCGGTCATCCGCCCGAAGTGATCTTCGAGTGCGTCGGCCGGCCGATCATCCACAAGCTGATCGAGATGGCGCCGACCAATGCCCATCTGGTACTGGTCGGCGCGGGCATGCAGCTCGAGCAGTTCTCGGTATTTTCGGCTGCCCGGAAGCGCTTGCGGATGAGCTTCGTGATGGGCTATGAACCGGCAGATTTCCCTTTTACGCTGAAGATGCTGGAGGCCGGGCGCATCACCACCGGGCAATTGGTTACCCGCTACGTGGGGCTCGACGAGGTGCCGGCGATATTCGAAGCCCTGCAGAATCCCAACGATCACTGCAAAGTGCTGATCACGCCCTGAACACTGGCTAAGGAATACTTAACGGAGACAAGCCATGACTCAGCAAGACAACAAACGCATCGTTGCGCATTTCTTTGACGCATTCAGCCGCGGCGCAATCGATGAGGCTTTCGCAGCGATGGACGATTCCGCCACCTGGTGGGTTCCGGGGACGTTGCCGTTTTCCGGCATCAAGAGCAAGGCACAATACCTGCAAATTGTCGGCAGCAGTCGCAACGGGTTTCCCGCCGGCATCCGTTTCGAGGTCAAGAGCCTGGTGGCAGAGAGCGACAGCGTGGCGGCCGAGGTCGAGTCGCTGGGTCAGCACAAAAACGGCAAGACCTACAACAACAAGTACCACTTCCTTTTCCGGCTGAAGGGTGGGAAATTCGTCGAGGTCAAGGAATACATGGATACGCTGCATCTTCATGACTTGATCACCCCCAAGGCGTGACGCGACCCGCTCTCTGATCTCTGGAGGACTACGATGACACCTCAACCCTGGTTCCGCGATGCCCGCTACGGGCTGATGATCCACTTCGGCAGTTACGCGCTGACCGGCTGGGAAGCCGCGTGGCCGTTGCAATGGGGCGCGACCTCGTATCGCGACTACGAGGCGCTCGCGGAGCGCTTCTGTCCGAACGCCTACGATCCCCGGGCCTGGGCGGCACTGGCGGTGGAATGCGGCTTCAAGTACGTCATCCTCACCACCAAGCACCACGATGGCTTCGCCCTGTGGGATACCCGGCTGTCGAATTATTCCGCGCCAAGCCGCGCCGCCGGCCGCGACCTGGTGACGCCCTTTGTGGCGGCCTGCCGCGAGGCCGGGCTTAAGGTCGGGTTGTATTTCTCTTTACCCGACTGGCACCACCCGGACTACCCGGTGGCGATCATCAACCCGCACCCGCGCCGCGTCAGGCCAGCCTCGGCGCTCCCCCCGGGGGTGCCCGACAGCATCGCCAGCGCGCCCGAACGCTGGCAACGTTACCTGCAATTCATGCACGGGCAGGTGCGCGAACTGTGCACTTTCTTCGGCAAGATCGATTTGTTCTGGTTCGACGGCCACTGGGAACACAGTGCCGAAGAATGGGGCAGCCGCGAACTGGTGTCGATGATCCGCGAGTTGCAACCCGACGCCGTCGTCAACGATCGCCTGGGAGAGCCCGGCATCGGCGACTACGCCACGCCGGAGCAGTTCATTCCGCTGGTGCCGCCGGAGGGCGCTTGGGAAACCTGCATGACGGTCAATGAGAGCTGGGCGCATTGCCCCGGCGACATGGCCTTCAAGCCGGTCGCGGAACTGGTCGGCACACTGGCAGAGGTGGTGGCGCGGGGCGGCAATCTGGTGCTCGGTATCGGCGCCACGGCGGACGGGGTAATCGTGCCGGAGGCCGCGTCACGCTTGCGGGTCATCGGTGAGTGGCTGGCTCGCAATGGCGACGCAATCCACGGCGCCGGGCCGGGTCTGCCGGCGGGCATGTGCCACTACCCGAGCACCGGCAAGGGTGACTCGATCTACCTGCATGTGCTCGGCCGCCCGGCCGGCGACGCCGTGCGGGTGCTGGCACTGGACCGGCCGGTGCAGGATGTGCGCCTGCTCGCCTCGGGTGCTGCGTTGGCCTTTTCCGTCGATCGGGCGCATCCCCGCGATGCCCTGCGCAATCCGCCCCACATCTCGCCGTTGCGCATCCACCTGCCGGCCGAGTGGCTCGACCCTTACGACACGGTGATCCGCATCGACCTGGGGTAACCGCTGTTAGCTTGGCGTCGGGGCCGAGCAGACCATTGACGACGTGGTGGCCGATGCCGGCGCGCTTGAAGACATTCCGCAGCTCCGGGACCGGGCAGGCGCCGCAATGGGCCAGCCAATCGGGTCGTGGTCTTGCATCTCCAAATCCTCAGTTCGCCGCATGCACCCGCGGACGCCTCGAACTCCATGGCAGCGCCTGTTCGAGTTGCCCGCCGAGGCTCAACAGCAGATCTTCACGACCGGCGTCGGCGACGAGTTGCATGCCGATGGGCATGCCGCCGTCGCTCTGGAACAGCGGCAGGGAGATCGCCGGCCGGCCGGTGGCATTCCACAAGCCGGTATAGCGGGCCGCGCCGCCGAACAGCTTGAGGACCCAATCATCGAGGGCGATGCTCGCATCGTTCATGGCGTAATAGCCAAGGGGAAACCCCGCGCCCGGCAGGGTCGGCGTCAGGTAGATATCGGTGTCGGCCAGGAATTGGCCGACTTTGCGACTCATCTGGTTGAGCAGGAACATGGCATGGACCATGCGGCCGCTGTCGTTCTTCTTGCCGCGCTCATAGGCCTTGAGGGTGATCGCTTCGAGCGTCTCGGCGGAGCGGCTGCGACCGGTTGCACGGCACAGGGCATCCACCAGCCAGGCGATGGAACCGGGCCAGATGATGGCGGCGGTTTCAGTGAACATTTCGAAGGGAATATCCGGCCGCTTTTCGACGAGTGTGTGACCGAGATCGGCGAGCAGTTGCACGGTCCGCGCCAGGGCAGCCTCCACTTCGGGCTCGGCAGGTTCGCCGTTCATGCCCTCCGACGACCAGGCGATACACAGGGATTTCGGCGCGGTCGCCGCAGCGGCGGCGAAGCTCAGCACGGGTCGGGCGATGACGAACGGGTCGCCGGGCGCCGGCACGGCGGCGACATCGAGCGCCGCTGCCGTATCCCGGATGCTGCGCGAGACCACCAGTTCCTGGACGAAACCGAAGTTGCCCTCGCCGGCGTTGGGCGAGAAGGAGACCCGCCCGCGCGACGGCTTCAAACCGACCAGGCCGCAACAGGCGGCTGGAATCCTGATGGAG
>Ga0208566_1002179_pt1 | contig 10673 bp, 10 predicted proteins | sample PL_2010_150m_FD_184159 | JGI IMG/M metagenome (GOLD analysis project Ga0208566, IMG submission 184159) | Freshwater microbial communities from Powell Lake, British Columbia, Canada to study Microbial Dark Matter (Phase II) - PL_2010_150m... | ecosystem: Environmental > Aquatic > Freshwater >...
AAACGTTTTAGTGCATTTGCTAAAACAACAATTGCCTTTCCACTTGGATTTGGGACATGAAATATGTCTCCTGCAAGTAAAACAAAATCTACATGATCTTTTATCGATGTGTCAATTGCTTCGTTGAATGCCAAGTAAACATCATTTTCTCGTTCTTCCGAATGGTATTGAACAAAACCCAAATGCGTGTCAGAAATATGTGAAAATATCATCTCAATCTAGCAGCAAATCTTTTTGAATCATGGATTTTGTTGATTCCTTTGCAATCTCTTTGAACTTGTCTGTCTGACTCCATTCAGAGACTGCGTCTAAATCTGAGCCTGATTTCTTACTTTTTACCTCATCTACGTGCACTATTGAAGGCAAATTTACCCACTGACCAATCAGTACGGCATCTCCTATGTTTAACGATGAGAGCTGTGAGAGCAAGTCCTTGCTTAGTGACTCTGCTGCAGATGCAATCTGTTGTTGATCATCGTCTTGAACTATCTTCATTATTGCAAGAGAGCCCATCTGACTTAGTACGTTAGGATCTATGTTTCTTGGTCTTTGTGAAACAACGCCAAGACCAATTCCGAATTTACGGCCCTCTCTTGCCACCTTTGACGCCCAGTATTTTGTATCAGTATGCTCGCCCTTTGGAATAAAGACATGAGCTTCTTCTATTATGACAAATATTGGAGCAAGAAACTTGTTGATTCTTTTGTGTGATGACTTGCCTTTTCTTTCCCACACTGCATCTTTTCTTTGTTGTAATAATTCTTGTAAATAATATGACAGTCCTGCATTTGCCTGTCGTTCGCTAAGCTCTGATATATTCAAAACATTTACTCTGCCTTCTTTTATCAAGTCTACAGGATCTCCACAGTCTGGGTCAAGTATATCTGAGAATCTATGTTTTGCATCATCGATTTTATCTAATACTCTACTTGCACTGTCTGCATAACCCTTTGTTGTTCGTCCATAAGATGATACGCTGTCTTCTAATGATTGCCAGAAATCCTTTGATTGTTTTACTGATTCTGTAAGGGATTCACGTAATACTCTTTGTTGCTTGTCTGCATTTTCCCTAAGTTCTATTACTTCAGCTAGCTTGTCTGCGGGCAATAATCTTGGATTTATCTTTGCCATCATGTAATTTATCTTGGAGACATCAAGGCTTTCATAGTCATTATGGTAATCAAAAATAATCAGTGTACCGTTTAATGAGCCGATATGTCTTGCAATTAATGATACGAGGTTACTTTTTCCCATGCCTGTCATTGCAAGTATTGCCAAGTGCCTTGATACTATTTTGTTGATGTTTATCTTGGCCTCGATAGTTGAATTTCTTAAAAGAGAACCAATTCTAATCCACTCGCTTGTGGTAGGGCCAAATATCATGCCTAAATCCTTCTGTGTGGCCTCTATGATCGAAGTTCCTGGGAGTGGGGGAACTGCGGGTAAAATCATCTGTCCATTTTGTAGTTTATCTAAAAATCCCAGTATTCCAATTTTTACCTTGTAATTTTTATCCCTTGAATTGATATCTGCAACTTCCTTGCTTTCTACAGCTTCGTCAAAATTTCTAACATCGGTCAGTGCCTCACTTGATATCATTGACTTTTCAACAAGGCCTAGAATCTTACCATCCTGCGAATCAATTATCACATATTCTCCAACTGAAAGCGGCTTTGATGATTGTGCCGTAACATCAGTCGGTCTTGATTCTCCAATTACTACACCTATTGTCAATTCAATACCTCTCTTGATCCTACTTCATTTCCAAGTCCATATAGACTAACAAGTCTTGCAAGATCTGAATTAGTTATCTTGCAATTCTCATGTGCAAGCTTTAACGAATACGGATATCCACCTACACTATTTTTTGTTATCATATCAAGTAATAATTTTACTTCATTTTCATTATGACCAGATCCTAAAAGTTCAATCTTGATCAAAGGAGTAGAATCTCTTAGTCTTGCATAAACATATGATACAACTTTGCCTGGTCCTAAACTGTTATCTACAAATATCTTACTAAAACCAGGTCTCTTGACTGCGTGGTTATAATAAAAAATATCTCCTGCAACTGAGCCAAGTTTTTCAAAATGATTTCTTGCTGATGATGTCTTTGATATGAAAATTACATTGTTTCTCTTTTTTATCGCTGTTATGATTGAACTTCCTAATGCGGCCTGTCGTGTAAGAAACTGTGAATATAGTGAACCATCTAGTATTACAAGTTCTGCCTTGTCAACAGAGTTGACACAAGCTTCTACTTCCATTCTGCTTGCCTGGGTCTCAAGCTCAGGTGTTGGTTGGCCTAGTCCCTGATTGTGGATCTCTGTTATTATCTGGCCGTCTGATTTTATCGATACGCCAGTTACTACCCACAATTCAAGTCCTTGAAATTTCGTACTGTTATAACTACTGTCTATTCCTGCTATGTCAGAGTCCTTTTTCTCTGGTGTGTATTCTAGCCAGTTCTCTTTGGCTGTTTTTATAATTTGATCAAATTTCTCACCCTTGAAGATAGATCGTGCCTCTTCTCGCTTTTTAATTGCGTCACGATATACCGTATTGAGCATAAGACACCTTTGCCTACACGGATAAAATGTTTCTCGTTTGAATTATGTTTGTCCTCCAGTTAATACAAAATCAACTTTTAGCGAACTAATTAATGGCAGTATCTGGTAATGGCATCATGTTTGAAAATGAAAGAACCTGGGGCAGGTTTTTAGATAATAATTCGACTGATGAATTTCATAAAAAGTTTGATAATGCTATAGATGAGATACGAAAAGACTTTGGAAAAAGTTACCCTATGATAATAGGTGGCAAAGAGATATTTTCTGATAATAAATTCCAAGTAAGATCTCCTGCTGACAAGAATTTAATTCTAGGCCACTTTCCTATGGGAACAAAAGAAGATACTCTACATGCAATTGAATCTGCCAAGGACTCGTTTAACAAATGGTCACTTGCTCCATATCAAAAAAGAGTCCAGATATTTCGAGAGATTGCTGATGTATTTTCTGAAAATAAATTCAGTCTTGCCACAATTCTTTGTTTTGAGAATGGAAAGAATAGACTAGAATCAATGGGAGATTTGGATGAGTCAATTGACTTTATGAGATTTTATGCAGACCAACTTGAGATAAATACTGGATTTTCAAAGGAGACAAAAAATGCAACTGCAGGTGAAAAGACAAATAGTATCCTCAAACCATATGGCGTTTGGGGAATCATATCACCATTTAATTTTCCATCTGCAATTGCAATTGGAATGACATCTGGCGCTCTAATTACTGGAAATACAACTGTTCTAAAACCATCAAGTGATGCACCGATATCTGCATTCAAGTTTGTCGAATCGATATATCACAAGCTTCCACCATCCACAATTAACTTTGTAACAGGGTCTGGAGGTATAGTTGGGAAAACAATACTTGAGAGTCCCCTAGTTGACGGTATTGCTTTTACTGGTTCAAAAGAAGTAGGCATGAGAGGATACTCTGCATTTGAAATGGCCAAACCCCGTCCATTTATCTCTGAGATGGGAGGTAAGAATCCTGCAATCATATCTGCAACTGCCGATATCGAAAAAGCGTCAGAAGGTGTCCTGAGAGCGGCATTTGGGTATGGTGGACAAAAATGTAGTGCGTGTTCACGAGTATATGTCCAAAAATCAATTGCGGGAAAATTCTTGGAAAGACTTGTTGCAAAGACTAGCATGCTAAAAATTGGAAAACCTTGGGAAAAAGATGTCTACATGGGGCCAATCATAAATGATGACGCCGTGGGTAAATTCAAAAAAGCATCCGAGATTGCAACAAAAGATGGTAAAGTTCTTTGTGGTGGCACTCTAGTTTCAGATGAATCTCACAAGGATGGTAATTTTGTTACTCCTACAATTGTAGCAAATCTTCCAAAAGATCATGAATTGATACGAGAAGAATTATTCTTGCCGTTTCTATGTGTTGAAGAGTTTGATACATTTGACGAAGCACTTGCACTTGCAAACAAAAGCAACTATGGGCTAACTGCAGGAGTTTTCAGTCAAGATAAAAATGAGATTGAAAAGTTCTTTGAAAAAATTGAGGCGGGAGTTACATATGCAAATAGGGCAGCTAGTGCGACAACTGGTGCAATGGTTGGGGCACAGCCATTTGTAGGATGGAAGGAATCTGGGATATCTGGGAAAGGTGCTGGCGGTGCATATTATCTCTTACAGTTTTTACGAGAACAGACTCAGACTCGATGTGAGTGAAGAAACGAACTTCCAAGTAACAATATGTTGCGCTTTCTTTCTCGTAGTCTTCTGATTGAATATGGTAGCCAGTTTGTCCCATATGGGATATATTCAGAAACTGAGAAACCGCTTTTTATCAAAATAGGTTTTAGCTCATCGCGTATTCCTTTTAGCATTTGAAATTCAAATTTTCTCTCATACCTTTTTGACAAATCAATTGCCCGGTCAATTAATTTGGAATCATGTGTTGCTATTGCAAATTCATTTCCCTGTTCAAATAACATCTTCATTAATTTGTCATAGTTCTTGTCTACCTCCTGTCTTGTCTTGTATGCATTTTTTGAACTCTCTCGATATGCTCCTTTGACTAGACGAATCTTGGAGCCTTTCTTTAGGAGCATTTCAAGATCATTTTCAGTACGCTTAAGGTTGGCCTGGATTGCAACTCCCACTCGTTCATATTTCTCAAAGAGATTTTGATATATCTTCAAAGTATTGTCAGTGTGCTCTGATGACTCCATGTCTATCCAGACAAAAGACTGGGATTGCAAAGCTATCTCTATTATTGTATCCAAGTTCTCAAGACACTCTTTTACGCTGATGGGCAGCCCGACCTGCGTAGGTTTGATTGACAGTCCTCCAGAAATCTTTGATCTTCGCAAGTTTGAGACTAGAGTAAAGTAATCTGAAACTGTGCGACTGACTTGAACATTTGATGTAAAGTGCTCCCCTAACTGGTTCAAAATTGCATTCATTCCATGTGCATTTGCCTCACGTGCAGACTTTAGGGCATCATTCATCGTATCTCCTGCAATCCACTGTTTTGCTACTTTGAATAGGATTTTTTCAATCAGTGTAGACTGGGTCTTTTCCAAATTTCTTTACCTATAGTTCTATTTACAATTCAAGATAATTCAATATTCTGTTAGATGGTGCTAATCTAATAACAGATTTAACAAGGACGAGTACTTGAGAAATTTGGATTGAAAAGAGTAGGGCTACTTGGATGTGGAGCAATTGGAACAGAGATTGCACTTGCAATAGACTCTGGAAAAATTTCTGCAAAACTTACTCATATCTATGATTTCTCAAAAGAGAATTCTAAAAAGCTAGTTGACAAATTAGAAAACAAGCCAGTTATAACAGAAAATGTTGGACTGCTTGCAGCATCTCCAGTTGATCTAGTAATTGAGGCGGCGTCACAAGATGCGGTCCGAGATAATGTGCTAAGCATACTTCAGAATAGAAAAGACATGATGATAATGAGTGCGGGTGCTCTTTTGGATGAAACTATATTTGATATTGTAATGGACGGTTGTAAGGATTTCAACAAGCGCGTCTATCTTCCATCTGGTGCAATAATTGGACTTGATGGAATTCGCGCAGTACAAGACGAATTGGAATCAGTGGTTCTTGTAACTACAAAAAATCCAAAAGCATTGAAGGGTGCAAAATTCTTTGAAACATCTGCAATTAATCTTGATGACATCAATACCATCACTACAATATACGAAGGAAATGCACAAGATGCAGTAAGATTATTTCCTGCAAATATCAACGTGGCCGCACTTCTAAGCCTTGCAGGAATTGGCAGTGAAAAGACTAGGGTGAGAATAGTTGCAGACCCTTCTACTGACAAGAACACCCATGAGATACAAGCTCAGGGAAAGTTTGGCAAATTTTCAGTTAAGGTGGAAAATGTGCCCAGTCCAAGTAACCCAAAGACAAGCAGACTTGCTACTTTATCAGCAATAGAGTGCCTCCGGAAGATTTGTGGCACTACGCTAAATGTAGGAGCATAAATGGTAAATTTTGCCACGATTATTCCGCATGGCAATAAATTTGTCAATATCATGACCCTTTAAAGACGAATCAATGCTACCCTATTCTGCGATGGATGTCAAATCTGAGATACTGAAACTCAAAAAAGAAAAGGATGTTCTTATTCTTGCTCATAATTATCAATTACCCGAAGTACAGGACATAGCAGATTACGTGGGAGACTCGTTAGGTCTATCAAGACAAGCTGCAAACACTGACTACAAAACAATTCTATTCTGTGGAGTTCATTTCATGGCAGAGACTGCGGCAATAACTTGTCCTGACAAAAAGGTATTGATTCCAGACCTTGGAGCGGGATGTTCTTTGGCTGAAACAATAAACGCAGAAGAGTTGAGAAAATGGAAGTCAGAGCATCCGGGAGCAATTACAGTAGGATATGTCAATACCTCTGCAGAAGTAAAGGCTGAGCTTGATTATTGTTGCACTTCATCTAATGCTGTAAATGTTGTAAAATCAATTCCTGAAGACAAGGAGGTATTGTTCTTACCTGACATGTTCTTGGGCTCTTATGTTGCCAAGATGACAAACAGAAATAACATGTTCATCTGGGCAGGAGAATGCCACGTTCATGCTGGAATAAGATCACAGGATGTTCAACAAAAACTCAACGAATATGCAAATGCAGAATTTTTAGTTCATCCGGAATGTAGCTGTACATCTGCAGTAATGTATGATATTGCATCAGGGGATTATGGTTCAAGACAGGTCCAAGTGTTGTCTACAGAAGGAATGATGAATCACGCAAAAAACTCGACATCAAAACAATTTGTTGTGGCTACCGAGACTGGCATATTATACCGAATGAAAAAACTCAATCCTGATAAAGAATTCATACCAATGTCTGAAAATGCTGTATGCAAGTACATGAAGATGATAACACTCGATAAGGTACATGCGTCATTAAAAGAAGAAAAGTATCAGGTAAAGGTTCCAAAGAATATTGCAACCAAAGCCCAGGTTGCAATTGAACGCATGCTTGCAATCAACTAACTTCAAGACTTAGATCAAGGCCAGAGACTGAACTTGTCAGTCTTCCAATAGATATCATGTCTACTCCTGATCTTGCATATTGTATTACGTTTGAATGGTTTATTCCACCAGATGCTTCAATCAACTAACTTCAAGACTTAGATCAAGGCCAGAGACTGAACTTGTCAGTCTTCCAATAGATATCATGTCTACTCCTGATCTTGCATATTGTATTACGTTTGAATGGTTTATTCCCCCCGATGCTTCAATCTTTACTTTATTTCGTAAGTTGAGTTGCTTTAATTTTTTTATTATATTTTTAATCTTTACTGGTGAAATGTTGTCAAGCATGATTATGTCTACGCCTTCTCTTGCTGCCATTACCGCGTGATGCAAGCTTTCTACTTCAACCTCGATTTTCTTGTGTTTTTGTTTTGCGCGCCTTATCAAATCTAAAAGTGAGTCAGATGCTGCAATGTGATTGTCCTTTATCATGACCATTTGATCAAGGGACATTCTGTGTCTGTGACCTCCTCCAATTACCACTGCGTCCTTGTCAAATATTCTAAGACCTGGCGCAGTCTTTCTTGTTGAGTAGAGTTCAACTTTGGGGTTTGCGGCACGAATCTTTTTTGTATATGCATTAACTTGGGTGGCAATTCCACTCATCCTTGACATTAGATTTAGTGCAGTTCTCTCACAAGAAAGTACTGGATATGCATCGCCCGAGATTGTGATTATCTTTTGGTTTGGTACAACTGACTGACCATCTTTTCTATGTATTGTAACTTTACAATTTCTTGATTGGAAGATCTCTTTTGCATATTGGACACCTGCCACTATTCCATTCTCGCGAGATATTATGCTTGCAACAATTTTCTTTCTTGAAAGTAATTTACTAGTAATGTCTCCACTTTTAATATCCTCGGCAAGAAAACTTTCTAGATATTTTTTTGCACTTTTTTGCAACCTAGGTTACCTTGAGTGCATACTTGCCTTTTTCTTTAATTCCTAAAGATTTGGCAACAACAGAATTTGTTGGGTCTACAACAAGGACTGAACTACTCCAGTCTGGACTCAAATCAGATGATTTGCATATTGGACAAACTTTACCTACTGTTACAAATTTACACTTGCGACATGCCAACTCTCTAACCATTTCTTATCACTTTTTCTCCGCTGTCTTTTTAGCCTTGTCTGTAGCTGGTGTCTTTGTAGCTGCAGTAGCTGGTGTCTTTGCAACAGCTGCTGGTGCTTTTGCTTTCTTTATTTCTTCTTCAATCCATTCATCTGCTCCCAAGAATGGCTGTCTGCATGTAATTCCAACTTTCATAGCTGCTGTCTTGCCAATTGACACTGCGGTAATTCTTGCACGAAGTGTAGTTCCAATCTTCATTGTTCTTCCACTTTGGTTTGCAAGGATCATGCCAGACTTGACATCGCTTTTGAGATAGTCATCCATAATTTGTGACAAGTGTAACAATGCATCTGTTGCACCGATTCTGACAAATGCTCCAAAGTCTGTAATCTCGACAATTTCTCCACGGACAATTTCTTGGAGTTTTGGTGAAAATGTTAATGCTGTAAATTCTACTCTATGATAAGTTCCTCCGTCTCCTGCAATTACCTTGCCCATTTTTTCTACCTTGGTTTCAAGTATCATGATAACATAGCCAAGTTCTGGATTTATCATACTCTCATATTTTTCTCTTAAAATTGTAATAGCTGCTTTTTTTAGAGATTCTCCAAATAGTTTAGGCGGTATCCTAACTACATCAGTAAGTGTTGATATAGAAAACAATCAAAAATTTACATAAAATATGAATTTATGAATCTTTGGATGCAATTTTTGCCTATGTTTAAGGGTGCTATCAAGTTATGGGAATCGAAATCCGATCGCTTGACTTGACCACATCGACTCGACAGATTACTGGTTCCTGACTACCAGATTTTGTCATCACCGCTTCACCTGTGATCCCGTCTGGCACGACCCGTGTGCCTCGAAGCAAGATGTTACGTGCGGCATTGACATCTCTGTCAATACTTGTATTGCAGAATGAACAAGACATCTTTCGGTGCTCTTCGGGTACTAGTTTTGACCCACATACCGCACATCTTGAGCTTGTTCCTCCTGACCTGACATAATTTACCGGCAGACCGAACCATCTTGCCTTGTACTCGATCTGTCGTTGCATCTCATAAAATGGCCAAGAGTTCATCTTGGACCTGTATTTGGTTCCTTGACCATTTCCTTTTCTGTACATCTTACGAATTCCTCTGATATCTTCCATTATGATTCCTGAATTTTGTGATGTAATCTTCTTTGAGGCGCAGTGCAAGATATTGTGAATTCTATTTTTCTGTAGTCTACCATATTTTTGAAATATTTTTTTGCTGATTCTGGAATCGTTACGTCTAAACTTGCTTTTTACTATGCCATATGATGTAGTAATTCCTTGAGCTTTTGATAGATCATAAACAATACAACTTCCTTTGGAATCGTATGCTGTGACATTGTTCAGGTTTCTATCTATTCCAATAAAATTAAACGGTCTTTTTTCTGTAATATCTTTGGAGTATGATAGTATAATCTTGTCATCTGTGATAACAACATTGCCAAGCTTTGTGCCCTTGATCTTCTCACAAACATACCTTGTTAATCTGATGAAGAGATATTTTCCAGGCTCTGTTGGAACTCTAATGGTATCTTGCTCAATCTTGTATGACTGATTGTTTATTATGAGATGATTTCTTGAGATGTATGGTTTTTTTGCATCGTGCTTTTTCTTGAGTGTTTTTTTATACAGTTTTAGCCTAGCAGCAGCACACTCTAGTGCACCATAGACATATTTGGAATGAAACTTGGAATCTATGCGCAATTTGTGATACAATTGATAATGTAGATGATACTTTGATGAAAAGTTCTTTTCAATGCCAATTCTAATTGCCTCATTTGCACAGTACCTGAAATAATCAAAAACTGGTTCCAGTTCATCTTTTTTGTCATGATACTGCCAAACACACCTTGTTACTTTCACGGTGTGGCCAAGAAGGTGGCTTTCTTTAAAAATTCGTGGTAATTATGACATGCCCAGACAACTTGATAGTGCTTGTTGGAATCTCTCACCTATGTTTAAATATCGTATTCATGATTTTTTACTTTATGGTCTCTGTTGATCAAGTTCTTACTACTCTTAGTACTGTAATTGACCCCGATCTCAAAAAGAGCATAGTCTCAATGGGGATGATTAAAGACATTGAGATAAACGGAAATGATCTGAAATTTACACTTGAACTTACTACTCCTGCTTGTCCCTTCAATGATGAAATAGAACAAGACGTACGAAATGCAATTGCTACAATAAAAGAAGTTTCAAAACTTGATCTCAAAGTTACTGCCAAAGTCATGGAGGGAAGATCCCTTAGTGTAGATCAAATGTTGCCTACTGTAAAAAATATCATCGGTGTTGCAAGTGGTAAAGGTGGAGTAGGAAAAACTACAGTATCTGTTAACTTGGCACTTGCATTGGCACAGACTGGCGCAAAGGTTGGATTACTTGATGCTGATATCTATGGACCAAGTGTTCCACTAATGCTTGGAATGGGCAAGGCTTCTATGGAAGTTGAC
>Ga0208566_1002182_pt1 | contig 10670 bp, 8 predicted proteins | sample PL_2010_150m_FD_184159 | JGI IMG/M metagenome (GOLD analysis project Ga0208566, IMG submission 184159) | Freshwater microbial communities from Powell Lake, British Columbia, Canada to study Microbial Dark Matter (Phase II) - PL_2010_150m... | ecosystem: Environmental > Aquatic > Freshwater > Lake...
GTGTTTTTTCTTAATTGAGATATTCCGTACCAGTCTGTAAAGAAAATTCACCCCGTTCTTTTTACCAGCATCATGCGACACATAATCGGGCGACTCATAATATTTACCGATCTCACTTGCATCCGGGCGGGGGTTGACAAATTTCATTCCACAGCTGTTGCAGGATACGATCATGTATTTTTCCTTCGTCAGAAAAAAATCACTGCTTTGCAGAAATGGAGAAAAATTTGATTTTCCACATACCGGACAGGAGGAGAGTTTTTCCATTCTTACTTGGTTCGTTTCACGTGGAACAATTTTATCTGCCAAGATAAACAATTAATACGGAAATGTCGGCAGGAGAGACCCCGCTGATTCTTGATGCCTGTCCGATGGTTTCCGGCCTGACCTTGGAAAGTTTTTCCCGTGCCTCCATCGACAGGGAATTCAACCCGTGGTAATCAAAATCAATGCGAAGCGGGATGTTTTCAAATTTTGCTAATTTATCCACGATCTCCTGTTCTTTTTCGATGTAGTTCTCGTATTTCACCAGGATTTCGGCTTCTTCAAGTTCTTCATCCGAGATGGGTTTCGAATCACGAAACTCCGACAATGCCTTGCTTCCCCTGGTGAGATCAAAAATACTGAGTTGAGGCCTCAATAATAACGCAGCCAATTTCGCTCTCTGGGAGATGACCTGTGTATCATTTTGTTCCAGGATAGGATTGATCTCTTCCGGAACAATGCTTTCTTTCTTAAGGAAGTCGATGATTTGGGTTACATTTTTCGATTTTTCCTCCGTTATTTCCATTCGTTCTTTTGAGGCAAGCCCGATTTTATGTGACAAAGGAGTAAGCCGGTGATCGGCATTATCCTGCCGAAGTAATAAACGGTATTCCGCACGCGATGTGAACATCCGGTAAGGCTCATCCGTTCCTTTTGTGATCAGGTCGTCGATAAGGACGCCAATATATGCCTGTGAACGGGTGAGGATAAAAGGAGGTTGGCTGGTAATTTTAAGATGTGCGTTGATGCCCGCCATTATTCCTTGTGCTGCTGCTTCTTCATACCCTGTAGTACCGTTTATTTGTCCTGCAAAAAACAAGTTTTCAATTATTTTGGTTTCAAGGTTAAGTCTTAACTGGTAAGGAGGAAAGTAATCATATTCGATGGCATAGCCCGGCCGGAAAAATTTTACATTTTCAAATCCCGGGATTTTTCGCAATGCTTCAAACTGGACCTCTTCAGGAAGAGACGACGAAAATCCATTTACATAGTATTCTACTGTATTCCATCCTTCCGGTTCCACAAAGAGCTGATGTCGTTCTTTGGTCGAAAAGCGTTCAATTTTATCTTCGATGGAAGGGCAATATCTCGGTCCCTTGCCGGAAATTCTTCCGGTAAATAAAGGCGAACGGTCAAACCCTTTTCGCAGGATAGCGTGTACCTCAAGGTTTGTATAGGCCAGGAAACAGCTTCTTTGTTTTGATAAATGTGAGGTCCCTGTAAAGGAAAATTTTCCGGGGATTTCATCTCCTTTTTGTTCTTCCATTTTTGAAAAATCCAGCGACCTGCCATCTACGCGAACGGGTGTACCTGTTTTCATTCTTCTTGATTCGAACCCCAGTTGCACCAGGTTTTCTGTCAGGCCAATGGAAGCGTTTTCGCCGATCCTACCTCCTCCAAAACTTTTTTCACCGATATGAATGATCCCATTAAGAAAAGTGCCGTTTGAAAGGACCACCGTTTTTGAACGAAACTCCATTCCTAAACCTGTTCTGACACCCACTGCTCTTTTTCCTTCAACAATAATTTCGTGAACCATATCCTGCCAGAAATCAACCCCCCGGGTTTGTTCCAGCATTGATCGCCATTCTTCAGAAAACCGTGACCGGTCGTTTTGTGAACGCGGGCTCCACATGGCAGGCCCTTTTGATTTATTCAGCATCCGGAACTGGATCATCGTATGGTCAGAAACAATACCTGTATAGCCGCCCAATGCATCAATTTCACGAACGATCTGCCCCTTGGCGATTCCACCAATTGAAGGATTGCATGACATCTGGGCCATGTTCGTCATATTCATTGTAATCAGCAAAACCTTCGATCCGAGATTGGCTGCGGCTGCAGCTGCTTCACACCCTGCATGGCCGGCGCCTACGACAATGACATCATATCTGGGAAACTCATACATGTTCCACGTGAAACATTCGTTCATAAAAGAGGTTGCAAAGATACGAAATGCTCAATAAACCGAGACTTCCCAAAGGTTCAAGATTGACAGGCCGGGAGAAGGCACTTAAAAATCAAAAGAATTCTGGAAAACACATTATGAAAATTATAAAGCACTGATATTCTGTGTTTTAACAGGTTTTTTCTTAATTAAGAAACGATTATCCGGCTATACTGGCGAATTATTCTTTTTCCAGGTAGTGATCTTCCCGTTCTGTCATGATTTTTTTCTTCTTCTTTCCATGATCAGAATAGCCGATGAGGTGGAGAACACCATGAACCATTACCCTTTGTAACTCTTTCTCAAAATCCTGCCGGAATTCAGCCGCATTTTCCATAACCCTGTCAATGCTGATAAAAATATCGCCGGAAATAGTATCGGGGTCGTACTGGTATGGGAAAGTGAGAATATCGGTAAGCGTTTCGTGCTGCAGGTAAGTCTTGTTAAGCTCCAGCAGGTATTCGTCGCTGCAAAAGATGAAATTGATGTACCAGGGTTTTTTCTTTTCTTCCCGGATGATGACATTCAACCATTTACGGATGCCTGTTTTATTCTTTAGGGTAAAAGGAATGCCTTCACTGAAAAACTGGATCGGGGAACTCACATCCTTGGTATTAAGCCAGCGATTTTTGTTTGTTGAAATACCGGTGAATCTGTGATATCCTGTTCAGGGTGGTTTCCTGGTTTATGGTTGAAATGAAAAATACGATCTCGACAACATTTCCTTTGGAGTTATAGGATACCTTATCGGCAAGCGAGCGGATCAGAAAAATGCCTTTTCCTGCATTTTCTGCCAGGCCATCGGCGGCTTCAATCGGGTTCGGTACATTCCTGAAATTAAATCCCTCGCCCTGGTCTTTTATTGTGAAACAAAGTCCGTTGGGCACACTTTTAAAGGAAATCTTCACTTGTTTTTCCGGATTATTTTTGTTTCCATGCAGGATGGCATTTTTCACGGCTTCGAGGATCGCCATCAGGATGTTGCCATAATAAGAATTGGTTATGTAGTACGCTTCACAGATCCCGTCCACGAAATTTTCCACCCTGGTCAGGTTTTCGTTGCTGGAGGATATCTTTAATTCTTTAAAAATCCGGTTCATTGATAGAATTTTATTCAAATTTAAGAAAGTAACTGTTGATCTTATTTTTATAATAATAATTATAAGATGGCTGAACACTCTTTAAAAGGTCCGTCGCCGCATTTTTAATACTGTTATACTTTAAATTTGAAAAAGGGTTACTTATTTGGGGATTTTTTGCTTCAGTAGATTGCCTTTTTTCTTCCTCGCCCCTTTTCATTTCTGCTTTTTCTGATTCCAGCATGCGTGTCAGGATTTCCTGCTGACGGTTAAGTGTCTCCTGAACGATTTTTTTGTTGACCAGGTCTTTTTGCGTTTCCTCCATTTTTTTCATCATATCGCTCATAGATCCCCCGTCCTTGATACCTTCTTCATTGAGCTGGTCCGCATATATGCTCATTTCGTTGCGGATCGCTTCCTGCAGGGCGGCCAGCTTTGCCAGTCTTTCGCTCATCCCTTTCTGGCCTGAACTGCCTGGTTTTTGCTGACCATTTTTCATCGATTCCATTTCCTTTTTCAAACCCTTCATTTGCTTACTAAGCTGTTCCTGCATTCCCCGCATGGATTTCATCGACATCTTTTTCCCTTTTCCACCGGGCTTGTTACATTTGCCTGAACCCTGCATTGAACTTTGCATGTTTGATTCCATTTGTTTCATCACTTCCGACAGCATCAGGGCCAGGTTGTTCACCGAGGTCATTACGAATTGCTGCTTTACGGCAACAGTGGATACATTCCGATTGTTCAGGTTTTTTACGGCATCGCTGATATTGTTGTTGATGGAGGAAATTTCGCGGAGGATAAATGGCTTGATCATCATTTCCCTTTTTGCCAACTGGTACAGGGAATCTTCAACCGAACCCAGGTCTTCCTTCAGGTTATTCTGATCCTGGATCAGCGTCAGATACTTAGGATCGCTTTTATTGATGACTTTTGTACGGCTCAACAGGTCTTCCTGGTCAAACGATATTCTGACAAGGTTTTCGAGGATCTGCCGCAGCATCGCCAGGTCTTCCTCGTTTTGCATGGTCTCCATTTCATTCTTCGACGACTGCAGTTTCTGCGACATGGCACCCATTTTTTTTGAGGCATTCTTTTGCGATTTGCTGGCCGCTTTTTTATCGTTTTTATCCATCGACTCCATCGAATTGTTCAGGTCGTTGTCGATCTCCTGCTCATCCTTGCTCAGATCAGGTAATTCGTTTGGCTCCTGGAGTTCTTTATTCTTTTCCTGCAGTTCATCCAGTTTTTTCTTGGCGTCGTCAAATTCCTTGTTGATCTCCTTCTGCTGGCTTTGAAGCTGGTCTTTGTCGGTTTTTTTATCCAGCGTTGATTCTGACAGCTGATTCTGCTTTTCTGAAAGTTCTTTCAGCTTATCGATCGATTCGCTAAGTTTTTTATCAAATTCCGCTTGTTTCAGGAGTTCCAGGTTCCGGTCGAGTTCTTTTTCGATATCTTTATTGCTCATCTTCAGCTTTTCAAGCATCTGGCTAACCTGGTTCTTGTCAATCTTGTCAAGCATGTTCCTCAGTTCTTCGGCCAGTTTCTTTGTTTCATCGCTCATCACTTCATTGAACAGTTCGTTCAGCTGGTTCTGTTTATCAATAATTGATTGGTCAACGTTTTTGAATTGCTCTTCCAGGCTGTTTTTCTGCTCGTATTGTTGATGTATTTTCTCCAGGTTTTCCCTGATCTGTTTTTGTTTATCCAGAAGGTCCTGGATTTGCTTTTTATCCAGCCAGGTGAGGGTGTTCTTTTCCACCAGTTTTTTGTTCAGTTCATCGATCTTCTTTTGCAGATCTTTTGCTTCTTTAGCCGCACTCTGGATGCTGGAGGCTATATTCTGTTCCTGCTGTGAAGTGGTTTTTTCGATTTCTTCCAACGTCGGTGCTTTGTACTTCAGCAATCCCGATCGTGCACATTTCGGTCCGTGCAATCCATCGTTATCACAAACCTCAAAATAATAATCCAACTCGTCTCCCGGGTTTTTTACCCATTCATTGATGTCAAGGGAATAATAAAACGACTGTTGGTTCAGTGTTTTATTAAAGACCATGTTTGTCGTTTTGCTTTCTTTGATGGAGGTATCATTTCCGTGGATCAGCGTACTGGTAAATGCCAGCCGCGAAAAACCATAATCATCCCTTATCACGCCCTGGAAAAACATTCGTGATGGCAGGATTGTGTCTTTCTGTTGTTCGACCGTGATCATAGGATAGGCATCCGGTATCACAGTTATCGTATAGGAAAGCGAATCCTGCTGTCGTTTGTAGGAATTGTCCGCTTTCATGGAATAGAACGTGCTCCTGGAAAATGCTGCGGCATATTCAAAGGCATTGTTTTCCTGCTTATTCAGGTATTTTGTTTCATTTTCGAAACGGATCAGAATATGATCGACATCCTTTGTAAAAAATTTCCAGTTCACCCGGGTACCTTCCGGAATGATCAGGTCGCCGGTATTTTCAAGGATCTCATTTTTCCGGTTCAGATAGGGCAGATAAAATAATCCTGTTTCAAAACTCAATATGGTAGGTTTCGGGTAAACCTTAAGTTCGAATTCTTCGGATTTATATTTTCCGGTTTCCAGGCGAAATTTTTCGGATTTCTGAAGTGTCTTGAAAGTATAAGAAAAAAGGATCCGGCTTACTTTATTCAGTTTATAGGAAACCCCTTCATTTTCCAGGAAAACATCATCCGGAAGTTTATCGCCGGTCACCTTGACATTCAGTGTAAAATCTTCCTGCTGTAATGCTTCCAGGCTTTTATTCAGGATCAGGATGTGGAACGGCATTTCTTCTACATACACTTTTGAATAGTGCAGAATCCTTTCTGATGGCTTCGTGATCATGGAAGGCGCGATGAGCATCAGGATCAGGAAGACAAAAAGCGGTGGAAGCGCATATTTCAGAAATTTCCTGTTTTTTGTAAGGTCGATGGCGCGAATGAACGGGACCGGCCTGAGCTGGATGATCTTCTGGTCGATGCCGGCCTTGAGCAGTTCGAAGTTTTCTTCCCCCGATTCTTCGAGTTTCTTCAGTTGCAGGGTGTTTAAAAGCTTATCTTTTATCTCCCCGAAATGTTTTCCGATGATTGTTGCCGCCTGTTCGCGGGATATGACTTTCCCGATCTTCCTGATTTTCAGCAGCGGGTCTGCAACAAAATACAGTAAGGCAGAACCATTCAGGAAGACAAACAGGTAAAACAGGATGGACCGGGGAACCATTCCAAAGTGCCAGAAATACTCGAGGGTTATAAAGAGGAGATACGAAATAAGCAGGATCGCAAAGAACAGCAGTGAGCCCCTGATAAGCTTGTTTCTGTAATATTTCCTGATGAATTCATCAAGTTTGCGGATCAGTATCTGGTAATTGTCCGTCATGGTATCTTTAACTTCCTTAAGAACGGCAACCCGTGTCTTTTTATTTTTGCTGCAAAGGTACCTCATTCCTGAATCATCCCATTTGAATCCCGGGAAAATTAAGCTAATTTTGCCGTACTAAACCAATATCTCATCATATCAATGGAACTCTTTTTCTCTGACAAAAAACCGGTGGGCCGTTCATATAAGGAACAACGGCTGAAACAGAAGGCAAAAGTTTTATGGATGACAGGATTGTCGGGTTCCGGCAAAACCACTATCGGACTGGCGCTTGAGAAAGAACTTTACAAACGGGGATTTCTCGTAATGCTGCTTGACGGAGACCTTGTCAGGACTGGCATCAATAATAACCTGAAATTTTCAGTGGAGGACAGGAAAGAAAACATACGGCGGATCGCAGAAGTCAGCAAGCTTTTTGTGAATTGCGGTGTTGTGACCATCAATTGTTTTATCAGTCCTACGAATGAGATCCGGGCGATGGCAAAGAACATCATCGGGAAAGACGATTATCTTGAAGTTTTTATCAGCGCACCGATTGAGATTTGTGAAACCCGCGATGTAAAAGGCTTGTACGCAAAGGCCCGGAAGGGAGAAATCCTGGAGTTTACCGGAATCAGTTCCCCTTTTGATATTCCCCCGGATCCGGATCTTGTTTTAAAAACCGACCAGATGAGTGTGGAAGAATCGGTGCAATGTGCATTGGAATTCTTTCTGCCGAAAATCACTTTACAGGAATAGCTTATGAACGATCAGAAAATACGGGTACGGTTTGCACCCAGTCCAACGGGTCCTCTTCACATCGGCGGCGTAAGGACTGCATTGTACAATTACCTGTTTGCCCGCAAACACGGCGGAAAGGTGATCCTCCGCATTGAAGATACCGATCAGAACCGGTATGTAAAGGGCGCTGAGGATTATATCATTGAATCGCTTAACTGGTGTGGGATCCTGTTTGATGAGGATATTGTAAACGGGGGACCTTACGGTCCCTACCGGCAGTCGGAACGGAAACACATCTACCGAGAATATGCCGAGCAACTTGTTCGACACGGGTATGCTTATTATGCCTTTGATACTCCCGAAGAACTGGATGTGATGCGCGAGAAGGAGAAAAATAATAACATCCACCTTTCCCAATACGGGCCGTTCACGCGGCTTGGCATGAAAAATTCACTCTCGCTGTCGCAAGATGAAGTCAAACGGCGAATTGCATCCGGCGAACCCTATGTCATCCGGATCAGGATACCGGAAAATGAAGAGATCCATGTTAACGACCTGATCCGCGGGGATGTTTTGGTGCAATCGTCGAGCCTGGACGATAAAGTCCTGTTCAAATCCGACGGGTGGCCAACTTATCACCTTGCCAATATTGTAGACGACCACCTGATGCAGATTTCCCATGTAATCCGCGGCGAAGAATGGCTTCCTTCCGCACCGTTGCACGTTTTGCTTTACCGTTATCTTGGATGGGAAGAAACCATGCCGAAGTTTGCCCATTTGCCGTTGTTGCTCAAGCCCGACGGCAACGGAAAACTCAGCAAAAGGGATGGCGATCGTCTCGGGTTCCCGGTATTTCCACTGCAGTGGACGGATCCTGTAACAAAAGACATTTCTTCCGGTTATCGCGAATCCGGCTACCTGCCCGATGCATTTGTGAATATCCTGGCATTCCTGGGATGGAACCCCGGAACAGAACAGGAGTTATTTACGATGGATGAGCTGATCCATGAATTCTCCATAGAAAGGGTCGGGAAACACGGTTCAAAATTCGATCCTGAAAAAGCCCGCTGGTACAACCATCAATACCTTGTTAAAAAACCGGAAAAAGAACTCATTGGCCTCCTGAAACAGGAACTTGAAAAGAGGAACCTGCATTTTGAAGATCCTTATATAGCTACCGTTATTCACTTGATAAAAGAGCGGGCTAATCTTATCCCCGACCTTTGGAACAACTCCTGGTTTTTCTTTGTTCCCCCAACGGCTTATGATGAACAAGTTGTCCAGAAGGTCTGGAATCCTGCGCCGGTTGTGTTTGCTCTTTTGACCTCTTTCCTGAAAGAGGCAGAAGCCATTTCAGAATGGAACTATGATCAGGTTCATGCATTTATCCAGGATTTCATCTCCCGGAAAGACATGAAGATGGGACAGCTGATGAATCCCTTGCGCCTGCTTATGGCAGGGAATAATCAGGGCCCAGGAATCATGGATATTGCCATCACACTGGGGAAGGAAGAATTTTTGAAAAGAATTGAAACCGGACTGGAAAAAATGCCCGGATAGCACCTTAACTTTGTAAAAAGTTTTATTTCCGTGTAAAACCAACCGTATATACAAATGAAACATCTCAGTAAAACCAAAAAGATTCTGATCGGCATTGCCCTGATCCTGGTACTGCTGATCGCCGGAGGTTCTATGTACCTGTATCCGGCATATACGTTTTTCTTTCAAACAGAAACACAGATATTGGATAAATACCTGACCCTTGTACTCGGGGGTGGGGGCAACAGCGGCATCCTGGTTACCGATAAGGCGGTGGTGGTGATCGATACAAAAATGGGCGGAGATGCCGAGAGTCTGTTTAAACTGGCCCGAGAAAAGGCCGCAGGAAAAACGATTCTTGTGATCAACACGCATTACCATGGAGATCACGTGAAGGGGAATCATTTCTACAAAGGATCCCGGATCTATATCGGAAATTACGACAGGGCTTTCCTTCAGAAAGAGGTGGATCCCGATGATATGCCGACGGATTTTGTAAAAGACAGCCTTGTTCTTGACCTGGGCAATGAAACTATTATGCTGTATGATCTTGGGCAGGCACACACTTTTCACGATATAGTCGTTTACCTGAAGAACCGGAAGGTGTTGTTTTCCGGCGACCTGATTTTCCATCATATCAATCCTTTTCTGAAAAATGAAAGCGGCGCCGATGTGGATAAATGGATGGCCGCCCTCAATGTGATCCTGAATAAGTTCGAACTGGAAAAGGTTGTCCCCGGCCATGGGACTACCGGCGGGAAAGAAATGGTTCAGTCGATGGTTAACTATTTCGGAGACATGAAAGTTGCGGCGAAAGATCCTGCCAGGGCAAGTGAACTTAAGGCGAAATACAAAGACTGGGTAGAACTGCCCATGATGACTTCTCCCCAGGCAACCATTGATTACATCCGGGAGGCCGGCCACTGAGGCGAAAACCCGCTTCCCGTTTAAGATTATCTTCATCTTATTAACCGGTGATATTTCCGCATGGAAATAACCGGATTCAAGTGCAATTTTGTCGGGGAAAAAATATTTCCTCCTTGCAGATGATTTTCAGGTATTTTTTAGTATATTTGGCTTTCTCTCTTAGCGCTACATCGGGAAGTATCCAGAAATATTCATTCTATGTAAATATTTACAAATTAAGATTCGTTGACGATGAAAACAATGATTACGTTCGTGTTCCTTTTTGTTATTGGAATGATCTTCTTACCAGGTTGCACTAAAGAAACCAAGATCTATGTTCCCATTAGTTTTACCGATAAAGAGGGGAATTTTTTCATTCAGATCGATACTGTTTCCAAAAGTTTTGATGCCTATTCATCAGTAAAAATCTCACAAGGCCGGTTAAAGGGAATCTTTAATGATACGATCCGGTCTTCGTTCTACCTGGCGATAACCACTTGTCCGGTCTGGGATACCGTTTGTCACCCAGGAGATACGATTGTTTTCTCCACCCATTTTTCCAGTCATATCCTGACTATGGAAACGGAGATTGACTTAAAAGATTTTACTTCCCCTTATCATTTCCTTCTCCTGGGTTTGCCTGAAACAGCATTAAAGCGCGGTGCCCATGGGAATCCAAGTATCCTGATCACGATAGATACCCGTAACAATTAAAGAATCCACCTTCTAAGAAGGTGGACTTGAAAAGCCCCTATAAGGGGCCAAAATCGAAACTCTGTTGTTCTTCTAATCGTTCTTGTTTTTCTTGATACATGACATATTTCTTGATCTTGTC
>Ga0208566_1002183_pt1 | contig 10670 bp, 12 predicted proteins | sample PL_2010_150m_FD_184159 | JGI IMG/M metagenome (GOLD analysis project Ga0208566, IMG submission 184159) | Freshwater microbial communities from Powell Lake, British Columbia, Canada to study Microbial Dark Matter (Phase II) - PL_2010_150m... | ecosystem: Environmental > Aquatic > Freshwater >...
AAGCGTTGGCGACACCGTTTGCACCGTTGCAACCTTGAACTTGACAGGAACTGCACCAAACTCGAGAATCTTTGCCAAGTCACGAGCCTCAGTTTGTGAGAAGTCTCCGCTGATTTGCACGTTGCCGCCTGCAAAAATGGCCTCTTGAACTGTCGGCGCCGAAATCACTATGCCGTCAAGCGCTATAGCAATTCGCGCTGTTGGACAAGTTGCATCGCGATTGAAGCACTTCGTTGTGAGTGCATTCCACAGATCGGCGCCATCTGCTCCGCTTCGCAATTCGACTGTCACGGTCCAACTGCCGTTATTGATAACGGCTTGAGCATTGTTGGTAAACACTTTTCCGCTCGCCCCTGCTGGTCCTACTAAGAAAGCCTCGCCATTTTGGCCCATCAACACTGCGTTGACATTCGGGTCGGTCGTGTCTTCCGATACACCAATGTTTGGCAACGTTGTCTCTGTTGCAGCAACTACCGCCACGGTTGTCGAAGTAGAAACGACAACTGGCACAGTCGTTGCAGCGCCTCTGGCACGCACGCTGCCAGGGCCACCATCGGTTGCTGGAATCGTTGTATCACTTCCAAGAATAGTCGTAGGCGAACCTGCAACTGTTGTTGATGTGTCGGTGTTGAGTGTGCCGGCCTGCAATACAGGTCGCAGCAACAGTTCACCTTGTCGTCCAATGATGTCGAGTGCTTTTTGCTGATCATTCACGCCTGGCAAGTTGACAACAACGTTGTCTCCTTGACGAGTGATCTCTGGCTCGGAAACACCGAGCGCATTGACGCGTTGGCTAATGATGTCGACTGCTTGAGCAAGTGCGCTCGGCGTGAATTCGCCTTCTGGTTGCAAGGTAACTGAAGCACCACCCTGCAAGTCAAGCCCAAGTGCTGGCACGTTGCCGGCAAATAGATTGCCAGCCAAGAGTGAACTCACCAGCACCACAATGCCAACGAGCGAGAAATACAGACGACGTGCCATAAATATATGAACCGCAGATAACCGAGCGGTACTGACCTACTTCTTGTCGTTCTTGTCGATGGCCGATTGGTCATTCGAACTTGGAGTAGAGACTTTGGTGGCGATGGCGCTACGAGCAACGCGAATCTCGACCTTTTCGGCAATGTCAAGCCACACATAACCGTCTTCAATGGCGGAAATAAAACCATAGATACCGGATGCCAACACGACTTCATCGCCCTCTTGCAGAGCGCTCTGCAGACTGCGAGTTTCTTTCTGTCGTTTGCGTTGTGGGCGAAGCAACAAGAAGTACATGGCACCGAAGATCAGTACCAGAGGCAAGATAGACAAGATGCTTCCGCCGGACTTTGGTTCGGTTGTAGCAGCGCCAATTGTGGCAAAAAGACTGATGAACATAAGTCGTTACTCTATCGCTCAACTAGGCGAACTAGAAGGCGCGCCACCAGCAGCACCATTGCCAGCGTCATTGCCCCAAACGGCCAAAATCTCTTGACGGAGTGATGAAAATCGGCCCGCAATGATCGCTGCTCGCATTGCGTCCATCAGCGACAACGTCCACGCAATGTTATGTATCGATACCAAGCGAGATGCTGTGGGTTCACCTACCTGAAAGAGATGTCGAATGTATCCGCGCGTATGGCGAGCACACACCGAACACGTGCATGTGGCATCAATTGGATCGTTACTCAAGGTAAATTCGGAGCGCTTCAAATTGACCCGACCAAGTGATGTCAATGCAGTGCCATGTCTGCCAAGGCGAGTCTGGAGCACGCAGTCAAACTGATCAACACCCAAGTTGACGGCCTCTACCAAAGACGCTGGGTCGCCTACACCCATGAGATAGCGAGGACGATCAAGTGGCAGGTGTTGGATCGCGGCATCGAGTGCGGGCAACATTTCTTGGCGTGTCTCTCCCACCGACAGCCCGCCAATGCCGTATCCGTCAAAATTGAGTTCGGCAGTGCGCAGTGCACTTTCTTTGCGCAAGTTGACATCCACGCCGCCCTGCACAATTCCAAATAGTGATTGATCGGTTCTGGTGTGCGTTGCAAGTGCTCGCTTGGCCCACGCAGATGTGCGCTCGAGAGCAATTCTGACTACTGGCGTAGGCGAAGGAAGCGCTGGACAAACATCGAGCACCATCTGAATATCGGCACCGAGCAATTGTTGAGTATGCACCGCAGATTCGGGTGTGTAACGATGTCGCGATCCGTCATACGTTGACTTGAACGTCACACCATCATCGTCAACATCTGGGTTGAGTGAAAAAACCTGAAAGCCACCAGAGTCGGTCAGCGTCAATCCTTTCCAACCTGCAAATGCCCCGAGACCACCCATGTCACTGACGGTCTGCGCACCTGGTCGCAACATCAGGTGATACGTATTGCCGAGCACAATTTGTGCCCCCAATTCTTCGTAGTCTGCGGCGCTCAAATATTTGATTGCTCCGCGAGTTCCGACGGGCATGAAGCACGGCGTCGTATACGATCCTCGGTGCGTCACTGCTGTTCCGGCGCGAGCGTTACCCTCGCGGGCTTCTTCGGTGAAGTGAACTGGAAACATCAACTACACGGTAGTGGCATGCGCAGTTGCGCGAGTTACTGCGCAACGCTTCGAGTAAGCAACATGGCATCTCCAAATGACAGCATGCGATACTCGCTTGCGATTGCTAGTTGATACAACGAACGCCACTTCTCGCCAATAAATGACTGAATCATCAGCAACAACGTTGTGCGTGGCATATGAAAGTTAGTCATCATCACGTCAACCACCTTCCATTCGAATCCTGGCGTGATGAACAGGTTTGTGCGGCCGCTCAATTGTCCAAACGCGACAGCGCTTTCGAGTGCTCGAGTTGCTGTGGTGCCAATTGCAATCACCCTCCCTCCAACATTGTGGGCATTTATGCACGCATCCATTGTTGCTTGAGGCACCCTGTACGACTCGGTGTGTATTACATGCTCAAGCGGATCATCGACAGAAATCGGTTTGAAGGTGTCAAGACCTACCACCAACTCCACTTCACAAATCTGTGTGCCCTGATCACGAATCCGTTGCAGCAACTCTGGCGTGAAATGCAAACCAGCCGTCGGTGCAGCAGACGATTTTTGGTCATGTGCAAAAACTGTCTGGTATCGCTCAACATCCAGCAGTGTTTCAGTGATGTACGGCGGCAATGGCATGCTCCCATATCGGGCAAGTGAACTTTGAATATCACTTGCCAGCATTCGAACCAAGAAGGTGTCTCCAGCCATGGTGCGGCTACCCACTTCCATAAATTCCATGTTGTCATGGGCATACAAAATCTCGCCTGCTTTGAGTTTGCCGCCAGGTCGCAACAGTGTTTCCCAGACACCAGCATCAGCATCGTGTTCTTCGAGCAACAATGCTTCAACAACACCGCCACTCGAGCGGCGCAGGATCACTCGAGCCGGCATCACTCGGGTGTGATTGACCACGATGACATCGTTTGGACGAACAAAACTCAATAGATCCGAAACATGACAATGCAGTGGTGAGTCGTCTCCCGTATCTACCAAAAGTCGGGCCGAGTCACGCGGCTCAATGGGGTGCTGCGCGATCAGATTCGTCGGCAAGTCATAATCAATGTCCGATAATTGCATAGTTGGAAGAGAAAACTAGGCGAACAAATCGGGTTTTTGTGCAGGGGCTTGCAAACCAAGATGCGTATACGCGAGAGGCATCGCAACGCGCCCACGAGGAGTGCGTGCGATCATTCCCTGCTGAATCAAGAATGGTTCATAGACATCTTCAATTGTTTCAGTCTGTTCGCTCACGCTGATCGCAAGAGTCGACAACCCAACTGGCCCACCACCGAACTGCACACAAATAGCGCTCAATACCGCGCGATCCACTTTGTCCAGTCCGAGTTCGTCGACTCCAAAGACGGTGAGTGCTTCTTGAGCAGAGGCTTTGTCGACGGTGCCGTCACCTCGCACCTCTGCAAAATCTCTCACCCGTCGCAACAAGCGGTTGGCAATGCGTGGAGTTCCCCGAGATCGACGAGCAATCTCTGTTGCACCTTGCGAGTCAATATCTACTTGCAAAATTCCGGCTGCACGCGTGATGATCGATTGCAATTCTTTTTCGTCGTAATAGTCGAGTCGAGCAACCAAACCAAAACGATCGCGCAACGGGCCAGTGATCATGCCAGTGCGCGTGGTGGCCCCGATCAATGTGAACTTTGGCAACGTCAGTCGAATCGAAGACGCGGAAGGCCCCTTGCCAACCACAATGTCAATCTGAAAATCTTCCATCGCTGGGTACAAAATTTCTTCGACTGTGCGCGACAGGCGATGAATCTCGTCGATAAACAAGACATCGTTCTCGCCGAGCTTGGTCAAAATTGCAGCAAGATCTCCGGCACGCTCAAGAGCTGGCCCCGATGTCACGTGCAGTTGCGCCGACATCTCTGTTGCAACGATGCCAGCAAGCGTGGTTTTGCCAAGACCTGGAGGGCCAGCAAACAGCAAATGATCGGCTGCCTGACCTCGTCGTCGCGCAGCCTCGAGCACAATGCTGAGGTGCTCTTTCAATTCTCGTTGTCCAACAAAGTCTGTTAACGATCGCGGACGCAAACCCACTTCGTCGAGCAATTCATTGTGATCTTCGGGCCGCTGATGTGGATCTACAAATTCTTCACGCACGCTTCACCCCTAATGCATTGAGCGCCTGACGCAACATACTCTCAGGCGTATCTGTTGCCGACAATTCGCGCAATACATCACGAATTTCTTCACTCGAATACCCGAGCCCTGTAAGAGCCTCTCGCACATCGGTGACGGCACTGTGCGCCGCCGATTGTTCACCGTGAGGTGTGTCCATGATGGGCAGATTCATGCGGCCCTTGAGTTCGATCAAGAGACGCTCAGCGGTTTTGCGTCCTACACCAGAAACAAGCGTGAGAGCAGAGTGGTCATTGGTGGCAACAATGTCGATCAATGCTCGCGGCGTGTGTGTAGCAAGGACCGACATCGCCATATTTGGACCAACACCGTGAGTCGCAATCAAAATTTCGAATGTGCGACGTTCGTCTCGATCAAGAAAACCATACAGCGTCTGCGCATCTTCGCGAATGTGATGATGCACGTGCACGAATGCTTGCGACGTTGGCTCCAATTCGCCAAGTGTGCGTGGTGTTACATGGATCAAGTATCCGACGCCAGCAACCTCGAGCAATACAGTCGAGTCTTGATTACGCTCGATCACTACTCCACGCAATGAGCCGATCATTGAGCACCTACCGTTGATTGTGCTCGCGCAATGCTGCTGCGCAAAGGTGCAACAGCCAGATGACAGAGTGCAATCGCGGCGGCGTCAGCAGCATCTGCAGGTTGCGGCAGCGAGACAAGCCCGAGGCGTTGCTGCACCATTTTTTGCACTTGCAATTTGTTTGCAGTACCAGAACCCGTCACCGCGCTCTTGACCTGACTCGGGGTGTACTGCACAACTTCGATTCCCAATCGACTCGCCATTGCCAATACCAATCCACTCACTTGACCAACGCTCATGGCTGTACGCACATTGTTCTGAAAAAAAACTTGTTCAATTGCGATGGCCTGCGGCTGAGTCTCGAATATCAAACGTTCAATATCGATTTGTAGCGCACACAGGCGGTGCTGCAAGAGTTCGGTTGGCGCAGTTGTCATGACCCCGAGCGCAACAACACCTGGCAACGATGCGTGCTGAGCTCGTAAAACTGCGTAACCACATCGGGTCAAACCTGGGTCGATGCCAAGTACCACTTGGGCAGACTGCTGGGCGAACATATGTTCTACCTTAGTGCCCAAATACCTACTAGGTAAGGATTTACTGGGCCGACTGCAACGCAGCAACCAATTCGTCCACGGGACGAAAGGTCAAGCCCATTGCAGATCGATGGGCATAGCGCACCACACCCTGGCTGTCGATCACAAAAATGCTGCGGCGCACCATTCCCAAGAGTCCGAGAATGCCATATGCCCTTGCCACCTCTTTAGCGGTGTCTGCCAACAGTGGAAACCCAAATCCGTGCTTTGCCGAGAACGCATCGTGACTCGCTACATCTTGCGCAGACACGCCAAGCACTTGTGCACCGATGTCGTTAAATTGCGCGAGCTCATTGTTGTATGAACACAATTGTTTTGTACACACAGCCGTATTGTCTCCTGGATAGAAAACCAAGACCACTGGCTTGCCCAAGTAGTCAGACAACGAATACGACTTTCCGCCGCTCCCCATCAACGTAAACGCAGGAGCCTTGTCGCCTACTTCAATGCTCATGATGCGGCCTCTTCAAGGATTGCATCGGTCATGTCGAAGTTGGCATACACATCTTGCACATCATCGTTGTCTTCCAAGTCGTCCATGATTTTCAAAATTGCTTTTGCATCAGCGATGTCAGTAACAGGCACCTGCATAGACGAAACCATCGTTGAAACGGCCGACACAACTGTCATACCTGCTGCCTCAAGGGATGCCTTCAATTCATACAACGCATGTGGATCGCATGTGACGCGCCATGAGTCGCCGTCATCTACAACATCTTCTGCACCGTGCTCAAGCGAAACCATCATCACTTCGTCTTCTGAAACCGATTTGTCAATCTGTACAACGCCTTTGCGCGAAAACTGCCAGCCAACTGCGCCGGGCTCTGCCATTGCTCCACCAGACTTGCTAAACGCCAGTCGCACATCGGATGCCGTGCGATTGCGATTGTCGGTCAGTGCATCGATCAACATCGCGACACCTCCCGGTGCGTACGCCTCATAAGTGATCGATTCAAACGCAGCACCCGTGTGTTCGCCCATTCCGCGCTTGATTGCGCGATCGATCGCATCATTGGTCATTTGTGCTGCTTTGGCCTTCAACACAATCGTTCGCAGCGATGCATTCGACGCTGGGTCGCCTCCGCCTTCCCTCGTGCTGACTTCGAGTTGACGCGCGAGTTTTGCAAACGTCTTACCCCGGGCTTTGTCGGCCTTGCCCTTTTTGTGTTTGATCGTTGCCCATTTGGAATGTCCGGACATCTCTATACCTCCCGCAAGAACAATGAATGAATACGACTATCGCTTGTCAGTTCTGGATGAAACGACGCCACCATAACCGAACCCTGGCGTGCCAGCACCACTTTGTCTTCGTAGGAGGACAGCACCTCAACATCTGAGCCAACGCGCACAACCTGTGGGGCACGAATAAACATTGCGTGGAAAGGGGTTTCGAGACCGGTGATCGTGAGGTCGGTTTCAAAGCTCTCCACCTGGCGACCATAGGCGTTGCGCTGCACATCAATGTCAATCGCCCCAAAAAAACACTGATCGGGTCGTCCGTCCGCAATGCTCTTTGCCAACAAAATCATGCCTGCACATGTTCCAAAAACGGGCATTGCATCATTGATTCGCTTCGCAATCGGATCAAACAATTGAGATGTGTTGAGCAGGTGCGACATGGTTGTTGACTCACCGCCTGGCATCACAAGCGCATCCACCAACTGCAAATCTTGAGGTGTTCGCACTTGCACCGTGTTGGCGCCGAGACTCTGCAACATCACTTCGTGCGCAACAAAAGCACCTTGCAATGCCAAGATCCCAACCCTGTTTTTCAGATCGCCACCATCATGACATCACACTCACAAGTATCGAGTTGACTACCAGCCGCGCTCGGCGTAACGCTCGTTGATCTGGTCCATGCCGATGCCTGTCATCGGTGCTCCAAGATTGCGACTCACTTTGGCCAAAATGTCGGCATCCATATAATGCAGTGTTGCCTCAACAATTGCCTTCGCTCTCGGCGAAGGGTCATCGCTCTTAAAAATTCCAGATCCGACGAACACCGACTGCGCACCCAGCTGCATCGCCAACGCGGCATCTGCTGGTGTGGCAATTCCGCCTGCACAAAACAGCGGCACTTGCAATAATCCGGTCTCGGCGATCTCTTGCACGAGCGGCAATGGCGCGCCCAACTTTTTGGCCCATTCAAACAACTCGGCGGAGTCGGCTTGAGTGATCTTGCGAATGTCTCCAATTATGTTGCGCAAGTGACGCACCGCCTCGACGACATTGCCCGTACCTGCTTCGCCTTTTGAACGAATGAGTGCAGCACCTTCGCTAATGCGACGCAATGCTTCACCCAGGTTTGTTGCACCACACACGAACGGAGTATCAAATGCCAACTTGTCAATGTGATGTGTCTCGTCGGCAGGAGTCAACACTTCTGACTCGTCAATAAAGTCAACGCCGAGTGATTGCAAAATCTGTGCCTCGACAAAATGACCAATGCGAGCTTTTGCCATCACTGGGACAGAGACACTCGCCTGGATTGCAATAATCATTTCAGGGTCGCTCATGCGTGCAACACCACCATCACGACGAATATCTGCAGGTACACGCTCGAGTGCCATCACCGCAACAGCACCCGCGTCTTCAGCAATCTTTGCTTGCTCAGAGTTGACCACGTCCATAATGACGCCGCCCTTGAGCATCTCGGCCAAACCTCGTTTGACCTGCATTGACCCTGTAGTGCGTGCAGAATTCTTTGTCATGTATCCCATCGTACCGAGATCACTGCCGACACAAACGGTCGAATAGTTGTGACAGTTTCTCTAGAGAAACTTGACGTCGTCTGGGTCTGTTCCGACTGGCACTACAGCAGTTTTGGCCGCACGAGCGACTTCAACAAACGTTTGACCGGGAGTGAGTTTGATCACTGCCCCACTCGAATCTTTGAGCAAGAACGGTGTCAAGCGATTGTTGCGCTCCCAGGTTCCCTCGATCAATGTGCCGTTGGTAAATACATACACTTTTCCGCCACCAAGAGTCTTTGACGTTGGGCTATAGCTGTTGGTGTATTCCACCTCCAACACAATCACGTTTGGAACCGCAAGTTGCACGTCAGCAGTATCCACATCGGGTGTGTTGTCTTGCAGCCGCAAAAACTCATTTGTCGTTGCATCCCAATTCCACTGCACTTTCACGCCGTCCATTGAAACTTTTACACCCGCAGTTGGAGTTGCTGTTGACGGAACAGCATCACTTGCGCTGCGATACGAAAACTGGGCTGGTGGCGCGGTCGAACCCTCAGGGCTCAGTGTCCACAACTTTGATGTCTCTGCAATCAAGTTGTGTGGTGCTGAGCGATCGCTGTCGCGGGCAAACCCACCGTCTTTGTTTGCAACGGTGTAACTCAAGTCAACGAGGTCTGATTTCTTGATCGCAGAAGAAACTTGCGCGTTGCCGCCACTCCACACAAACAATGGTTTGATAAGCGAACTCAACAAATTGATGTCTTGGAAGCGACCACTGCGAATTGGGCCAACAGGATCGGAACCTTCGCTTTGAAACACTGCTGCAAGACGAGTCAATTTTTCAACGTTCTCTTCAAAAATAATGTCGGCCTGATTGATGCCCATCTGTGGGCGTGCAGACGGATGGTTGTCGATTTTGACAACCATGGCTGGACGGTTAAGTGTCGACGGGTCGATGTTTGGCAAACCGGTGAGCGGGTTGACAACAACAGCAGGAACAGTTGTCTCGGTGACAGTTGTTGTTGTTTCAACGATCGAACTCTGAGTCGTGCTGGACGAACCACCACATGCACCCACGATCAATAATGAACCAACACACAACGAAACTCTCAATAACGACTTATTCGGGTACAGCCGAGTGTTCATGTTTAGATCTCTCTGAGCAGCGCAATTCTTTCTGCCAATGGGGGATGCGTATTGAAAAGTTTATGCCACATGCCCAGGCGACCTGCGTCATTCACGCCCGACATCGGTTGCTCTATCCACATATGGGCCGTTGCCATGCTGGCCGAATGAGTGACCGTGCTGTCGGCTTGAAGTTTTTCAAGCGCCGAGATGAGACCTGGCGGATACCTGGTCATTTTGCAGGCCGAGACATCAGCAAGAGTTTCGCGTCGACGACTGATCGAGGCCTGCATGATTCGGGCCAAGATTGGTGCGAGTATCAACAGCGCGATGCCCACAAACGCAAGCGGGTTTGTGCTGTCTCGACGATCATTGCCGCGACTCACTCGCCCACCATTCCACCACATCATCCGAAGAGTGATGTCTGTAACAAGCGCAATTGTGCCAACCAATGTGACTGCCAATGTGCTGACCAAAATGTCGTAGTTCTTGATGTGCGAGAGTTCGTGAGCAACAACGCCTTCCAACTCCACGCGGTTCATCTTTTCAAGCAATCCTGTCGTGACAGCGATTGCAGCATGCTTTGGGTTTCGCCCAGTCGCAAATGCGTTGGGCGCATCATCTCGAATAATGAATACGCGGGGCTTTGGCAAACCGCTTGCGATGCACAAGCCTTCAACCAAGTTGTGTAGGCGACGAAACTCAACAGGGTCGGCAGGTACGGCGCGACTCACTCTGAGCGCAACCGAATCAGATTTCCAGTACGAGCCAAACGCAAACACAGCCGAAAAGACAAGCGCGATGATCGTTCCTGTTGTGCCATTGCCAATCAACACGCCCACTGCCATACCGACGAGCACCGTGATGACAATAAAACCTGTGAGTAAAAAGAACGTACGCCTCTTATTTGACGCGATGAGGTCATTCATAGAACTGTTGTTGCCGATCTTGCTAGAACTTGACTTGCGGTGTTGTACGCGCTGCAGCCTCGGCCTCAAAAAACTCACGCTTGGCAAATTTGAAAGCACCAGCAATCAACGAC
>Ga0208566_1002188_pt1 | contig 10657 bp, 11 predicted proteins | sample PL_2010_150m_FD_184159 | JGI IMG/M metagenome (GOLD analysis project Ga0208566, IMG submission 184159) | Freshwater microbial communities from Powell Lake, British Columbia, Canada to study Microbial Dark Matter (Phase II) - PL_2010_150m... | ecosystem: Environmental > Aquatic > Freshwater >...
CACCTGGCGTTGCAGCCCGGCCATGTCGAGCGCCGGATAGGCGTCGTTCTCGCAGGCGAGGATCAGGATGCGCGGCTTGTTCTCATCTTCTTCGGGAACATTGACCGCCTTGATCTGCATGCCGACGGTATCCACCGAGTAGTTCTCGAAGGAGATGACGCGCACCGGGCAGGCGCCCATGCAGGTGCCGCAACGCCGGCAGCGCTGCTCGTTGAACACCGGGAAGCGGCGCTCGTCCTCGTCGATGGCGCCGAAGGGACATTCCACGGTGCAGCGCTTGCACTGGGTGCAGCCTTCCATACGCACGATCGGATAGGACAGGTCGCCCACGCGCGGATGCGCGGCGCGCCCGGCGCCGGCATTTTCCACGGCCTGGATGGCCTTGAGGGCGGCGCCGGTGGCGTCGGTGATGGACTGGTCGAGGTCCATCGGCCGGCGCGTCGGTCCGGCGGCATAGATGCCGGTGCGCCGGGTTTCGTAGGGGAAGCAGATGAAGTGGGAGTCAGCGAAGCCGTGCTTGAGTTGGGGCAGGTCCGGTCCCTGGCGATAGTTCATTTTGAGTACGGAGGTGGCGCGCAGTTTCTGCTGCGCTTCCTTGGCCGCCGCATCACCGTTGTCCGCCGCAGTGGTGACTTCGGTCCACTGGTCGAGATCGACGCCCGCATTGGCCACTTGGCCGGTGGCCAGCACCACCAGGTCGGCGTCCAGCGTCGTATCCTCGTCGAGGATGAGGTCCTGGAAGCTGACGCGGCAGCCGTCGCCGGTGGACGAGACCTTGGTCGCCTTGCCCTTGGTGAAGGTGACGCCTTTCTCCTGGGCGCTGCGGTAAAAATCCTCGCCCATTCCCGGCACGCGCAAGTCCGTATAGAGGATCATGGTGTCGACGTCGGGATTGGCGTCCTTGAAGTACATCGCCTGCTTGATGCTGGTGGCGCAGCAATGGCCCGAGCAGTAGGAGAGATGTTTGCCGCTGTTGTCGCGCTGGCCGGCGCATTGCAGGAAGATCACCGAATTTATCGCCTTGCCGTCGGCACGCTTGATGGCGGCGCCATTTGCGGCAAGAGCCAGCGCCTCGAGACCGGCCTGGTCGACCACGTTGGCCTGGCCACCGCCCAACTCGGGCAGCTTGTTGACATCGTAAGGGGTGAAACCGGTTGCCTGAATGATGGCGCCGACCGTGACTTCGCTGACGTTGCCGGACTCCTGGGCAAGCTTGACCACAAAGCGGCCGGGCGCACCGGCGGTTTCCGCCAGGGTCGAATTGAGATGCAGCTTGATGCGCGGATGGGTGCTGACGCGCGCAGCCAGTTCCGCGACTCCGGTCGGCTGCGCTTCGGCATAGGGGGCGGCGAAGGGCACGCGTTTCCATAGCTGCTTGGCAAAGCCGCCGAGCGTCCCACTCTTCTCGACCAGGACCACGTCGTAGCCGGCCTCCGCCGCTTCGATCGCCGCGGTCATGCCGGACATGCCGCCGCCGACCACCAGGATGCTCCTGGCCAGCGCCTTGTCCGGATTGCCCGCGGGCATTTTCATCTTCTTGACTTCGGCGCAACCCATGCGGACATAGTCCTCGGCCATTTCCTGGCGCACCTCGTCGTGCTCGGCGCCGGCGGCGACCACCCACAGCACGCCTTCGCGCAGGTTGGCGCGCGCCACGGAAAATTCAGGGAAATTGAAAGCCTCGGTCTTGGAGCGGCGTGAGCAGGCGGCGATGCAGACATGGGTGACGGCATCGTTGGCGATGTCGTCCTGGATCAGCTTGACGCCCTCTTCGCTGCACAGGAAGGAATGGCTCTTGACCAGCGCCATCTTGCCTTCCTTCTGGGCGATCTTTTCCAGCGCCTTGACGTCGAGCGTCTCACCGATGCCGCAACCGGCGCAGATGTAGGCCGCGAATTTATTGTCGGCCATGATCAGTTAACCTCCGATGAAGCGACTTTGTACAATACCTGGATCGCCTTGAGGCTCGCCGCGGTGGCGCTTTGCACCGAGCGATTCACGTCGAACGGGCTGGCGGCGGCCCCGGCGCCGAACATGCCGGCTTCGAGGGCGCTACCGCCGCAGCCCTCGATGAAGTTGGACGAATCGAGGACGATGTCGGCACGCAGTCCGCCGCTGTCGAGCAGGCCGGTGATCTCCGGCTCCATGCCGACCGCCAGCACCACCAAGTCGTGTTCGTTGGCGTAGCGGTGGTAGCCTTCCGTATCGACGCCGTGCAGGATGGGGTTATTGTTGGACTCGTTGAGGGCGATGCGCGCCACCTTGGACTTGATGAAGGAGACCGTGCTGTCGGCCTGCACCATCTGGTAGAAGTCCTCGAAACGGTCGATGGCGCGGATGTCGATATAGTAGATCGTCGACTTGCCGTCAGCGCCTGCCTCGCGGACGTACTGCGTTTGCTTTAGCGAGGCCATGCAGCAGATCCGCGAGCAGTGGCGCAGGTGGTTCTCGTCGCGCGAGCCGGCGCACTGGATGAAGGCGATATTCCTGGCCGGCCGGCCGTCCGAAGGGCGCAACAGCTTGCCGCCGGTGGGCCCGCGCGGATCGGCGATGCGCTCGAACTCGACGCTGGTGATGACATTGTCGTAAAGGCCGTAGCCGTACGGCTGGATCTTGGCGGCATCGTAGGGCCGCCAGCCGGTGGCCCAGACGATCGCGCCGACATTGACTTCAACCTGTTCCTCGACCATATCGAGATCGACCGCGTTGACCGGGCAGGCGGCCTTGGCCTTCTGTCCCTCGGCAGTGCCGACGATGGAGGGATCGATTACATAGCGCTGCGGATATGCCATGGCGTGTGGCAGATAAGCCGCCTTGAGCTTGGACAGGCCGTAATTGAAGGCGTCGGGGATCTCGGCGCTGACCGCGTCGCCGCACTTGCCGCAGGCGGTGCAGTTCTGGGTCACATAGCGCGGCATCAGCTTCAGGCTCACCCGGTAGTCGCCGCGCTTGCCCTCCACCGCGACCACCTCGGTCTGGGTCATGACGCGCACGTTGGGATTACCCCTGAGGCGTTTCAGGTTAATCTCCAGGCCGCAACTGGGATGGCACATCTTCGGAAAGTAGCGGTAAAGCTGGGAGGTCCGGCCGCCCAGGGTCGGGGTTTTCTCGACCAGCATCACCTGCTGGCCGCATTCAGCGGCCTCGAGTGCCGCGGTGATGCCGCTGATGCCCCCGCCGACGACGAGTATCATGCGGCTGGTTGCGGTGGGAACTGTCACATCGAGTCTCCGTGAAGGAATGTCGGTGATTCTAGCGCCTGTAATTTGGCCTCGGGAGCATGCAAGTGCAAATGTTTTTATTGGCGCATAAGAGCCAGCGCAGGGGTGGCGCGGATCGAAAACGACATCGCGCCGAGGTCGGCCAGGATCCAGGTTGCCGCTTCCGCGCCGAGGCCGGCCACGCTGCCGGGATTGACCAGCCAGGTGGCGCCGCCATGGATGTTTCCCTGTTGCGTGACCTTGGCCACATGGCTGTGGCCGCAGCACACCAGGTCGTGATCGCCGGCGCAGGCCATGGCGCGGCCATAGTGCGGGTAGTGAGTGACGAAAATGCGCCGATCGGCGAGCAACAGGTCGGCGTCCTGGCCATGATAATGAAACCGCCCGCCGGAGTTGCAGGCGAGGCGCGCAATCGCTACCGGGTCGCCGAGATTGTTGCCGTGCACCGCGTGGACCACCAGGCCCAGTGCGAGGGTGGCCTTCAGCGTATTGGCGCCGATCAGGTCGCCGCAGTGGATGACCGCCTCGGCGCCTTCGTCCCTGGCCTCGGCGACAGCCGCGGCGAGCATGGGACCGCGGTCGTGGCTGTCGGAGACAATACAAATCTTCATGAAGCAGCACCCTTTCGTTTATCGCCGGATAAAAATTTCCTGAACACAAGTGGCGCAAATTTTGACACGATAGACGGATTCCCATATAAAGCCTATTGTTCGACCTCAAAGTAACTATCATAAGGAATCCAACATGCATTTCGACAAGGAACTGGACGCGCGTGGCTTGAATTGCCCATTGCCCATCTTGCGCACCAAGAAAGCATTGACCGACATGCAGTCGGGCCAGGTCTTGAAGGTGGTATCGACCGACCCGGGTTCGGTCAAAGACCTCGCCGCCTTCGCCAAGCAGACCGGCAACGAACTGCTGTCCACGGAAGAGAAGAACAAGGAATTCGAATTCTTCGTCAAGCGCAAGTAGCACTCATAAAGGAGCAACAACATGGGCGAGCCCTCACAACTGGCGGTCATTGACGACCTGGTCCGCCGCCGGATCGAAGAAATCCTGCCGGCGAAGATAGAAGAGAAGCTCAAGGAAATCCAGGAAAGCAAGACGTCTTCCCTGTCCATCATTGCCACCAAGGGCACGCTGGACTGGGCCTATCCGCCCTACATCCTGGCGTCTACCGCCGCGGCGCTGGGCTGGGACGTTTCGATCTTCTTCACCTTCTATGGCCTCAATCTGGTCCGCAAGGACGTCAGTGGGCTGAAGATCAGCCCGCTTGGCAACCCTGGAATGCCGATGAAGATGCCTTTCGGGCCGGAGTGGTTCAAGGGCATCAACTGGAACATACCCAATCTTCTCCAGGCCGGCATTCCCGGCTTCGAGAGCATGGCCACTGGGCTGATGAAGCAAACCATCAGCAACACCGGGGTTCCCAGCATCGAGGAGTTACGCAGCGCCTGCTTGGAAGCCGATGTGAAATTCATCGCCTGCCAGATGACCGTCGATCTGTTCGGCTTCAGCCATGATGAATTGATCGACGGCATGGATTACGCCGGCGCAGCCACCTTCCTGCCGGTCGCCAAACAATCGGACGTCTGTTTGTTCATCTAGCAGCCGATTTCGGCAGGGCAACCGGCCCGCGCCAGAACGTCAGCGAACAGGGACCAAGCCCCACTCTGCCACGCCTTCAGGCAGACGTAGGGCTTCGTAGCCCTTCTTGCGCAGCAGTTCCACCGCGTCACGCGCCATCAGGCAGTACGGACCGCGACAATAGGCGACGACTGTCTTTCCTTTCGGCAGCTCGGAGAGGCGCAGTTTCAGTTCGTCGAGCGGTATCGAGCGCGCGAAGGGAAGGTGAGCGGCAAGAAATTCCTCCGCCGGCCTCACGTCGAGCACGACGACTTCGCCTTTGCGAGCCAGCTTTACCAGACTGTCGCGATCCTGGGGCGCAAGTTCCCTGGGGTGACTCACCATCTGGTCAATCACCAGGCGCAGTTCAACCAACCGGTCCTCGGCGAGGGAACGGATCGCCACCCAGAACTCGGCCACGGCTCGGTTGGCGATGCGGTAAATCACGTACTTGCCCCGCTTCTCGGTTTCCACCAGGCGTGCAGCGCGTAACTCGCGCAGGTGCGCACTGGCGAGTTTCATGCTGATGGCGGCATCGCGTGCCAGCGTCTCCACGGATTTTTCGCCCTGGCACAGCAGTTCGATGAGTTCCAGCCTCTTGGGACTGCTTGCCGCCTTGCCGATACGCGCCACCTGTTCGTAGAGCAGGTTCTTGATGTGTCGTGGGTCGTTCATAGACGACAATCTAAGGTTTGCACGATCATCTGTCAAACTGAGTAGCAATTCCCTTGACAGCATTGCGACTATTCGAATATATTAGTCTAATGGTTATTAGAATGTTATCCGGACGACGGATATCCATACAAATCACCGGACCCTTCGCTCCATAACCGAAAACCGGGCTTATCTATCAGGAAAATGTTCGCAAGAACTCTGCTGCCCTGAATCCCACCATCAATACACGAGGTAACTGAAATGGCCAAGCAGCTTTTTATTCTCAACGATCCGCCCTATGGTACCGAGCGCAGTTACAACGCCTTGCGTCTGGCGATTTCGCTGTCCAAGGTTGACGGCGAGCAAGTCCGGGTGTTTCTCATGGGCGACGCCGCGGCCTGCGCCAAGGCCGGACAGAAGGTGCCCAAGGGCTACTACAATCTTGGCGACATGCTGGGCATGGTCGCTAGGCGCAGTGCCGAGATTGCCGTATGCGGCACCTGCATGGATGCCAGGGGCATCACCGATGCGGAACTTGCCGAGGGCACCCAGCGTGGCAGCATGGCCCAGGTGACGGAGTGGACGGTCTGGGCCGATAAGGTGCTGGTGTTCTGATGGCCCGAACCGCACTCATCCTCGGCGCCGGTATCGGCGGTATCGTTGCCGCCGATACCCTGCGCAAGCTCCTGCCTCCCGAGGATCGCGTCCTTGTCGTCGAGCGCGAGCGCAACCATGTGTTTGCGCCATCACTGCTCTGGCACATGACCGGCGACAATCAATCCGCTGCATTCACGCGACCACTCTCCGCGTTGTCGTCGAAGGGAATCGATCTGGTCACTGGCGAGATTACGCGCATCGATCCAGCCACGCGATCGGTCGAGGTCGGCGGCAAGACGCTGACCGGCGACGCGATGATTGTAGCCTTGGGTGCGGACTACGCACCGGAGGCAATTCCGGGACTGGTCGATGCCGGCCACAACCTCTACACGCTGGCAGGCGCCAAGGAAATCCATGCTGTTATGGATACCTTCGAGGGCGGTCGTATCGTGGTACTCACGGCGGCTCCAGCCTACAAATGCCCGGCCGCGCCTTACGAGGCGGCGATGCTGGTCGACGCATACTGCAAGAAGCGCAGTTTGCGGAAACGCACGGAAGTCGTCGTCTATGCCGCCGAACCGATGCCGATGCCGGTCGCCGGCCCAGTGGTTGGCGGCCAAGTGAAGATGATGTTGGAGAAAAAGGGCATCGCCTACTTCCCCGGCCATCAGGTAATCAAGGTCGAAGGTAAAACCTTGCATTTCCCCGAGGGCGCCACGGCCGCCTTCGATTTGCTCCTGTATGTGCCACCGCATCGGGCTCCCGCCGTGGTCAAGGAAGCGGGGCTTTGCGCCGAGTCGGGCTGGGTTGGCGTCGACCGCGGGACGCTGGAAACCAAATTCCCCAACGTTTATGCCATCGGCGACGTGACCTCGATCCCGCTGAAGATGGGCCGTCCGCTGCCCAAGGCCGGTGTCTTCGCCCACGGCCAGGCCGAGGTGGTGGCGAAGAACATCGCCCGCGCCTGGAGCGGGCAAGGCGAAGCGGCACGCTTCGACGGCCACGGCATGTGCTTCGTCGAAATTGGCGGCGGCATGGCGGGCATGGGCAGCGGCAACTTCTACGCCGAACCGCTGCCCGAGATGCGCCTGCGCTTTCCCAATCCGCTGTGGCATATGGGCAAGATACTCTACGAAAAATATTGGCTTTGGCGCCAGTTCTAGGGAGTGGTCTCGATTGCGCCACGCATCAAGCCGATCAATGAGACCACGCCGCATGTCTCCATTCCGGGCGTATCGGGCCGCGATCTGATGGCGGCGGCGAGCGAGGTTGCGGCCTCGGTCGGATCCGCCTGCCACTTCGAAACCGATGCGGTCAGCGGCGTTTTTGCCGCCATGGATTGCAGTCCTGCCGGCGCGCGTGGAGCCGTGCGCCTGTCGGTGGGTTTTCCGCTCGCCGCGGGGGAGGTCAGCGTAGCGGCCGCTTCCCTCGGCAGCACCTGGCGCCTGATTCAGCCAGGAGGGCGGAATGTGTGAATTGTTCGGTTATAGCGGTGACAGGGAACAGGGCCTGAGCCACTGGCTGGCACCGTTTCGTTGGCGCGGCGGTGGCAACGCCGACAACCCGGACGGCTGGGGCGTGGCCGCCTGGCATGGCGACGCTGCGACGCTGGTCAAGTCCGCCGAACCGGGCTTCAGCAGCCAACGATTTGCACGCTTGTCCAGCGAACTGCGAACCCGCCTCGCCATCGCTCATGTGCGCAAGGCGCGGCATCCCCCGGTTCCGGGCATGCTCAACACCCACCCTTTCATTCATGCGTGCTGCAATCGCGAATGGGTCTTCGCGCACAATGGAATGGTCCCTGAAGTCATCGAATGGCAAACCACCGGGCCGCTTTGCCAGCCGATCGGCGAGACGGATTCCGAATACGCCTTCTGCCATTTGCTGAACGAGATCGCCGAAGGTTACGAGAACCCACTGCGGATGGCGTGGATTGATCGCCTGGCAAGGCTGTCGGAGAAGATCTCGACCCTGGGCAAGTTCAATTTTCTGCTCTCCGACGGGCATGAACTGATTGCCTATGGCCATGATCGGCTGCATCAACTCGATGTTCACGACAAGCTCGGACGTAAAGTCATCGTCGCGACTGAACCGCTGACGGACGACCCGTGGCAGCCGTTTTCACCAGGGGAATTGCGCGTGTATCGCGACGGGGGCGTGATTGCACGACTTGGCGGCAACGAACTGGTTTCACCATTTTCCCCCTGAACCCGAAAACGAAGTTTCAGCGGAGGCTGACATCGGCCCTATCGACGTTAAGCGCAGCGGCCATAAGCAAAAGGAAAAGACCCATGCGACTCACCCCTTCCCCGATCCGGCGACTTACGATGCCTGGTACCGAACGGCGCGCGGGCGCTGGATCGGCGAGACCGAATACCGCCTGCTGCAGCGGCAACTGACGCTTCGCCCCGAGGAGACGATCCTCGACGCCGGCTGCGGCACGGGCTATTTCAGTCGACGCTTTGCCCAGGACGGCCACTCGGTGGTGGGCGTCGACCTCGATCCGGCGGTCACCGCCTACGCGCGGGCAAGCCAGACGCCGCCGCTATCCTGCGCCGTGGCCGACATGGCGGCCCTGCCCTTCGCCGACCGCAGCTTCGACTGCGTGATCTCGGTGACGGCTCTGTGCTTCGTCAAGGACGAGGCGAAAACCATGAGGGAAATTGTCCGTGTGGCGCGGCGGCGTTTTGCCCTGGGGCTGCTCAACCGCGACAGTCTCCTTTACCGCGCGAAAAGCCACGGTGCCGGCAGCTATGCGGGCGCACGCTGGCACAGTGGCTCCTCGGTAGTGGCGCTACTGCGCGATCTGCCGGTGCGCGACGTGCAAGTGGCGACGGCGATCCTGATTCCGAGCGGCGGACCGCTGGCGCGGGTGCTGGAAAGCGTTGCTCCGACTGGCCTGCCATGGGGCGGCTTCATCGTCGTGACCGGAAGCGTGGAGTCCCGAGATGAATGAGGGCAGCAGGGTAGAGGCCCTGTTTGGTTAGCAAAAAATTGAGAACGCCATGGCCAATAAAGTTTGTCGTTACTACGACACTGAAGTCGTGCACACTTGTCCACCTCTGGTCGACAGAATCAACACTGTATGCGTGAAATCCTCATCCTCGCCATCTGCCAGGGCCTCTTGCTGACCCACGGCGTCAGCATGGTCGCGGTCACGGGTCTTGCCGGCCGGGCGATTGCGCCTGACCCCGGTCTTGCCACGCTGCCGCTGACCGCTTACGTGCTGGGCGGTGCCGCCATAACGCTTCCGGCCGCCTTCTTCATGCACCGCTATGGACGCCGTGCCGGTTTCTCGTTCGGCGCGTTGTTGGGCTGCGTCGGTGCGCTGGTCTGTGCCTTTGCCGTCATGAACCGGAGCTTCGTATTGCTGATCCTGGGTTCGGCGTTGTGCGGCGGTTACACCGCTTTCGGCCAGCAGTATCGTTTCGCGGCTGCCGACGCCGCGTCCCCGACCTGGAAGAGCCGCGCGATCTCGCTCACGCTGGCCGGCGGCATCCTCGGTGGTGTACTCGGCCCTTGGGCCAGCACCCATACCCGGCATATACTCGAACCGGCCTATCTCGGCACTTATCTTTCACTGGCGGGAATTGCGCTGGTCGCTCTCGCCTGTGTCAGCCGCCTCAACATTCCCCCGCTGACAGCCGTGGAACGCGCGCGTTCCGGACGCCCGATCAGTGAAATTGCCCGCCAACCGGCCTATCTCATCGCGGTACTCGCGGCCGCCACCGGCTACGGGGTGATGAACCTGTTGATGACCGCGACACCCTTGGCGATGGATATCTGCGGCCACCCTTACGCCGATACTGCCCTGGTATTGGAATGGCACGTCATCGGGATGTTTGCGCCGTCCTTCTTTACCGGCGACATCATCAAGCGCTTTGGCGTCCTCAAGGTAATATTCACAGGAACCGCGCTGATGGCAGTCTGCATCTCCATCGCGCTCAACGGTGCCTCCGTCATGCATTTCTGGTGGGCGCTGGTGTTGCTCGGCGTCGGCTGGAACTTCCTTTACATCGGTGGCACCACACTGCTGGTCGAAACCTACCGCAGCGAAGAAAAAGCCAAGGCCCAAGGCACCAACGACTTCATCGTTTTTGTTATCCAGGGCATCACATCGTTCGCCTCCGGCATTCTGATCTCGCGCCAGGGCTGGGAAACGCTCAATACCTATGCGCTACCGGCGGTGGCAGTGACGGCGGCGGCGACACTCATCTATGGCTGGAGGACGAGGCGGAAATCCGTTGCAGATGGATCCTCGCGCGCCAGCTCTTGACGAAGCCGTCGCTGGCTGCGTTGCGGGCAGCGCAAGCTGCTTCCAATGCCAGCGGAGGATAGCTAAGCCTGTATCCCCGGATTGCCTGCCATGCCGACAAGCTTGGGCAGGTTGAGCTGGCGCGGGGCGATGGTCTTCTTGTCGCGCAGGTAGCGCGCCACCACCTCCCAGATCGGCTCGCCGCTGGCGCCTTGCGCCACCGGCGCCCAGCCGGCGACCTTGTAGGTCTTGTTGGCTTCCAGCGGTTTGCCCTTGATGCGCATGTCGCTGATGCGGCTACCCA
>Ga0208566_1002189_pt1 | contig 10654 bp, 6 predicted proteins | sample PL_2010_150m_FD_184159 | JGI IMG/M metagenome (GOLD analysis project Ga0208566, IMG submission 184159) | Freshwater microbial communities from Powell Lake, British Columbia, Canada to study Microbial Dark Matter (Phase II) - PL_2010_150m... | ecosystem: Environmental > Aquatic > Freshwater > Lake...
CAAGCCTGCCAAGGTCGCTATCGTTGCCTGTATGAGGAAGTTACTGACCATTTTGAATTCTATGATCAAAAATAAACAGTCGTGGAATCAACATATCGCTTGATTCTTAACACGGTTGCTCTCCCGCTCGCGGGAGAGGGGCTGGGGGAGAGGGAAAATTAATGCGGGTTTTATCGAGAATTGGAATTACCCCTTGTTACGCAGCCGAGTCATTGCCGCAGCCATCGCACCTTCTACTTGAGGTGCCGCTTCGCGCTTGACCTGCGCTTTGCGTGACGGTTCGTGGCGCGCTGTCGCCGCAGCCGGCGCGGCATCGTCGCTCAAGCGCATGGTGAGCGCGATGCGGCGCCGCACCGGGTCGATTTCCAGCACCTTGACCCGTACCACGTCGCCCGCCTTGACGATGCTGTGCGGGTCCTTGACGAACTTTTGCGCCAGCGCCGAGATGTGCACCAGGCCGTCCTGGTGTACGCCGATGTCGACGAACGCGCCGAAGGCGGCGACGTTGGTCACCACCCCTTCGAGGATCATGCCGGGCTGCAAGTCCTTGAGTTCTTCCACCCCTTCCTGGAACGTCGCGGTGCGGAATTCCGGGCGTGGGTCGCGGCCGGGTTTTTCCAGTTCGCCGAGGATGTCCTTGACGGTCGGCAAGCCGAATTTTTCGTCGGTGAATTCCGCCGGGGCTAGGCGGCGTAGCGTGCTGCTGTCGCCGATCAGCGCCTTGATCCCGACCTTGAGGCGGGCAACGATGCGCTCAACCAGCGGGTAGGCTTCCGGGTGGACGGCGGAGGCGTCGAGCGGGTTGTCGCCGTTCATGATGCGCAGGAAGCCGGCGGCCTGTTCGAAGGTTTTTTCGCCGAGGCGCGGGACTTTTTTCAGCGCCGCGCGGTTGGGGAAAGCGCCGTGCTGGTCGCGGTAGCTGACGATATTCCCGGCGAGCGTCGCGTTCAGCCCGGAGATGCGCGCCAGCAGCGGGACGGAGGCGGTATTCACGTCCACCCCGACCTTGTTGACGCAGTCTTCCACCACCGCATCCAGTCCGCGCGCCAGTTCGGCCTGATTCACATCGTGCTGGTACTGGCCGACGCCGATGGCTTTGGGGTCGATCTTCACCAGCTCGGCGAGCGGGTCTTGCAGGCGGCGGGCGATCGACACCGCGCCGCGAATGGTCACGTCGATGTCGGGAAACTCGCGCGCCGCCAGTTCCGAGGCGGAATACACCGAAGCACCGGCTTCCGAGACCACCAGCTTTTGCAGTTTCAGTTCGGGGAAGCGCTTGATCACTTCGTTGGCCAGCTTGTCGGTTTCGCGCGAGGCGGTGCCGTTGCCGATGCTGATCAGTTCGGCATGGTGCTTGGTCGCCAGCGCCGCGATGACGGCCATCGAACGCTCCCATTCGCGCTTGGGTTCGTGGGGATAGATGGTGGCGAAATCGACCAGCTTGCCGGTGGTATCCACCACCGCTACTTTCACCCCGGTGCGTAGCCCCGGATCGAGGCCGATGGTGGTGCGCGGCCCGGCCGGCGCAGCCAGCAGCAGATCGTGGAGATTGCGCGCGAACACCCGGATCGCCTCGGCCTCGGCGGCCTCGCGCAAACGGTTGGTCAATTCCAGGTCGAGGTGCAGGAAAATCTTCACCCGCCACGCCCAGCGTACGGTCTCGTTCAACCACTTCAAACCGGCTCCTGCCTGCGGGAGCTGCGGCGTTTGCTCCCTCTCCTTTATGCCCTTTAGGGTGCGCTCGCGGGAGAGGGTTGGGGAGAGGGCCGCCGGCGAAGTGGCAATGCCGAAGCGCCGCGCGATCATCTGTTCGCAACGGTTGGGCGGCGCGCTGCGGCTCTGCGCCTGCTCGTCCTCCTCCAGCACCAGCGCCAGTTGCAGGAAACCTTCGTTGCGTCCGCGCAACTGCGCCAGCGCGCGGTGCGAGGGGATGGCTTTGAGCGGTTCGCGGGAATCGAAATAATCGCGGAATTTCGCCCCTTCGCTTTCCTTGCCTTCCACCAGGGTGGATTTGAGTATGCCGTTATCCCACAGGTATTCGCGCAATTGGCCGAGCAATTCGGCATCCTCGGAAAATTTCTCCATCAGGATATGGCGCGCCCCTTCCAGCGCAGCCTTGACGTCGGGCACGCCCTTGTCGGCATCAACGTAAGCCAGCGCGGCCTCCTCCGGCACCCGCAGCGGATCGCCCAGCAGCGCCTCGGCCAGCGGTTCCAAGCCTGCCTCGCGGGCGATCATCGCCTTGGTGCGGCGCTTGGGCTTGTAGGGCAGATAGAGGTCTTCCAGGCGCACCTTGCTGTCGGCGTCGAGCAAGTCTTTTTCCAGTTCCGGGCTGAGCTTGCCCTGCTCGGCCACGCTCTTGAGGATTGCCGCGCGGCGTTCCTCCAACTCGCGCAGGTAACGCAGACGCTCTTCGAGGTTGCGCATCTGGGTGTCGTCGAGGCTGCCGGTGGCCTCCTTGCGGTAGCGCGAGATGAAAGGCACCGTAGCGCCCTCGTCGAGCAGATCGACGGCGGCCTGGACCTGGTTGGGATGAACGGAAAGTTCCTGGGCGATGCGTTGGGTGATGCTGAGAATCATGATGCTCCGGGTGAGGCGAAAAAGGCGCTATTCTGAACTGGTTTTGGGGGGATTCATACCCTGGCCGGCGGGTGGGGCGTGTCGTAGCCTGATTGCAGTTGTTACCAAAAATTTGGTTGTCCAGCAACGCAAGCGCCTGGCCAGTAGTTGTCAGGCATCACAGCATAAACTCAGGGGTTGCATCGGGGCTCGATTACTGTCATTATGATGACTATGGTACCCATTCTTGTGACCCCCCTTGGCGAACTGTTTCAAGCTAATTGCCTTGAGATGCTGAATACACTCGAGACGGAGACTGTTGACTTGGCGTTCGCCGATCCACCATTCAACCTTGGTAAACAATACAGCTCGAATATCAACGACGCCATGGCAAGCCACGAGTATTTGGAGTGGTGTCAAACGTGGCTTGGCGAAATGATCCGCGTCTTGAAACCCGGCGGGTCATTGTTTTTGTGGAATTTGCCGAAGTGGAACCTCCCGTTAGGCGCATTTTTGAGCGAACGTCTAACTTTTCGGCACTGGATCTCTGTTGATATCAAGTATTCGATGCCGATCAGTGGGCGTCTTTACCCATCCCATTATTCCCTTCTGTATTTCGTGAAGGGAGATAAGCCCATGATTTTTCATCCAGACCGGTTGCCCGTCTCGTGCTGTCGCCACTGTGGTGGTGAACTTCGGGATTACGGTGGTTACAAGGACAAAATGAACCCCAAGGGGGTCAGCCTCTCTGACGTATGGACTGACATCCCTCCGGTGAGGCACGCTAAGTACAAGAAGCGCGATGCAAACGCCTTATCGCTAAAACTTATGGATCGTATTGTGTCCATGGCAAGTGATCCCGGGTCCTTAGTGCTCGACCCATTTGGCGGGTCAGGAACAACCTACATAGCCGCCGAACTCACCGGGCGTAGGTGGATCGGAAGCGAGCTGGATTGCACAGCCATCATGCAACGCTTTGAGACGCTTGACGCAGATAGAAATCACCTTGCTCAAATTCGTGCGAACAAGAACACCTTGTTCACAGGTGACGACCTAGAGAGGCGACGCAAGGCAGGTAGGCCGTTATCAAAAAACTACCGAGTTGCCGAAATTGTTGGCACATGTGCGTGTGGCGAGCCTGCTCAAGCACAGTGCAATCAGTTCACCGTCGCTTAGCTCTGCCCTCGCGAGCACGTCCGTCATTGCCAGTGGGCAAGTATGGGTAGGTCAGGTCATCCGTAAGTAAATCATGCTCAACGATACTAATCGCCAGAAGGCCACGCGCCACTCTGGCTTCTAGGTCTTTCCACATAGAGAGGTAGCCGGACAGTTCGCCGATGTTGCCGATGCGATCCGTCAGGTGTTCATAGAGATCTCTGCTGGGTACGACGAGCACCCCAGCCTGTACTTTTCCCGTTCCAAGAGCGATTGCGAGCTTGTTCATACTGCGATGGGACGACGAAATATTGCCCGTCTCCCATTCGATTGCGACATGCGTTCCATCGGGCGCGGTCGTGACGAGATCGAAGTCGCCAAATTCAGATGTAATAGGCTCGCGGTGGGACTCCAGACTCGGATAGAGATGCAACTCGGGAGGCGTTCGGTTCCTGCCGAGATCAAAACCGACCTCAGCGCGCCATCCCTCATCATCTACCATATGATCAAGAAACCGGCGCTTAAGATAGACCACACCGTTGCGGTTCCACTGGCCGTCAGGGCGTTTGGCTTTGCGGCGCAGCTTTAGGCTGCCTGCACCTTCAGGGAAATCAATGCTTTGAATCGACTTGACGTAGCTCTCGTGAATCGCCCGCCAGTCAGAAGAGGATGCAATATCGCCCCGGTCAAAAATTACCAAAGTACGAAGCCATTTCATCGTATCGGCTCCGGGATGTTTTTTGTCATTGCAGCTACATCGCAACCGAGCGCTCCACAGATTTCGCAGAGCATCGTGAAAGTTACATTCCGTTCGCCTCGCTCGACTCCACCAATGTAGGATCGATCAATATCAGCCTTGGCGGCAAGCTCTTCTTGCGTCCAGCCGAGTGCTTTCCGTCTTTCCCTGACTCTATTACCCAATTCTCTGAGTACGCCCTTTTCCATATTCCAAGGATGCCGCAATTGCGGACTATCAGTCCACGGGCTATGATACCCATATGTTGTCCGGCAAGGCATTCCGGCGGGCCAGCCACAAGCGGCGCATCGCACCACTTGCGTCCGTACGCTGAACTTGGAAGTTGAACGTTTGTTCGTGCCGAAGACGGAAGTTCAAGTTTTGTCAGTGTCTGCCAGTTCCAGTCGAAATTTTTCCGTGTGGGCTTTATACAGCGGCTTATTAAAGGCCAGCTGCGAGGCAGCCGAGGCTGTCAGTGCGCTAGGTTGGAAAAATGCAACGTCTTCCGCCGGATAAAGCATCCCTTGGATGACGCCATGCTATCTCCGGGCCAGCTTTGACTGATGAAAGAGCGGGAGTAAACTAACCGCTGATCCCAACCCCAGCGGCCCGCGCCGTTCCCTGCCATGCCTCTCTTCGTCAATTTCCGCAGTGTCGTCCATGCCCTTTCGGATTCGCTGGATCTGGTCGGCATCAACGATGTCTACCACGGCAAACGCGTCGGCATCATGGCGGTCGAACTGCTGCGCGCGCTCGGCTGGAGCCAGGCAGACCAGGACTGGGTGTTCGATGTCGGTTTGCTGCACGACATCGGGGTTTCGTCTTCGGATCTGCATTATCAACTGGTGGAAACCTTCGACTGGGAGGGCTCGCAGGGCCACGCCGAATTCGGTGCTTACCTGCTTTCCCGGTTTCCGCCGCTGTCCCATCTGGCGCCGCCGATCCGCTTGCATCACCGGCATTGGTCCGAGATGAAGGAACATTACGGAAAAACCGAATTGGTCGGCAACCTGATTTTCCTGGCGGATCGCGTCGACGTGCTGGCCGCGGTTGCGATGTTGAAGAACGAGTTGCTGGATCAGGTGCCGGCGATCCGCGCAAGAATCGCGGAGCAGGCCGGCGAGATGTTCGACCCGGCACTGGTCGAGGTCTTCCTTGAAGTCTCCCGCAAGGAGGCCTTCTGGCTCGCGCTGGAGGCCGGCCCGGTGCGCGACTACATGGAGAATATCTCGCGCAACGCGCCGCAGACCGAGGTCGACCTTGAAACGCTGCATGGCGTAGCCAGCCTGTTTTCCCATGTGGTCGATGCCAAAAGCCGTTTCACGGTAGAGCACTCCGAAGGGGTCGCCCGGATTGCCAGCTATCTTTGCGGCGTGCTCGGCGAAAGTTGCGATCTGGACGAGGAGGATTGCGCCAAGCTGGAACTGGCCAGCCATGCCTACGAAACCTATCGCATCCTGTCGCGCATCCCGGGTTTCGAGGAAATCGCCCGCTGGGCTTCGTTCCACCACGAAATTCCCAATGGCGAAGGCTATCCGTTCCGCCTGAAGGGCGACGAAGTCCCGCTTCAGGCACGCTTGTTGCGGGCGGCGGACATCTTCCAGGCTCTGGCGCAGGATCGCCCCTACCGCAGTGCGCTGCCGGCGCAAGTGGTCCTCGATCACCTCAAGCAATTGACCGAGGGGGAGCAGTTGGATCGCTTCATCTACGATACCATCGCTGCTCACCTGCAGGAGCTTTACCGCCTGGCACAGCATATTCGGCGCGATGGGCGCACCGATTGACGGACTGCATAGCCTATCCCCGATAAAGATGACAAGCCGCTCGATATAAGCCACAGTTAGAAATATTCGATCAGAAAGCGTTGGGTATGGAGAAAAGAGAGTTTTTACACAAGATCGGTCGCTTCGAAGTCATCGCGGAACTGGGCAAGGGCGCGCAAAGCATCGTCTATCTGGCCTACGACCCCAAGCTGGAACGCGAAGTGGCGATCAAGACCATGCATTTCAGCAGCCAGGGCGAGGAGCAGGGGCGCATGTTGGTCGAGGAGGCGCGCACCGTCAGCAACCTGCGTCATGCCAATATCGTGCCGATTTTCGAGGCGGGCAAACATCGCGGTGAACCCTATCTGGTGTTCGAATATGTCGAGGGGGAAACCCTGGCGAAGATGATGGCCGAAGAGGGCGCGATGCAGCCCAGTCGCGCCATCGACATCATCGACCAGGTGCTCGATGCGGTGGCCCATGCCCACCAGCACAACATCGTCCATCGCGACCTCAAGCCTTCCAACATCCTGATCAGCGAGCAAGGGGTGCTGCGGGTGACGGATTTCGGTGTGGCTACCCGTTTTGATATTGCTTCTGCCGAAAACGGCCATCTGGTCGGAACGCCGCGGTATCTGGCGCCGGAATGCATCACCCGCCATGCCTATAGCGCCCAATCGGATATTTTCGCGGTGGGCTTGATCTTCTTCGAGATGATCAGCGGCAAAACGGCGGTGCCGGGCGCCGATGCGGCTGAGCAGACGGCCAGGATCGCCGCCGGGCCGCTGTTCAGCGCAGAAGAGTTGAGCGGGCTGGTCGACGAAAAACTGGGCGACATCCTGCTCAAGGCGCTGGCGCCGAATCCGGCCGACCGCTATGCCGACGCGCTGGCCATGAAGGAAGCGTTGCGCGCCTACATCTATCCCGATGACGAGAGCGCGGGGATGGTGCAGGAAGAGGACAAGAAAAGCACGCTGGAATTCCTGCTGCGGCGGATGCGCCACAAGAGCGACTTTCCGGCGCTTTCGGAATCGGTCGGCTCGATCAACAAGATCGTCGCCTCGGAGATGGAAAACGCTTCGCGGCTGTCGAATACCGTGCTGAAGGATTTCGCGCTGGCCAACAAGCTGCTCAAGGTGGTCAACTCGGTGTTCTACCGCCAGTACGGCGGCGGCAATATCAGCACGATTTCTCGGGCGGTGGTGATCCTCGGTTTCGACGCGGTGCGCAATCTCGCGATTACGCTGGTGTTGTTCGAGCACATGCAGAACAAGGCGCAAGCGGCATTGCTGCGCGACGAATTCGTCCGCGCCCTGCTCGCCGGGGTGCTGGCGCGGGAGATAGCCAACGCCAACCATCTGCGCGACCCCGAGGAAGCCTTTATTTGCGCGATGTTCCATAATTTGGGGCGCTTGCTGTCGCTGTTTTATTTCCCCGAGGAAAGCGAGGAAATCCGCAAGCGCGTGCAGCACCTGAAAATCAGCGAGGAGAGCGCCGCCATCCAGGTACTGGGCCTTTCCTACCGGGAGATGGGGATGGGCATCGCCCGCACCTGGGGTTTTCCGCCCGCTATCCTCAACAGTATGCGCGCCTTGCCGGAAGGCCAGCTCAATCTGGGCAAGAATCCCAGCGAAACCGACAAGATGAGCGTGCTGGTGAGCTTTGCCCACGATCTGTGCAACATGGTCGCCAAAACCACGCGGGCGGAAAAGGACGGGCTGGTCAAAAAGATCGTTGCCCGCTTCGGCAGCCTCCTGCCGTTGCCGCAGAAGGAGCTGCAACCGGCGCTGGATAAGGCGCTGGAGGAAGTGGTGCAATACGCCGGGGTGATGCATATCAACCTGCAACAGGGGCAGTTCGGCAAGCAGGTCAAGACCTGGCTGTCAGGCGCCGCCCAGGCCAAGGGCGGCGATACCGAGGTCAAGGACGATGCCGATACCATCATCAAGGAAACCACGCTGATTTCCGATCTGGGCGAACTGAAGTCCTCCGGCGAGCTTTCCGCCGCCGGATTGATGGACGGTCAGGCGATCCTCGCGGCAGGCATCCAGGACATCAGCAATTCGCTGGTGGAAGGTTGCGCGCTCAACGACATCATGCGTATGATCCTGGAAACCATCTACCGCGGCATGGGCTTCCAGCGCGTCCTGCTGTGCGTCAAGGACGGCAAGCAGAAGTCGATGAACGGCCGCTTCGGCTTCGGCCATGAGATCCAGCAGATCGTCAAGGATTTCAAGTTTCCGCTGGCCTTTAACCACGACGTGTTCCACGCCGCCCTGACCAAGAATGTCGACATCCTGATCACCGACGTCAACGATCGCAAGATCTTCGGGCTGATTCCCGAGTGGTACAGCAGGGTGATTACCGCGCAAACTTTCACGCTGTTTCCGCTCAACATCAAGAACGTACCGGTGGCGCTGATCTACGCCGACAAGGAATACCCCAACGACATCAGCTTCACCGAGAAGGAACTCAGCGCGCTGCGCACCTTGCGCAACCAGGCGCTGCTGGCGATCAAGCAGTCGATGTGAGGCGCGCCGGTTCTCAACTTGTGACATTCTCGTAGGAGCGGCCTTGGCCGCGATAGCTGCCCATCGCGGCCAAGGCCGCTCCTACATTGAGTCTGGGTCTATGAAGGGCTAAAGCGCCAGCGCGGCCAGCTCGGTTTCGATGGCCGCCGCGTCCAGCCGCTGGTAATCCTCGCGGTTGAACGTGATGATGCCGCCCGCCAGTTCGTGCCAGGTAAAACCGCTGGTCCAGGCGGGCTGGGGATAGGTGCCTTGCTTGCGGCGCGGGAACACATACAGGCGGCCCGCGCTGTAGAGCAGGTTGTAGGGCGTTTCGCATTCGTGCAACTGGTGCAGGTAAGACCAGGCCGCGCGCGGGTCGGCGAAGGCGGCGCACTTGGTGGGATAAGGCAGGATGCCGCCGTTATGTTTCCACTTCGGCGCCATTACCGGGAATCCCTGCGGCTTGATGAACATCTGGAAATGCAGGTGGTTGACCGAAGCGAACGCGCCCAGCGAGTTGTAGCCGAAACCCACCCCTGGCAAATTCTGCGCCAGTGCTGCGCTGACTTCCCACAGGTAAAAATGGTGCGCTTCGGTGAGGTATTGCGACAGGCAGCTTTCCCGTTCCGGTACCAGCAGGCCGTGGAAATCCACGAAGGGATACTTGTTGTAATACAGCGTGGCGTGTCGCCCGCACAGTTCGCCGGCCCAGAACGCCTCTTTCTGCATGAAGCCCTTGTTGAAATGGAAGCCCGCCTCGTCGAAAGGCGCGTGCAGCCGTTCCGGCACCTTCGCGGTGATGCGCTTGGGGCGGAACGAACGGAGGTGGTTGAATTGCAGCTCCCAGCCCTCGGACTGACGCGTTTCGGTGGGTTTCAGGCGCTCCAGGCCGATCGCCTGGATCTTCAGGAACACCAGCAGGTCTTCCTCCACCGCCGCAATCTCGCGCCCGTGCTCCAGCGCCTCGGCGTAAGCGGCGCGCAGTTCGGCGTAGAGGTGTTGCAGACCGCCGGCGGCGGGATCGTAGATGGCGTGGCTGAAGGTGGCGTTGGCGCACACCAGGATGAATGGCCCCAGCCCGCCTTTTTCCAGCAAGCCGGTCAGGCCGTCGGCGAACGCCTGGCGGAAGGCCGCGGGGCTGGCGAACAAGGCGTCGCTCATTTTGAAAACGGCATGTCACCGCAGAGGACGCGGTGGGCGCAGAGTAAAAATACGAGGTTATGGATTTTCATTTAAATACCTTTTGGGGAAGTGCCTAATGGCATGTAACTCTTTGAATTCCTCCGCGTCCTCTGCGTCCTCCGCGGTTCAATAGCTTTTTCCAGATTCATTCCGTGTTCCCTCCCAGCGTCTGTTCCACCAAACGCGCCCAATAGCTCGCGCCCAGCGGCAGCACCTCGTCGTTGAAATCGTAATGGGGGTTGTGCAACATGCAGCCGCCTTCGCCCAGCCCGTTGCCCAGCCACACGTAGCAGCCCGGTTTGGCCTGCAACATGCAGGAGAAATCCTCCGCGCCCATCGACGGCCTCATGGCGGTTTGAACGTTTTCCGCGCCGACCAGATCGGTCGCCGCCTGGCGGCACAGCTCCGCTTCCGCTACGGAATTAATGGTGGCGGGATAGCCGCGCTGGTAGTCGAGCGTCACCTGCACCCCGAAGCTCGCCGCGATGCCGTTGCACACCCGTTCCATCGCCGCCTCGACCTGATCCTGCACCTCCCCGCGGAAGGCGCGCACCGTGCCGCCCAGCAGCGCCTGCTCGGGGATGATGTTGTAGGCGTCGCCGGCATGGAAACGGGTAATGCTCAACACCGCCGCGTCGAGCGGGTCGAGGGTGCGGCTGACGATGCCCTGCAAGGCTTGCACCAGCGCGGCGCCGGCCACCACCGGATCGACTCCCTGGTGCGGCATCGCGGCATGAGCGCCGTGGCCG
>Ga0208566_1002190_pt1 | contig 10654 bp, 9 predicted proteins | sample PL_2010_150m_FD_184159 | JGI IMG/M metagenome (GOLD analysis project Ga0208566, IMG submission 184159) | Freshwater microbial communities from Powell Lake, British Columbia, Canada to study Microbial Dark Matter (Phase II) - PL_2010_150m... | ecosystem: Environmental > Aquatic > Freshwater > Lake...
CCCCGGCACCAATCGCCGATTCGCGGATGGCACGCCGTTCCACCTGGGTCGACCCGCACGGCACGCAGATGATGATGCGCGGCGCGGGCGTCAACAGGCGCGACTCGTGGATTTTCTTGATGAAATACTTGAGCATCTGCTCGGTGATGGTGAAGTCGGCAATCACGCCGTCCTTCATCGGGCGAATGGCGGTGATCGAACCCGGCGTACGCCCGATCATGTCCTTGGCTTCCTTGCCGACCGCCTGAATGGTCTTCTTGGAAGCAGGGCCGCCCTCTTGGCGAATAGCAACAACAGAAGGTTCGTCTAGGACGATGCCTTTGCCGCGCACGTAAATCAGTGTATTTGCGGTACCGAGATCAATAGCGAGGTCGGTCGAAAAATAGCCGCGAAGAAATCCAAACATGCTTTGAGAACCTGTCAACAAGCTGCGTCAATTAAAGGAATTATGATACCATTTTAAGGATGTTTTTTAATAGTGATCGTTGGTTATTTTATGTCATTGACTCTTGCCGATGTGAAGCGTATAGCCCACCTGGCACGCATTGAAGTAAGCGAAACCGAGGCGGAAGATTATCTCCGCCAGCTTTCCGGCATCCTCGAACTGGTCGAACAGATGCAGGCGGTGGACACCACCGGCATCGCCCCGATGGCGCACGCCCAGGATGTCGTCCTGCGACTGCGCCCCGACATCATAAGCGAAACCGACCGGCGCGGCGACTATCAGTCGGTCGCCCCGCAAACGGAAGCGGGTCTGTATCTGGTGCCCAAAGTTATTGAATGAGAGGCTAGGGACTAGAGGCTAGGGGCTAGTACCCCCTGACTTCCTAGTCTCTAGTCTCTAGCCTCTAGTCCCTGAAAAAATGCTAAACGCCACCCTCAAAGAACTTTCCGCCCAACTGGCGGCAAAAAAAATCTCCAGCGTCGAACTGACCGGCGAGTTTCTCGCCCGTATCGAACGCCTCAACCCCACCCTCAACGCCTTCGTGGCGCTCGACCGGGAAAAGAGCCTGGCGCAGGCCCAAGCCGCCGACGCGCTGCTTGCGGCAGGCAACGCCGGCCCGCTCACCGGGATTCCTTTCGCCCAGAAGGATATTTTCTGCGCCCAGGGCTGGCCCACCACCTGCGGCTCGAAAATGCTCGCCAATTTCGTCGCCCCCTACGACGCCCATGTCATCGAACAGTTCAATCGGGCCGGCGCCGTCAATCTGGGCAAGACCAACATGGACGAATTCGCCATGGGGTCGAGCAACGAAACTTCGTATTTCGGCCAAGTAAAAAACCCCTGGAACACCGACGCCGTACCCGGCGGCAGTTCCGGCGGCTCGGCGGCGGCAGTAGCGGCGCGCCTGGCGCCGGCGGCCACCGGCACCGATACCGGCGGCTCGATCCGCCAGCCGGCGGCCTTGTGCGGCATTTCCGGGATCAAGCCGACTTACGGCACGGTATCGCGCTACGGCATGATCGCCTTCGCCTCCTCGCTCGACCAGGGTGGACCGATGGCGAAAAGCGCCGAGGATTGCGCGCTGATGCTCAACCTGATGACCGGTTTCGACCCGCGCGACTCCACCAGTCTGGAGCGCGAAAAGGAAGATTACACCCGCGACCTGGAGCAACCGCTGGCCGGCCTGCGTATCGGCCTGCCCAAGGAATACTTCGCCGCCGGCCTGAGTACCGACGTGGCGCAGGCAGTGGAAGCCGCGCTTGCCGAATACCGCAAGCTCGGCGCGGTCACCGTGGACATTTCGCTGCCCAATTCCCAACTGGCGATCCCGGTCTATTACGTGCTGGCCCCGGCGGAAGCCTCCAGCAACCTGTCGCGCTACGATGGCGTACGCTACGGCTATCGCGCGCCGGAATACGGCGACCTCGCCGACATGTACGGCAAAACCCGCGCCCAGGGCTTCGGCGCGGAGGTGAAGCGGCGCATCATGATCGGCACCTACGTGCTCTCCGCCGGCTACTACGACGCCTACTACCTCAAGGCGCAAAAGCTGCGCCGCCTGATCGCACAGGATTTCAGCGCGGCTTTCCAGCAATGCGACGTCATCATGGGACCGACCACGCCGACCACCGCCTTCAACCTCGGCGAGAAGAGCGACGACCCGGTCTCGATGTACCTGTCCGACATTTACACGATCGCGGTCAACCTGGCGGGTTTACCCGGCATGTCGATCCCCTGCGGGTTCGGCAGCAATCAATTGCCGGTGGGCTTGCAGATCGTCGGCGACTATTTCGCCGAGGCGAAAATGCTCAATGTCGCCCACCAGTACCAGAAAGCGACCGACTGGCACATGCGCCAGCCGCAGTGAGATCAAGCGCAGCAATCCAACCTGGGTGGCCGAAATGTTGAACAAGCCTCTGACAATTCTGCTGGTGGAACTGGTGTTTCCCGAGAAATTCCGGGCGGCAGCGCTACTGGTCAATTTCATCAAAACCCTGGCGCAGCACCAAAACGGTCAGGTGATCGGCACCAAGGGCGAGAAAATCGTCTGCCATTTCGCCGATTGCCAAGCCGCGCTGGACGCCGCGCAGGCCACGCTGCAACAGTCGTTCGATCCGCAGGAAAGCGTCCCGCTGATCAGGGCCGCCATTATTCACCTGCCGAACGTTGAAAACGAAAAGGATGTTGCCGTTGCGACCGACCTCGCAGCGAAGGCGATCGGTGTAGCCGCTGCCGGGGAAGTGGTGGTTCCCAAACAGACGGTGGCTTTCCTGCCGCGCGGGATCGAGTCCTGCCGCCTTGCGCGCCTTCCCCCCAGCGCCGCAGAAGAGATCTACCTGATCAGCAACCTCGACGCGGCGCATAGCGACGTCGACAAAACCCGGCTTCCCGGCGAATTGAAACTGCCGTCATCAGCGGAAAAGAAAGTCATGCTGTGGATGGGACACGCCAACAAGCAGCTAACCCTGGGCCAAGGCAAGCGCATCGCCACTTTCGGGCGGGACGAAGCCAATGATCTGGTGGTCCAGCAAGAGTCGGCCTCGCGCCATCATGGCTACTTCGAATACAAAGCGGGAAGCATATTCGTGGTGGACAAATCGACCAACGGCACTTTTGTCTGCAGCGGGTCGGGGAAAGAGAAAATCCTTAACAGTTCGCTGCCTTTGCCGGCAGAAGGTTACATCAGCCTGGGCGGAGAAGCGCCGGGCGAGCATCCCTATTCAATCCATTTTTCCACCGTGATCGCCGCCTAGTTGGTTAGCATAGATACCGCATTTGAAATAAAAGGTTAATTACCATGCAATGGGAAATCGTCATCGGGCTGGAAACGCACGCCCAACTCAGCACCCAGTCCAAGATTTTTTCCGGGGCGGCCATCGCCTACGGCGCCGCGCCCAACACCCAGGCGTGCGCGGTAGATCTCGCCCTGCCCGGGGTGCTGCCGGTATTCAACCGGGCGGCGGCGGAAAAGGCGGTTAAATTCGGGCTGGCCATCAACGCCCGGATCAACCGCAAATCGGTGTTCGAACGCAAAAATTATTTCTACCCCGACCTGCCCAAAGGCTACCAGATCAGCCAGCTCGAACTGCCGATCGTGGCCGAGGGGGGAACGCTGCGGGTTCAGGTGAGCCCTGCGACAGGCTCAGGACAGGCCGCTTCGACAGGCTCAGGACAGGCTTATGAAAAAGAGGTCCGCATCACCCGCGCCCACCTCGAAGAAGACGCCGGCAAGTCGCTGCACGAAGATTTTCACGGCATGACCGGCATCGACCTGAACCGCGCCGGCACGCCGTTGCTGGAAATCGTCACCGAGCCCGACATGCGCAGCAGCGCGGAAGCCGTGGCCTACGCCAAGGCGCTGCATTCGCTGGTGCGCTGGATCGGCATCTGCGACGGCAACATGCAGGAAGGCTCGTTCCGCTGCGACGCCAACGTCTCGGTACGCCCGAAAGGCACCGACAAACTCGGCACGCGCTGCGAAATCAAGAACCTCAACTCCTTCAAGTTCCTCGAAAAAGCCATCGACCATGAAGTGCAGCGCCAGATCGACGTAATCGAGAGCGGCGGCCGCATCATCCAGGAAACCCGGCTGTACGACCCCGACCGCGACGAGACGCGCTCGATGCGCTCCAAGGAAGAGGCCAACGATTACCGCTATTTCCCCGATCCCGATCTGTTGCCGCTGGTGGTGGACGAAGATTTCATCGAAACGGCGCGCGCGACCCTGCCGGAATTGCCGCAGGCCAAGCGCGACCGTTTCGTGGCCGACTATGGCCTGCCGATCTACGACGCCACCATTCTGACCGCCTCGCGCGACCTGAGCAGTTACTTCGAGGAAACCGCCAAGGCACTCGGCGGCGACAACAAATTAGTCGCCAATTGGGTCATCGGCGACCTCTCCGCGACGCTCAACAAGGAAGGCAAGGACATCAGCGAAAGTCCGATTGCTAGCGGCCAATTCGCCGGCCTGCTCAAGCGCATCCAGGACGGCACCATCTCCGGCAAGATCGCCAAGGAAGTGTTCGCCGCGATGTGGGTGGGCGAAGGCGACGCCGATGCGATCATCGAGGCCAAGGGATTGAAGCAGGTGTCCGACAGCGGGGCAATCGAGAAGATCGTCGACGAGGTGCTCGCCGCCAATCCCGGCATGGTCGCCGAATTCCAATCCGGCAAGGAAAAAGCCTTTAACGCCTTGGTCGGTCAGACCATGAAAGCCAGCAAGGGCAAGGCCAATCCGGCGCAGGTCAACGAGATCCTCAAGAAAAAACTGACAGGCTGAAACTCAGACCTGTTCCGCTGGCGGAAATCCCATTCACGCGGCCGCTGAATGGCATAACAGGCTGCTGTCGTTTTCGCCGCTGACCGCCATTCGTTCCAGGTTGCCCAGCACTTCCATGCTGGCCTTCTCCATCTCGTCGATGGCGGCGAATCCTCTGACGTATTCGCCGTCGTTGAAATGGTGTATCGCCGCGAGACCACTGTCGTGGAACACCTTATGCGGCGCTTCCATCTCCCGGTAACCGGGCAACTTGGAAAAGCACTCGCGCCCTTCCCCGTCGTAGTACCACTTGCCCAAGCGGCAATGGCCGTGGTCGGCGAAATCCCCGGCGGACTTCTGCGACAGGCACATGAAAATCTTGTAAATCTCGAACTTGAACACCAGATGGTCGATTTTCGCCACCTCGACGAAACTGCGCAAGGCACTGGCGGCAATCGTGCCCTCCATCTTGTGCGACAGCGTGAATAAACTCTGCATACTGTCGGTGGCGGCATTGCCCTCCTGACTGAAGGAGCGGGATTTTTCCGCCCAATGTTCCATCTGCTCCTTGGTCTGTAGAGTTTCCGATTGAATACTGTTGACCAGCGCGGAAATCTCGCTGGTTGCCTTGCCGGTACGCTCGGCGAGCTTGCGCACCTCGTCCGCCACCACGGCGAAACCGCGCCCCTGTTCGCCGGCACGCGCCGCTTCGATGGCCGCGTTGAGTGCCAGTAAATTGGTCTGGTCGGCGATTTCCTTGATCAACTGGACGATGCCGCCGATCTGGCTGGCACGCTCGCTTAACACATCGACATTTTGCGCGGTGGTTTTAGTATCCTCGGACATCACCCGCAGATTTTCGCTGATCTTTTCCAAGGCGCCGCGATTGCTCGCGGATACCGCCGCCGCCTGGATAGCGCCCGCTTTCTCGTTCTTCATGTTGTTGGCGATCATCAGCTGCGAGCGCTGAATCTCCAGGAACGAATCACCGAAGGATTGCAGGGTGCGGTAAATCCGCGCGCACTTGTCGACCTCGGTTTGCATCTCGGTTATTTGCGCATTAAGCGACTGCTTTTGCATGGACTCGCTGTCCAGCGCGGCTTGCAGCCGGTGGTTTTCCTGTATCTGCTGGGTGAGTTGCAGCTCGAATTGCTGCGCCCGCTGCTTATGATGAAAACCGAACATAAACTTTCTCCAATCGTGAAAACATCCTGGGGATCTTCGTCCCGTGCCGGTGCTTTGGTTACAAAACCTTTAGCCCAGACGCTGGCTATTTTTTGACCACTTCGAAGTAGCGCACCAGTTCGCGCAGTTCTTCGGCAGTTTTCGCCAGATCCTCGGTGGCGCGCCACGCCTGTTGCGCCGCGTCGGTATTGTTCTCGATCAGCGAGGAAATTTGCTCCATGTTGCGCGCCACCTCGTCAGTCGCCACCGACTGCTGCTTGGCGGCAGCGGCGATGTGCTGCGACATGTCGGTCACCTGATTGCTGGTCGCGGTAATTTGATTCAGGCTGCTGCCGCTCGCCTTGAGCAGGCCGATGCCGTCTTCGACTTCCTTCACCGCCTGATCCATCGACTGCACCGCGGTGCGGGTGGCATTCTGGATGTCATGTACCGTCTGCGAGATGTCGGCGGTGCTGTTGGTGGTGCGCTCGGCGAGCTTGCGCACCTCGTCCGCCACCACCGCGAAGCCGCGCCCCTGTTCGCCGGCGCGCGCCGCCTCGATCGCCGCGTTGAGCGCCAGCAGATTGGTCTGGTCGGCGATGTCCTTGATGGTCTGGGTAATTTCGCCGATACGCTGAATCGCCTGGTTGAGATCGGTGATCGTCGTGCTCGACGACTGCACCGCTTCCACCACTCGCGAGGTCGCATCCATGCTTTTCGCCATCTGGCTGGTGCTGTCGGAAACGATGGATTGCGAACTGACCGCCGCATTGGCGGTTTGCTCGGCGCTGTCCGCCACTTCCGACACCGACTGGCTGACTTCCTCCATCGCGGCGCTGACCTGCATCACTTTGTCGCGCTGTTGGTCGGAATGCTCGACCACCTCGAACATTTGTGAATTGAGCTGTTGGCACCCCCCCTCGATGGCCTTGGCCGACAGCATGATCTCGTCGAGCATGACCTTGAGATGCACTTGCATTCCAGCCAAGCCGTTGAGCAGCACGCCGACTTCATCGCGTCCGGAAATATCGATCTCGTTAGTCAGCTTGCCCTCAGCGATACGGTCGAAATGGCCGATCGCGGTCTGGATCGGACGCACGATAGCGCGCACCAGCAACGTCCCCAGCACCGCCACCACCAGCAAGCCCGCCAAGGTGCCGCCGATACCGCCGAGGCGGATCATCTCGAAGCGCTTCTGGGATGCCGCGAAATCCTTTTCCCCGGATGCCTCCAGGTATTGCTGCAGCGCGTCGGCCTTGGCCATCACCTCCTTGTAGAGCGGGTTCATTTTCTTCAGCAACAGCACGTTGGCCTTGTCGTAATCGCCCGCTTGCAGCGCTTCGCGAGCGGGGGATGTTCCCTCGGTGGAAAAAGCGTCGCGCGCAGTGAAGAATGCATCGGCGAGCGCTTTTTCCTCAGCGCCTAGCTGGTGCTTCAGATATTCCGTCCGAGCCTGCTCGATCTGCTCGCGGTTCTTGAGCGATGCGTCGAGATGCAGGGAAACCGGGTGATCGTGCATCTTCGCGTAGGGGTTGTCCGGGTTGTGCTGCAAGGCGAGCATAACCTGGGCGCGGTTGTCGCCCATCAACTGCACCATTTTGGCCACGGCGAGGGAAGGCTTGAGGTGTTCCTGATAAGCCTCGTTGAGCGAATTGTTGGTCACGAATACGCCGCCCACCCCGACCACCGCGCCACCCGCCAATAACAGCGCCATGAATCCCATGATCAGCAACAAACGCGCCTTGACCGACAAATTGCCAAGGAAGCTGCCGCCGGCCTTGATCGGCGCCTTGGTTTGGTTGAGCTGCTGGTACAGCGCCTCGGCTTCGCTCACCTGCTGGCGTGTAGGCACCGAACGCACCGACATGTAGCCGACGGTTGCGCCATCCTTGCGCACCGGCACCACGAACGCATCCACCCAATAATGATCGCCGTTCTTGCTGCGGTTCTTGACGATGCCGCGCCACGGATGCCCGGTCTTCACGGTATCCCACAGCCAGGCGAAAGCCTGCGGCGGCATATCGGGATGACGCACCAGATTGTGGTTCTTGCCGATCAGTTCTTCGCGGGAATAGCCGCTGAGTTCGACGAAAGCATCGCTGGCATAGGTAATAATCCCCTTCAGGTCGGTTTTTGAAACCAGTATTTTCCCTGCGGGGAAAGGGATTTCCCGTTGGGTGACCGGCAAGTTGATTTTCATGGTGTGTTTTCCTTGGAATTATTCTAGAAACGAGCGTTGGACGGGGTAGCGCGTGCAGTGAACACCGCCGTTGCCCGAACCTCTATTCGAGCCAAACGTTATTACCAAAGGGATGGACGGCGGGGGAAACACGGGTGGGCACAGCGGCCCGGTACAGCGGAGAGCGGAAATTTTCGGCAGCATGTTCATCACGAAATCGGCGGTTTATCACCGGAGCGCCAACACGCTCCGCCATACCCGGCAATTCCGTAATCATGGGGCATGCCCGGTAGATTGGAACTTTGCGTCCCCGCCTTTCGAACGGGGTAGCCTTTATCAGGACTTAATTTACCTTACACATTAAAATGGGATTTTAGGCGCAAATTGATATTTGTCAATGCCAGCCAAAAGTTATATATCCAGCAGAAGTTACGTTATCTTTTTAACGTCAAATCGCGAAAGCGCTGCTTATCCGTATCGAATTTCAGACGAATCGCATCCATATCCTTCTTTTTTTGCTGGATGCTTTCCCGCAAATGCTGGGTTTCACGCTCGGCATCGGCGATGTCCTGCTGCAAGTCGGCAGGAACCGGCTTGCCCGACTTGGTTGCGCCCTCGGCCTGCCTGTGCAGCCGAGCAAGACGCTCGTCGACCTGCTTGAGGCGCAACTCGGCGCTCTTGGTCTGCACCTCGGCCTGTTGCATATTGCGGTCGCGCGCCAGGTCGATTTCCTTTTCACTGGTGTAGGTGTTGAGCAAGGCTTTGTCGCGGCGCTGCTGCTCCATGTCTTTTTGTTGCGCCTCTTGCTGGCGCACCCGCTCTTCCTCCAGCGCCTTGCGCTCCTCCAGCGTCATGGCGCGCTCGTTCTTCTTGACCACGATCCCCTGCGAGCTCATTTCGGTGCTGCCCTGATTCACGTATTGCGGCGGAATCGTGTCACCGTAATGGGTCACGCCGCGCTCGTCCACCCATTTCTTGATGGTACCGGCACCCGCCGGCAGGCTGGCAAGGGTCATCAACACCACTACAATCAACGCGCGCATATTATTCTCCCGAAATTCCATATTGTTCCCGATAGCGCAAAACTGCCTGCAAATTTTCGGCCATTTCCGGCTTGCCCTGCAAGTAGGCAACGATGTCCGCCAAGGTGGCGATACCGGTCACCGGCAAGCCGTAATGGCGGGTCACTTCCTGCACCGCCGACAACTCGCCGCTGCCGCGTTCTTGGCGGTCAAGCGCGATCATCACGCCGCACGGCGTGGCGCCGTTGGCCTGGATCAGCGCCACCGATTCGCGCACCGAAGTGCCCGCCGAAATCACGTCGTCGACGATCAGCACCCGCCCGGACAGAGCCGCCCCGACTAGCGTGCCGCCTTCGCCGTGATCCTTGGCTTCCTTGCGGTTGAAGGCGAACGGCAGATTGCGCCCTTGTTCGGCGAGCGCGATGGCGACCGCCGCCACCAGCGGAATGCCCTTGTAGGCCGGGCCGAACAGGATGTCGAATTGCAGTCCCGCGGAGAGGATCGCTTTCGCGTAAAATTGCCCCAATTGGCGCAGGGACGCGCCATCGTTAAACAGGCCGGTATTGAAGAAATACGGGCTAAGGCGCCCAGCCTTGGTCTTGAATTCGCCGAAACACAGAACCTGGCTGGCGATGGCAAAACGGATGAAATCCTGCTTGAAGTCTGACATCTTAAAATCTAACGTGAAAAAAATCGTATGCGCATTATAACGCTGAATTTCAACGGAATCCGTTCCGCCGCCGGCAAAGGGTTTTTCAACTGGCTGGCGACGCAAAACGCCGACCTGGTCTGCGTTCAGGAACTCAAAGCCCAAGCTGCCGACCTGTCCCCCGCGCTGGCTGCACCGGACGGCTGGCACGGCTATTTTCATTGCGCCGAGAAAAAAGGCTACAGCGGCGTGGGCCTATACGCCCGCCGCCCGCCCGACCAGGTGATCGAAGGGCTGGGCATCGCCGACATCGACGCCGAGGGACGCTATCTGCGCTGCGATTTCGGCAAGTTGAGCGTGGTTTCGCTGTACCTGCCCTCGGGTTCCAGCGGCGAAGAGCGGCAGGCCGCCAAATTCAGTTTCATGGAACGCTTCCAGCCCCATCTGCACGAACTGATCGCCAGCGGCCGCGAAATCGTGTTGTGCGGTGACTGGAACATCGCCCACCAGGAAATCGACCTCAAGAACTGGAAAGGCAACCGCAAGAACTCCGGCTTCCTGCCCGAAGAACGCACCTGGCTAAGCGGGATTTTCGCCGACCTCGGCTGGGTGGACGTCTACCGCCGACTCTATCCAACCGCCGCCGAGGAAGCCTACACCTGGTGGTCTAACCGCGGCCAGGCGTGGGCCAACAATGTCGGCTGGCGCATCGACTACCAAATTGCCACGCCGACTATCGCCGCAACCGCCAGAAATGCCACAGTGTGGAAGGAAACCCGTTTTTCCGACCATGCGCCGCTGACCATCGACTACGACTGGCCGTTCTGAAACGATGCCATGCTGCCGACGCGCGCGTCCTCATCCATCTCCCGCCACGGCGCCACCTTCACCAACAGCAACATGCCCGGCACCGCCAGCACGCTGCACAGCAGGAAGA